>TARA_R110002167_G_scaffold294796_2_pt1 | contig 10240 bp, 18 predicted proteins | sample TARA_R110002167 | Tara Oceans TARA_R110002167 (sample SAMEA4398238) | marine metagenome | biome: Polar Biome; feature: [MES] marine water layer (ENVO:01000295) within the mesopelagic zone...; material: water (ENVO:00002006), including particulate matter (ENVO:01000060) such... | reverse complement strand
GCATTCCTCATAAAATATGGATATTAACTTTGATAATAATAGATATAAAAAAAATTTTTAAAAGAACTTTGAATATAACTTTGAAAAGATTTAACTTTAAGTATGTCTAATATTATAAATAATCCAGCAAAACACAGAGCGATTAATCTATATGCTACACAACCTACTATTAGTGCAAATGATGTTGCTTTAGAGTGTAATGTATCTTTAGAGGTTGTATATAAGTGGCGAACTGATGTGAACTTTATTGAGGCTATATATGATAGGTATATGGTAGAGTTTGGAAGTGAATTACCACAAGTTCTTATGTCTATGGTAAGAGAGGCTAAGGCTGGTAATGTTCAGGCAGGTAGATTAGTATTAGAGCATAGTGGTAAGCTTGTTAAGAACATTAATGTAACGATAGATAGTCCTTTTGAGAAGTTCTTGAAGAAAAGTGAACATATAGAAGATGCAGAATTAGTTGAAGATAATGAGATTATGGAATTAGTTCAAGATTTACCTATTGTGTCGGATCTACCACCAAGAAATACTGAAGATCAACGTGTAAGGGTTAATAAAGAAAAGAAAGCTTTAAAGAAGAATCTTAAAGATGAGATTAAAAAGAAAGAGTATAATGATAAACAGAAAGAATGGTACAAGTGGAGGAAAAGAGCCAAAGAAGTAGGTATAAGTCCACTAAAAGGTAAAAGACCTACTCCAGGACAAAGAAAAGAATGGCAGAACAAAATTATAGCTGCCGAAAAAACTAATCGCTAATTTCAAACAATAAATCTTCAATTCTATCAAATCTATTATCTAATTGTGTTTCTATCTTAGCTACACCAACTTTCAAATTAACTATATCTGCTTCATTCTTCTCAACTCTTTTAATTGTCTTTACTTGCTCAACTTCAATAGTTTCCATTTTATTAGTATTAGCACCATGCATATAAACTACAGTTGTAGCTGCTGTTAGTATAGTTAATATTGATCCTATAGATATTTTCTTATCAATCATTGTTTTTCTCCATCATTCTCATAAATTTATCTTTAAGTCCATTACCTGATAGTCTTGCTATAATCTCTACCATAGCTCTGAACACTCCATTAAGTCGTTGCTGTTCCATCTGTACTTTCTTTTGTTGGTCTATTAGTTTTACTATGATACCTTCAAGTCTTTTAAAGTCCTGATCAAGTTCATTCATTAAAGTTTCTTGTATAAATTTGTTCTGTCTCCAAATAAAGAACCCAAATGCTATTGTCATCGCAACTGGTACTCCAAATTGTTCCATAACTGCTAAAATATCCATTATATTACAATCCTATCTTTTATTTGGTATTTTACTGGTATTAATTGACAATAACAATACTCTTTACACACAGAGAACCCACTTGCTGGTAATCCAAAACTTTCCCAAATATCCCAGCTTTTAATTTGTCCTATTCTTTCTTCACAATCATGGCAAATGTTAGAAGATCCAACACTTACCCATCTCATTTTTAGGCTATCGCCATAAATCTTATCTTGTCCGACCCTATGGCTTTGCATAATTCCTGATACAACTCCTCGCTTAATGGAATTTCTAAAACTTCCAAAGATTCTTCCTCCTGTGGCAAGGTCGGCAGCAAGGATTCTACCAATTTCTCCATCTGATATTCCTGCTGCTCTAAGCTTTCTAATTTCAGATCTAATCTCTTGAGCAAATCCATCAATAGAGAATGAAATTCCAAAAGCTGCGTAGGCGAAGATTGCTTGATCTTCTTCACTAAGTTCTTCTTGGTCAATTCTTTCTTCATCTGCCATCTCCTATTTACCTGTTTTTTTCATAAGTCGGTTTATTTTTCTTGTTAAAAATCTTTGTCCATCACCTATATCAAGCTTTTCTCTTGTAGGTAAAAAGTTTCTTTTTGGTACTCTATGGCTTTTTTTCCAAAACTTTGTAAATCTACTGCTATTCTTTTTAACAGTATAACCATCTAAATGATTAATACCATAATCTTCTACATAAACACCATCTTTTCTTCCTTCAATACTTTTCATTAACTTTCCTGTAGCAAGTAATGGTGGCCCTGGTTGTTGTCCTCGTTTTTTTCTAATTTCAACAGTAGATGGCTTCAATTTTCTACCAGCATTTCCCTTTTTAATCTTTTCTTTAGCTGCCTTAGCTACTGCTTTGTTTAAATAAGGCTCTAACTCACCTTCAAAAAAGAAATCATCAGGAGCTTTTTGTAAAACCTTGATTAATCTATCAAAAGTAAAAGTTACATCTATTATTATACCTGATTTATTAAATTTCGTCATCACCCTCCAATAAAGATTTGGCAAATTTCTCACCAAATTTTTTTGCTTCTAAAATTCTAAACCCTTCAGTTTCTAAAACAAATTGTGCATATTCTTCTGCCCAAGCTTCAGGATTTTCTAAAATATCTTCAATTTTACTCTTCGGTAGGCTCGGTTTGAAGTCCTTGAGTTGTTTCAACTTGCTCACGAGCTTGACTAAAGATTGACTGTTTTTTGTTTTTTTGTTTATTTGTGCCAATTTTCTTCTCTGCTTCCTGAATTGTTAAATCTTTGTTATATTCAACCATTAACTCTGCTGGTGATACTAAATTTAAAGATAATCTGTGGTTATCCAAAAGTATTTGATCCTGGACTGTCATTGGATAGTCAGGTTCGTTAAAATCTACTTTTAATGCATTTGGTAACGAAATATTAACGACTTTTGCAATGTTTTTTTCTATTTGATAGAACTCATGTTCATATCTTGCCCATAAAGCTAAATCATCTTGATAATCTTCAAAACTTTCTAAATCCTTAATTTTTAAGGCTATACCACTTGGAGTTTCACCACCATCTTGAGCAAATTGCACATATAAATGATTATTTTGTGCTACAAGCTCCATTTGGAACTTAACATTCTCAATTACTTTTTCAATATCGCCTGATGGTGATTTAATATCATAATTAGCATCAGAAGGCAACTCAAGTATAACATCAGAACCAAATCGTTGGTTATTTCCAAGATCAGCACCACTTACTACAGGTTGGCCAAACATTTGGAATCTTAAACCAAGCTGCATCTCTGTCATTGTAATATTAATGTGTTCATTAGCATTACATATATCGTTTGCACCTTCTACATAAAAAGAATCGCATTGATGCTCTCTGTGCGTAAACACAAAAGGTAAAACTCCATATCCATGTTCTTCTTGTGCCAAAATACCACCACTTTCATTAAAAATTACATATTCTTTATCATTCCAATGTATATATTGACATTCATCTGTGTTTGTTGTATCGTCTTTGTAGTGCATTAAAGGATAGGTCAATGCTATAGGTTTAAATGGGTCATCGCCAAAAAAAGGATGAAAATAATAAATAGGTTGATAATCAAAATGAGGCATATTATCATCTACAAACATTACTCTTGTAGCAATACTTCCAATTAATCTTGTCATTCTTTCTATATGCTTCATTTTAGAATCTTTTAAAGCAGAAAAGTCTTTATATGCTTTATTTACATTTCTACTTGCACCTATTGTATAAATTCTTGACATTTTATTAATAAACTTTTTAGTTATATTAGCTTCATAAGGAGGAACTTCTTTAAAAGCATCTAAATCAAATCTTCCTGATATATATCTTGATGTACTATTACCACTATAATAATCTAATAGTTTGTTAATATAAAATTCTCTTTGTTTGTAATTATTAATTTTTAATTCTTTCAAACTTTCTTGTATTACATCTATATTGTCATAGTACATTATCTATTCCTCACTTTAATTTCTCTGTTTTTAATTGGAAAATGGTTTATAAAAAAATATCTTAATTGATCGCATCCATGATCGTGATAACCATCTTTTAATGGTTCAGGTTTTAATTCTTTACCATCTTTTACTTCAGGGTATCTATAGCTTTCTAAATCTTCTGCCATACCCATACAATTGTTGTTTAAATGCAAATATCTTTCTCCATTAGCATTTTCTATAAAACTTCTAAGATGATTAACACCAGCAGATATACTTCTTGAGGCTTTGTCTGTTATTGTATTTACAATTATACCTCTTTGTCTAAAAATTTCTATATCTCCTACTCCTGATTGACTTGATGCTTGTAATCCTGCTGGATCACCATAATATTTCGTAACTCTATAAGGTTTTGCTTTAATCATTTCTACAAGTTCATCTGTTTTTACATTTGTCTTATGAATAATCTCATCTATCATATTTATATGCCATTCTCCATTTACTCTGTAGGTTTGATACCATCCCACAGAAGGCATCCTATAACCAAAATCAATGCTACAAAAAGTAGGAAGATGTGCATTATAAGGGTAGTAACCAACATCAAGATTCCTATCAAAAGGAAAAACCCTGCCTTCAAAAGATGTAAACTGAGCTCCATATTCTTGGTCATAAAGCTCTTTAGACATATTCCTTTTTCTTTCAACCAAAAACTGATCTTTATTTCCTGAAGGAAAAGCATATTGGTTATCCCAAGACGGAGCTTGGTGAGATTCCCATAGTTCATCACTTTTTCCCAGTAAGTATAAATCATATAACCAGTTAAACCCTTCAGGTGTTGAAATAAAAACAGCTTTACCTTTTCTATCAGAAAGAGTTGGAGATAAATACATATCCCAAATTCTTGGTTTTACTTTAGCTGCTTCATCTATTATTAATAAATCCAAACCTTCACCTACAAGTGAATCAGGGTTATCTGCCGATTTAGCTTCTACAGTAGTTCCCCATTTAAACTTAATATATCTTTCTTTTTCTGAAGCTCTAATAATATCGTTTGAATGACCAACAACCATTAGTTGCCATATCTCTCTAAACATTAAATCAGCTTTATCGTAAGAAAGTCCTACCAACCATATTCGTTGATTTGGTTGTGAAGCATAAAAAGTAGCTTCCATTGCAGATGCTGTAGTCTTTCCAAACCTTCTACCACATACCATTACAAAAAACCTTGCAGTTTCTTTGGTAGGAAAGTGCAACTTTCTCTGGCCCCCGTGAGGTTTGTAACCTAAATAATCGAACCATTTTTGTTTATAATTATTTAAATCTTGCATAATTCTACCTTTATAAGTTAAGTTACAATGTAGGTAATATACAAGATATTGTGTTTTTAATAACAAAATACACTAAATATGGAGGCAGTATGTCTGAAGAAAATCAAGTATCAAATGAAGCAGTAGTGGATAGTGGTACAGAGAATGTTGTTCAAGAAGTGGCTCAAAATGAACACATAGCAGAAAGCAAGAAGTATAGAAAAAGAGCTCAAGACGCAGAATCAAAGTTAGCCGAACTAACAAAAACATTAGAATCTCAAAAAAATCAAAAACTTAAAGAAAAAGAAGAGTACAAAACTTTAGCTGAAAAGTTAGAGGCAGAAAATACTTCTCTTAATTCATACAAAGAAAAATATGATGGTTTAGTTGAACAAAGAAGAAATGTTTTATTAGAAAAGCTACCTGAAGATAAACGTGAAACTTTTAAAAACAAAGACTTAGATGTATTAGAATTTATGGTATCTGAAATGCCTTCCCAATCTATCTCTGAACCACAAGTTAGAGGCACAGTCAAAACTCCTGCAAAAGAAGTTACTGATTGGGCAACTATGAGTGCAGAAGATAAAAAGAAGAACTGGAAAGATATTGTAAATCAATATATTAAAAAATAGATCCTACTTGAAGGCTTCGGCAGTTGATAGAGGATTAGAATTGGAGAAATAAAATGGCGACAACTATAGGTTCAGCAAATCCTGTTGCATCCCAAGCCTCAGATACTGAATTAGCAGTATTTATTCCTGAGATATGGTCAGCAGCAGTAAGAGCATCATTTAAGAAAAACTTAGTGATGGCAAACGCAGGTACAGACTTCTCATCACTTGCATCAGGTGGTGGTGATACAATTAACATACCAAGTGTAGCAGATGTTGCAGACGCAGCAACTAAAGCTCCACACGTTCCTGTAAATTACACAAATGTTACAGAAGATAGTCTTGCTTTAGCTTTAACATCACACAAATATGCTTCTGCTATGGTAGAAGATATGGGTGCTGTTCAATCTAACTCAGACTTACTTTCTATGTATTCAGATTCAATAGGTTATAAATTAGCTTTAGGATTTGAAGTAGAAATAGAAGCTGCTTTAGCATTAACAACAGAGTGTATTAATATTGCAGGTAATACAGTAGCAAAAACTATTGATGCATTAACATTAGCACATATAAGTAAAGTTGTTATGGAAAATGATTGCCCACTTAGTGAGTGTACATTAATACTTAATCCAACTTTATATGCTTCTTTATTTAGAATAGATGATTTTATTCATATTTCTAAAACAGGAACAGCTAATGTACAAAATGGATTAGTAGGTTCAGTTATGGGTATGGATGTAGTTTTATCTAATAACATTACATCTACAAATCATAATGATGCTGTTGATTCTGATGACGGTGCATTAACAAATGGTAATGTATTAGGTGGATTTGTTTTACATAATTCTGCATTAGCATATGGTTTTAGTAAAGCACCAACTGTTAGCTCAGAATATGACATTGATTATATTGCACACAAATTAGTGGGTGATTATATTGGTGGTGCTAAGTTAGTTCAAGATGCCTCTCAAACTAAATGTTGGGGAATCGTTGAAGAAGCTACAACTGGTTGGTAGTAAGTAGTTTAATACTATATAGGGAGGCTTCGTGCCTCCCTGTATTCAAATTGGAGATATATGAAAGATATTAAAGTAATGTTTAAAGGTAGAAAAACACCATCAGGAAAAAGAGCTAATGCTGAATATATGATTGGTGCTAAAAAATTAGAAATGTTAAAAAAAGACGGAAGATTTGAAATTGAAGTTTTAGATAAACCTATTGCTAAACCTAAAAAGAAAAAAGCACCTAAGAAGGAGGCTTCAGATGAGTAGAGATGGAATTATAAGAAGCACAAACAGAAAAATTATAAGAGTTACCCCTACACTTGATACAAATGCTTATGCACAAGGCGATGTTTTATTTACTGCAACAGAAATACCTAATGCAGTTATAGGTCTTGGTGGTTGTTCTAAATTAGTTGGTGCTTATATTTTTGAAAAAGTAGCATCAGGTAGTGACATAACATTTGTTTTTACTGAAGGAAATACAGCACTTGGAACAATAAATGCTACTGCTAATATAAGTGATGCAGATTTACTTGCTAATAATATATGTGCTATTTCAAAAGTAGATTCAGACCAAGCAGGAACAGATAATATGATTGACAATTCAAGAATACATCAGATGTTACCTGCTTCTTCAACACAAGAAAACACACAAGATTTAATGTTATTACAGGCAGCAAATAACAGTACAAGTGTTTTTGTTCAAGGTATACTAACATCAGATACTACACCTACTTATGCAGATGGTGATATACAGTTAATACTACACATTGAATATTAATGACTGAAGTAGAACAAAAAGTAGATAGAAATGGTAAAGGTAGTCTGTACAGGATTCCTGTAGGAGATAAACAGTATCAAGAAAACTATAATAAGATATTTAAGAAAGAAACAAATGTGTCTAATAAACAGCATTAAAGAACACGAGGGTTTCGTTGCCATAGTTTATAAGGATTCTTTAGGTATAGACACTATAGGCTATGGCTTCGCTATTAAAGACTTAGAATTAGATGAAGATATATGTAGTATGATACTTGAACGAAAGTTAGAGAATCTTATTTGTAGAGTAGATAACAAATTTACTTGGTATAAATATATGCCACAAGAAATTAAAGATGTAGTTATAGAAATGTGTTATCAATTAGGTGTTGGAGGCTTTTCTAAGTTTAAGAAAACTATATCTTACTTACAGAATAAACAATGGGAAGATGCTTCTATAGAAATGCTTGATAGCTTATGGGCAAGGCAGACACCCAATAGAGCAGAAGAATTAAGTTATAAAGTACGAGAGGTACATTAGTGGATAAAGGTGTTGTTAAGAGAGTAATTGTAACTCCTGATAAACACTTCCCTTTACATGATCAACCAGCTATTAATTGTTTAAAGAAAACAATAGAGATAGTTAAGCCTGATGCTTATGTTGATTTAGGTGATGTGGGAGAATTTCATGCATTTAGTGCATGGAGATGGAAACGAAAGAAAGCACCTCCATTAGAATATATAATAAAAGATTTCGAAAAAGACGTAAAAGATGTTAATGCTGGTATGGATCAGATTGATGAATCGCTTGATAAAGTCAATTGTACAGAAAGATATATTACAGAAGGCAATCACGATAACTGGTGTAATTTAGCTGTAGAAAAATATCCTTATATACCTCAGTATAAATTTGCTAATGCAGTAGATTTAGCAGGTCGAGGATATAAATATATTCCCTTTGGAAAACAGTTAAAATTAGGTAAATTATACCTATATCATGGACATTTATATGGAGGTCAGTACCATACTTCAAACCATTTAAGAAAAATGGGATGTAATCTTATGTATGGGCATTGGCACGATATTCAGCAGATGTCTGTTACTCATAAAGATGGCCCTAAGTCAGCTTGGAGTATCGGATGTTTAAAGGATATGAGAGAAGAAGCTAATGGTTGGCTTGGAGGTAGACCTATTAATTGGTCGCATGGCTTTGCAATAGTAGATTTTTACAAAGGTGGATTATTTACAGTTCATGTTATACAAATTATAAATGGAAAGACCTCATTGTGGGGCGAATTGATTGATGGTAACAAGAAGTGATAGTACAAAAGATAATAATAAAACTTCTTACTAAACAGTTTAAACTTGATAAATTGGTTAAATATGTTTTTGAGCCGAATGAATTAGATATTGGTTTTCAAGAACTTAAAAAAGAAAACATAGAAATGAAAGCTGATATACAACTTTTAAAACAACTTTATACAAAGGAGAAATAATATGTTAGATTTTTTAGTAAACAATACAGGATTATTAGCAGGTGGAACAGGTGGTGCAATTGTACTTTGGATGCTTAAAAAAGTACCTAACGAAGAAATATGTGGTTGGGTAGAAGGTATTTGTTGTGCTTTAGGTAAATGTATGACCTTAGGTTTATCTAAATGGAAATTTACTAAAGGTTTTTGGAATAAAATGATAGAACCTTGGTTTATTGATTTAATAGACAATTTTGTAGGTGGAGCAGTTAGAGGTTTCGTGAAAGGACTTCGTTCAGACAAATAATGCCTTATAAAACGACAAAGAATAGATTAGTTAATGAAGTCACTTTAGGTGATGGTTATCCTTTGTCTAATAATTTATTGCCATTAAAAATAGGTGGAGAAACTTCTCCATTAGAAATGTCTAAACAACTGCCTGATCAAAGTGATAAAGCAAAAGTTAAAGTTGTAGGCGATTTAGAAGTTACAGGCTCAATAATTAAACAACCTACATTACATTTTATGAATGGTGGTGCAAGTACCACAAGTGCTAACTTATTTTATTTACCTCTTGTAGGTTACAATGTAGAGTTAACTACTTCTACAGGTAGAAATGAATATTTATCATTTGTTACACCTTACGATGGAATTTTAAAAAAAGTAGTATTAAGAAGTGAAAATAGATGTGATACAGTAGTTGTAGGTTTTCATAAAAGTGCAGAAGGAACAGAAGTTCCTAATGGAACAGCAACAGAAGAACAATCTCAAGAGATGCCTATTGATGATACTACACATACATTTAATTTTACAGAATCTACTTTTGTAGCAGGAGATATTATTAATATATCAGTAAATGCAGATATTGCAGTTGGTGATACAGTTTGGACAGTAGTTTTAGAATACAAAGGAGTATAGATGGGTAGTTTATCAGGAAAAAGTCCTGCCAGTACATATAAAAGTTTATTAAAAGTATCAGATGAAACTAATGGTATTTCTACTTCTGCATCTCAAATAGAAGATGGGGAAGGTGCTGCAAGTTGTTTAAGTATAAGTGATGACACTTTAGTATTAAAGCCACAAAATGATAACACTACAGGTGCTTTAAGTGTTAGAGCAGTAGATAATACACAAATATTAGCAGTAGATACTACAAATCAAGTAGTTAAAGTTGGATCAACAGCAACACCTGCTAATAGTCAAATAATAGAATTTAGAGCAGAAAATTTAGTTCCAAGTGGAGCAGGTACACATATGTTTATACCAAAAGGTTCTACTGCTTTTCTTTTAGCACCACCTGAAGTTTCTAATGGAACAGGTACAGACCCTGAAACAAGTCTTGCTACAAGTGCAAC
>TARA_R110002167_G_scaffold5765_5_pt1 | contig 10248 bp, 5 predicted proteins | sample TARA_R110002167 | Tara Oceans TARA_R110002167 (sample SAMEA4398238) | marine metagenome | biome: Polar Biome; feature: [MES] marine water layer (ENVO:01000295) within the mesopelagic zone...; material: water (ENVO:00002006), including particulate matter (ENVO:01000060) such as...... | reverse complement strand
ATACCGCCAATAGGCATGACCAGCCAAGACTTCATCCGTCTGATGGCGGTCGACAAAAAAGTAATCGATGGCCAGCTGCGGTTAATCCTGTTACGGCAACTCGGTGAAGCCGTGATCACCGATCAGTTCGCCACCGAGGCCTTGCTAGCTACGCTTGATGCGGCGACAAGCGAACTAGCAGTTGCCATAGTCAACGATTCAAACACCGCAAACTAGCGCATAAGCCCATGGATAAACTGCTACCCGACACCGACAATATCGAAGCTTTGCTCGGCGATAGCGTTCCTACGCTTGATGTCAGAACAGGCTCTGGCGACTTCTACCTGCCGGCTGCGCATATTCAACTACTCGAGCAGATTGAGCACCTCAGCCGCTACAGCCATTTTATCCAGATAATCACCGGTGTAACGGGAATCGGTAAAACCACCTTGCTGCAACAGTTCTACCCCAGCGCTGACGACAACTCGGTTCATGCATGTTGCATCCAGGCCCTCCCGGAGATGAACACCACAGCACTTCTTGCCGAGCTTTCCCAACAGCTTAATCTGAATATTGACCAAGCAAATTCAACCGGCGGTTTTCTACAGGCCGTTATCGAGCATACTGAACTACTCAAACAGCTCGGGCGGCAGTTGCTGATCGTCATTGACGATGCCGAAAACTTGTCGCTAGAGGCACTGGAACTGCTCTTCAACCAGCTTTCGACACTGGCTGACGATGAGCTACGCCCGCATATCGTTCTTTTTGCTGCGCCCCAAATCAAACGGACGACCGAAGCCCCGAGTCTAAGCAACGTTGTCGAAACCAGCTGCCACTTTATAGAGATTCCAACCTTTGACAAAGACGCACTGAACTCGCTACTGCAACAGTGTTTCAGCGCTGCCGCAGCGCGACTAGATGAGAGTCAAAAGCAGCGCATCTATAGCGAATCCCTGGGACTGCCTGGCCGGGTTGCGCGCGTATTAGACGCGGTCATGTCAGATCGCCAAGAGAGCAAAGCACAACCCACCCAGAGCACCTCTGGTTCATCTAAATTTCTTTATCCGGGCTTAGCCGTCAGTTTGATTCTAATTCTCGGCGTGACAGCCTGGCTATTAGTACCGATAATATATCCTGAACAGCCAGCCTCTCTAGCCACCGCTCAACAACCAAGCGCCACTCCCTTGGCCACCCCCTTGGCGACTACCGACAGCAACCGTGTCCGCCTAGAGCTCGAGGTAACGCCCAAAACAATGCCATCAGCCCCATTAGACAGCAGCTTAGAGCCCAGCCAGAGCAGCAGTTTCGAGCAACGTCTGGCCGAGGTAAGAACCGCGCTTGAAGCCGCGCAAAAAACTGCCACAAAACCCACCCCCGAGCTGACCGCAGAGAGATCACAAGCCACTGATAAGCCACCCGTTGCAGCCAAGCCAATGAAAACCGCGACTGAATCCACTCAACTTCTTGAGCTGGCAGCGATTAAAGAGCCTGCAGCACCTCTTAAAGCGAGATTGACAGCACCCACAACGAGCAGCCAACAGCCTCCTACTCTGATCCTCAAGCTCCCCCCCAGCGCGGATCTCGAGGCACTCCCGGAGCAGATAGACTCTCAACCAGATACCCAAACCACATCACTATCTGATACACAAGCCAACACGGGCTCGGCCGAAAACCTGACCGCGACACCCCAAGCCCATTTCTACGGTGACGGTAAGACGCTCCTCAGCTGGAGCCCTCAAGGCTATACCTTGCAGATGCTAGGCGCTCGTAAGCAACAGAGCGTACTCGAGTTTATTGCATCCATGCCTGAGCCTGAGAAACTGCTTCACTTCTCCACCAGCTACAAAGAAAAACCTTGGTATGTCGTGGTGTACGGCAACTTTAGCAACCGCGATACAGCCATGACCGCCATGGGCGAGCTTCCGCCGCAACTTCGCGCTCGCCGCCCCTGGGCACGCAGCATCAAGGGCGTACAGGATGATATCCGGCGAAAGGTCCCCTAGGGGTCGATTTTCTGCCACACCCCTGCGTATGGAGGAATAAACCCTGCGCAAATTTGTTCTTAGCTGCGTTCACGGGTAGAATGCTTCTCCCTTTTTGGCACTTGCCACCTGGTTAATTCTTCCAAAAACTCTTCCAGGCGCTTGTTTTTAAAGACTTTTATAGCGAGATCTGTAAATGAATTCAGGACTATATCGCCCTGGCGAATTCAAGGATAACTGCGGTTTCGGGCTGATGGCCAACGTCGAAGGCAGCAGCAGTCATGAACTGCTGCTCAAAGCGATCCAATCACTCACCTGCATGACCCATCGCGGCGGCATCGCCGCTGACGGCAAGACCGGTGACGGCTGCGGCTTATTGTTGCAGATGCCCGATAGCTTTATGCGCACCATCGCTCAGGAGCAGTTCAGCACCGAACTCGGCAAGCAGTACGGCGTCGGCATGATCTTCCTGTCGCAGGATAACGCCAAGGCCCAGGTCGCTCGCGAGCGGATCAATCAAGAGCTGAAAGCCGAAGGGCTGGAGCTGATTGGCTGGCGCGAAGTGCCAACCGATCCTGCTTCTTGCGGGCCGATCGCGCTAGAAACGCGGCCGCAGATCGAGCAGGTCTTTGTCACCGACGGTGGCAAGCCAAGCGCGCAGTTTGCTGTCAGTTTGTTTGTGGCACGCCGCAAAGCAGAGATAGCGCTGAGCCAAGATTCTGATTTCTACGTCTGCAGCCTATCCAGCACGGTGCTTTCGTATAAAGGCCTGGTAATGCCTGCCGACCTGACCAGTTTCTATCTGGACCTGGGCGATCAGCGCATGGAAACCGCGATCTGCATCTTCCACCAGCGTTTTTCGACCAACACTGCGCCTCGTTGGCCGCTGGCCCAACCGTTCCGGATTTTGGCGCATAACGGCGAGATCAATACCATCGAGGGTAATCGCAGCTGGGCCAACGCCCGTGCCAGCAAGCTCGGCACCGAGCTATTACCAGACCTGCAGCAATTGATGCCGATCGTAAACACCACCGGTTCTGACTCATCCAGTCTCGACAATATGGTCGAGCTCTTACTCACTGGCGGCATGGATCTGTACAAGGCGATGCGCCTGGTTGTGCCACCAGCCTGGCAGAATGTCGAGATCATCGACCCCGACCTGCGCGCCTTTTATGAATACAACTCCATGCACATGGAGCCTTGGGATGGCCCCGCCGGTCTGGTAATGACCGACGGTAAGACCGCCGTCTGCATGCTCGATCGTAACGGTCTGCGCCCCTCACGCTGGGTTTTGACCAAAGATGGCATCCTCTGTACTGCATCGGAGATCGGCACTTACGATTACAAGCCCGAAGACGTTGTTGCCAAAGGGCGCGTCGGACCAGGGCAGATGCTAGCCATCGATACATCCACCGGAGAAGTCCTGCACACCGACGATATCGACCAGCGGTTGAAGAGCGAACACCCCTACAAGAAGTGGCTAAGAGACAGCTCCTATCGCCTTGAAGCCACGCTCAACGATCGCGATCTATCGTTTAAGGAGTTCACGCCTGAACAGCTAAAAGTCCATCAGAAGCTCTACCAGGTCAGTTTTGAAGAGCGCGACCAGATCATTCGCCCTCTAGCAGAGACATCCCAAGAAGCAGTAGGCTCGATGGGTGATGACACCCCGATGGCGGTATTGTCACACCGTATCCGTCCGCTCTACGACTACTTCCGCCAGCAGTTCGCGCAGGTAACCAATCCGCCGATCGACCCACTACGCGAAGCGATCGTGATGTCTCTGGAGACCTGTTTGGGTGCCGAGCGCAACGTCTTTGATGACTCGGAAAAGCACGCCCGACGGATCATTTTGGCATCCCCAGTGCTCTCGCCGCGTAAATACCACAAGATTTTTTACAATGAGATCCCCGGGTTCGAAACCCACTCGTTAAACCTTAACTATGATCCGTTACTCGGTCTCAAGCAGGCGATCGAAGCGCTCTGTGAGAGTGCTGAAACGGCGGTTCGAGCCGGCACCAAGATCCTGATTCTTTCAGACCGTACTATCAAACAAGATGCGCTGCCGATCCACGCGTTGATGGCGACGGGCGCGGTCGACAGCCACTTGCGGGCTAAAGGCCTGCGCTGTAACTGTAACCTGGTGGTCGACACCGGTACCGCACGGGATTCGCACCAGATAGCGGTGCTGCTCGGTTGCGGTGCCAGTGCGGTTTACCCCTACCTCTCTTACCGGATCATCAACGACATGGTTGCCCGTGGCGAAATTCTCAGCGACGAGATCAGCTGCCATACCAACTATCGTAAAGGCATCAATAAAGGCCTGATGAAGATCCTCTCGAAGATGGGTATCTCCACTATCGCCTCCTACCGCGGTGCCAAGCTGTTCGAAGCGATCGGTCTGGGCAAAGAGATTGTCGATACCTGTTTTACCGATATTGTCAGCCGCATTGAGGGCGCCAACTTCTACGATTTTCAACGTGAACAGCAGCTGCTCGCTAATGACGCCTGGAAGATGCGCAAGCCGATCGAGCCGGGTGGCCAGCTCAAATACATTCACGGCAAGGAGTACCACGCCTACAATCCGGATGTAGTGCGCACCATCCAGCAAGCGGTACAGAGCGGCAATTACGGCATCTATAAAGAATTTGCCGCTCTGGTCAACGAGCGTCCGGTTGCAACCCTGCGCGACCTGTTCAAGCTCAAGGAGGTGCAGCCAGTACCGCTGAGCGAAGTCGAGCCGGTCGAAAACCTGTTCAAGCGTTTCGATTCGGCGGCGATGTCGCTAGGCGCGTTGTCGCCCGAAGCGCATGAAGCGCTGGCGATGGCGATGAACGATCTGGGCGGACGCTCCAACTCCGGTGAAGGTGGCGAAGATCCTGCCCGCCACGGCACCAACCGTCGCTCCAAGATCAAGCAGATCGCATCGGGCCGTTTCGGCGTCACCCCGCACTACCTGGTCAACGCAGAAGTGTTGCAGATCAAAGTGGCCCAGGGCGCCAAGCCTGGCGAAGGCGGCCAACTTCCTGGCGGTAAGGTCAATAAACTGATCGCTTCGTTGCGTTATGCGGTACCTGGGGTAACCCTGATCTCACCACCGCCGCACCATGATATTTACTCGATCGAAGATCTGGCCCAGCTGATTTTTGACCTCAAGCAGGTCAACCCTGAAGCTCTGGTCTCGGTCAAGCTGGTCTCGCGACCCGGTGTCGGCACTATCGCTGCCGGCGTTGCCAAGGCGTACGCCGACCTGATCACGATCTCCGGCTATGACGGCGGCACCGCAGCCAGCCCGATCTCATCGATCCATCATGCCGGCTCGCCCTGGGAGATCGGCCTGTCCGAGACCCATCAAGCGCTAGTGATCAACAACCTGCGTAGCAAGGTTCGGGTACAGACCGACGGTGGTCTTAAAACCGGTTTGGACGTGGTCAAGGCGGCGATTCTCGGCGCTGAAAGCTTCGGCTTCGGCACCCTGCCGATGGTCGCCCTGGGCTGCAAGTTCCTGCGTATCTGCCACCTTAATAACTGCGCCACCGGCTTGGCGACCCAAAACGACTACCTACGCTCCAAGCATTTCATCGGCACGGTCGATATGGTCAAGTACCTGTTTACCTTTATCGCCGAGGAAACCCGGGAATGGATGGCCAAACTAGGTGTTCGTACGTTGGAAGAACTGATCGGCCGTACCGACCTGCTGGAGATACTGCCGGGAATGACCGAGAAGCAATCGCGTCTCGATCTAACCCCGATCCTGCTTAACGACCATCTGGATCGCAGCAAGCCGCAGACCTGTCAGCAGGCGCAAAACACCCCCTACGATCTCGGCGCGCTAAATCTGAGTATTCTTGAGGCAACCAGCGATGCTATTGCCAACAAACGCGGTGGTGAGTTCGAGTTCAACATCACCAACTGCGACCGCTCGGTCGGTGCCCGAATTTCAGGTGAGATCGCCAAACATCATGGCAATCTGGGGATGTCCGACGCACCGATCAGGATCAACCTCAAGGGTGTAGCCGGGCAGAGCCTGGGGGTCTGGAACGCCGGCGGTTTGGACCTAATCCTCGAAGGCGATGCCAACGACTACGTCGGCAAAGGGATGGCGGGCGGCAAGATCGTCATCTATCCACCGGCAGGGAGTCAATTCGAGACCCAAAACACCTCGATCATTGGCAACACCTGTCTCTACGGAGCAACCGGCGGCAAGTTGTTCGCGGCAGGTTGTAGCGGCGAGCGCTTCGCAGTACGTAACTCCGGTGCCCATGCGGTTATTGAAGGTGCGGGTGATCACTGCTGCGAATATATGACCGGTGGCCTGGTGACTGTACTCGGCAATACCGGCTACAACTTCGGCGCTGGGATGACCGGTGGTTTCGCTTACGTGCTGGACCTGGATCGTACCTTCGTGGATAAGTACAACCACGAACTGGTCGAGATCCACCGCATCAGCAATTACCACATGGAGGAGTACCGCAACCACCTGCGCGCGGTCATCACCGAATTCGTCAACGAGACCCAGAGTGCCTGGGGCCAGCAGCTGTTAGATAATTTTGAAGATTTCATCAGTAAATTCTGGCTAGTAAAGCCCAAGGCTGCAGGTCTGGGTGAGTTACTCAACAGCATGCGCCAGCGTCCTGAGTAAGCAGGTCTGATCAGGTTATCCCTAAGGTTCGCCCCGTGATCTATGGATCCGGGGCAGATAAATGAGGACAAGGTGTTATGAGTGAACGCCTGAATAATGATTTTCAGTTTGTAGAACTCAAGCGTGAAGAGCCCAGCAAGGTTTCTGCTCGGACCCGCAAAAAAGAGTTTGCCGAGATCTACAATAACTACGATGCCGATCAGGCTGCGGGCCAGGCACATCGCTGCCTGGAGTGCGGTAACCCCTATTGCGAGTGGAAGTGCCCGGTGCACAACTACATTCCCAACTGGCTCAAGCTGGTCTCGGAAGGCAATATTCTTGAAGCCGCAGAACTCTCCCACCAGACCAACTCGCTGCCCGAGGTGTGTGGTCGGGTATGCCCGCAGGATCGCCTCTGCGAAGGCGCCTGTACCCTCAACGAGGGTGGCTTTGGTGGCGTAACTATCGGCGCGATCGAGAAGCACATCACCGATACCGCCATGGCGATGGGCTGGAAGCCGGACATGTCAGGCGTTATCCAAACAGACAAGAAGGTCGCAATCGTCGGCGCCGGTCCTGCTGGCATCGCCTGCGCAGATATTCTGGCGCGTAACGGCGTCAAAGCGATTGTCTTTGATCGGCATCCAGAGATCGGCGGCCTGCTGACCTTCGGCATCCCTGAGTTCAAGCTGGAAAAAACGGTTATGGTCCGGCGTCGTAAGATTCTTGAAGAGATGGGAATCGAGTTCCGCCTTAACACCGAGATCGGCAAGGATATAGCTTTCGATAGCCTGCTCGAAGAATATGACTCGGTGTTTCTCGGTATGGGTACCTACACCTACATGAAGGGTGGCTTCCCCGGCGAAGAGCTTGACGGCGTGTACGATGCGTTGCCGTTTCTGATCTCCAACGTCAACAACTGCCTGGGCTACCCGCAGGATGAGGCCGGCTTTATCGACCTCAAGGGCAAGCACGTGGTGGTACTCGGTGGTGGCGACACCGCCATGGACTGCAACCGCACCTCGATCCGTCAGAGCGCTGCCAGCGTCCAGTGTGCTTACCGCCGTGACGAAGCCAACATGCCCGGTTCACGTAAAGAGGTGATCAACTCCAAGCAAGAAGGGGTTAGATTCCTCTTCAACCGCCAACCGGTTGAGATCGTCGGTGACAATGGCAAGGTAACAGGGATCAAGCTGGTCAGTACCGCCCTAGGCGAACCCGATGCCAATGGCCGACGCCATCCTGAAGTGGTCGAAGGCAGCGAAGAGGTCGTCGCCACCGATGCAGTATTGGTCGCCTTTGGTTTCAGCCCAAGCCCTGCGCCCTGGTTCGAGCAGTTCGGCATCAACAAGGATTCCAGCGGCCGGGTTATTGCACCTGAGAACAGTGACTTTGCCTTCCAGACCAGCAACCCCAAGGTCTTTGCCGGCGGCGATATGGTCCGCGGCTCGGATCTGGTGGTAACTGCGATTGCCGAAGGCCGCAAGGCCGCCGAAGGGATCCTAGATTATCTGGAAGTTTAGCTGGCTGTTAAAAAACGTGATCGAGGCCGCTAAGACAAAACAATAACGAGGCATCGGCAACGCAGGTAGATTTTCAACAACCCGCCAAGCCTCCTCGCTACGTCAGGATCCTCATATAAGGCACGTCATAACGTGCCTTTTTTTTGTCTAAAGCCTTATACTAGGCGGCAATTTTATTGGCTAGATAGAGACCCGCTCTTATGTCTGAACAGTTTCCCGAACTGAAGAATGATCGCTTCCTACGTGCGCTGCTGCGCCAGCCCGTCGATGTCACTCCCGTGTGGATGATGCGCCAAGCCGGTCGCTACCTACCCGAGTACAAAGCGACCCGGGCCACTGCCGGCGACTTTATGAGCCTGTGCATGAATGCTGACTTCGCCTGCGAAGTGACTATTCAGCCGCTCGAACGCTACGCGCTGGACGCCGCAATTCTGTTCTCTGACATTCTCACCATCCCTGACGCTATGGGGCTCGGACTCTACTTTGAAACCGGCGAAGGCCCTAAATTCAAGAAGGTCGTCCGCACCGAAGCGGATGTAGCGGCGCTGCCGATCCCTGATGTAGCCACCGATCTTGGCTACGTAATGAACGCGGTCAAGACCATTCGCCATGAACTCAATGGCCGAGTGCCACTGATCGGTTTCTCCGGCAGTCCTTGGACCCTGGCTACCTACATGGTTGAAGGCGGTTCCTCAAAGGACTTCCGTCACGTCAAGCGGATGATGTTTGAGACCCCGCAAGCGATGCACCAGCTACTCGATAAACTGGCGCAAACCGTCACCGCGTATCTTAACGAGCAGATTCGTTCAGGCGCTCAGGCGGTGCAGATTTTTGATACCTGGGGCGGCGTGCTGAGCACCTCCTGTTACAACGAGTTCTCGCTCAAGTACATGCAACAGATCGTCAACGGTCTGATCCGCGAACACGACGGTCGTAAAGTGCCGGTCATTCTGTTTACCAAAAACGGCGGCCAGTGGTTGGAGTCGATCGCAGCAACAGGTGCCGATGCGGTAGGACTGGACTGGACCACCGATATCGACAACGCCCGTGCGCGCATCGGTTCGCAGGTCTCAATCCAGGGCAACATGGATCCTTGCGTGCTCTATGCAGGCAAGGAGCGTATCCGCGCTGAGGTCGAAGATATTTTATCGCGCTTTGGCAACAATCCAGGTCATGTCTTCAACCTTGGCCATGGTATTCATCAGTTTGTTGATCCCGCACACGCAGGCTACTTCGTCGAAGCGGTGCATGAACTGAGCGCCAAATACCACGCCTGATGATCTCAATACCCCGAGCCTAACCGGCTCGGGGTATTTTGCGCTGTTTATTCACGCTCGCCTTCTGGCTCTTTTTCAGCGCGCTTTCCAAACAAGCCCCCCCCCCACAATGCCCCGCACTTAATAAAACAAGCTGAGCCAGGCTTATTGAATTAGGCTAAAGCCGCTAAACAAACCTGCTCTTCGCCTCCTAGCTGCTATCTATTTCGCCAGCAGCTCAGTTTCCCAGTTCTATAAAACCAGTGATACAGATCAACTCAACCGGCAATATGCGACTAAAGTATCAACTGTAAGTATTTATTAATGAATCTACTGATCAATAATGGCACCGTATAAATATAACGTCTGCCAACAGGGATAAGTGCAGTATGCTCAGACGATTCAACGTCGCCCCTCGCCTCTGGTTCATCCTGGGGATTTTGATCACCGGCCTGGTCATCATGACCGCACTAGCGGTCAGCAACCTCAAGCGCACCCAGCTCAACGAAAAACAGATCAAGTCCCGTCAACGGGTAGAGCGTGTACATTCGCTGAGCCAACATTTTTTTGAACTATCCAAGAGCGGCCAGCTAAGCGAAGTCGAGGCGAAAAATGCGGTTAAAGCCTTGCACTACGATGGCAACGACGACTTCTGGATCAGCGGCACCTACATCGACGATGCCGAGCAGCTCAGGGCGATCGTGAAACAGTTTCGAGTCTAAATTTCGTTCCTTTGTCCGAAAAAAGCTTAGCCATCCGACGCCGAACTGCGTGCCGGGGTAGCTAACTTAAATAGCAACCCCGCCCATCTCGGCAACAGAGCTCTAGTAGAAATCACTACGACTTAGGGCAACGCTGAAGAGACTAAATCAGAAACTGCTGGCTGC
>TARA_R110002167_G_scaffold300127_1_pt1 | contig 10254 bp, 11 predicted proteins | sample TARA_R110002167 | Tara Oceans TARA_R110002167 (sample SAMEA4398238) | marine metagenome | biome: Polar Biome; feature: [MES] marine water layer (ENVO:01000295) within the mesopelagic zone...; material: water (ENVO:00002006), including particulate matter (ENVO:01000060) such... | reverse complement strand
ACGTATCTCATTCGGTCCATTCTGTTTCTGAGCGACGAGCACAAACACTCGCCGGAAATGTACCGTGCGTACGTCGATGAATTACAAATGCTGGAATGGGACGATGTCAGGAGAGAACTGCTGCCCCGTTATCTGAAAACCTCTCCGTTTATCGGTTCCCGTTCCATGTTTTGTGTGAAAGACATGGTTCGTCTCTGGCCCAAAGAACTGAAGGCGGAATGCGAAGAGATCATTGCGAAACAGGAGCAACACCCGACGTTGACGGAACGCGAGTATTTGAACATTCTCTATTTACACTTCGATCTGTGCAGCAGCACGTATCCAGGAATGAGGGAAGTCGCCTCGGCCAGGGATGCCAGCGAAACCTGTATGAGAATCAGGGAGATTGTCAATAAGAAACCCCTCACGGAGGATAGTTACGTCTATGATGGTTACATCTATAGGATGAAAAGCCTCGTAGAACAAGCCTGCCCCACTGAAGTGGAATCGATGGGGAGCGCAACCGCCAGCGAATTAATCTCGATCTATGTCATACGCCTGCAGAATCTGGAATCAGACACCCCCAAACCATCTACGCCGGAACAAGAACGAATGTGGCAACTGGTGAGCCGACTCTCCGAGCTGGACGGATCAGAAAAGATCACCATAGAGAACGAAGCCGGCGTCACCAGGTTTATTCGGAGTAAGACAGGTGAGGTGATTGCCGAATTAGACGACAGCAGACTATGATAAGACTTCCAGCCAAATACAGGTTCCCAGACTTTGAATCCCCTTTGATGTGATGAGCTTAAATCATGGGGCTTGATGGCGTCCAACTCGTAATGGAGATTGAAGACAAATTCGGTATTACGATACCGGACGATGTCTATTCAGAAATACGCACTGTGGACGATCTGGTGGGATTCTGCCTCGGTCGCATTCACGCCGCTGATACAGTCTATTGCCCTTCGTTGACCAGTTTTCTCTCACTGCGATGTCTCGTGCGTGATATCCGAAATGATCCTGACCTGAGATTGCGCCCACGAGACCATGTCGAAACAGTGCTGGAGGAATCTGATCGAAAACGTCTTTGGCAGCAACTGCCCGAGTTACTGAAATCACATCCGCGTGAACTGAGGCGACCTGCCTGGTTGCGCAAAACTCTGATTGTGGTCGTTCTGAGTTTCCCGATTGCATTGATGGCAGTCTTTCCGTGGCACATTGAAATACTGACGTTGATCTGGTTAACAACCATCGCATTGGGCATAATTCTCAATTGGCTCACGATAACTATGCGTACCCGGACGCCCGACGGATATACGACGTTTGGTGATATCACCAAACGGATCGTGGGAGTGACTGTCGCCACGAATCCGCCTGCAAAAACAGATTATGACAGCGTGTTCTCGATCATCAAAGAAATTATTGTCGATCAACTCGGTGTCGATGATGATGAGGTTGTTCCCACCGCTCGATTTGTGCAAGACCTTGGCTTGGACTGATACATATTGAGAGAATGCACACTAAACCGCCGATAAAACAGTAATTATAGGTGTCTAGCCCCTATCGTTCTGTCCAATTACAAAAACCGGGTAACCCCGAATGCAATTCGGGGCGAGCATCGCGAGTAGGAAACTGACAGGGCAAATAATCAAATGCTCCCGCAAACCTGCAACTCCCCCAGGCCGGTCCGCGAATATGATCTCACCGGCCACCCCGGCACCTGCCGCTTCTGGAACAACCAACTCCTGATCCCCACCGGCTACCAGGGGTTGTTGCTGGAGCGAAAACCAAAGCCTTAAGTTAATTCTTTCTCACCTAGAATCACAAAATTCATTACTGCCTCACTCCAATCCCTGGCTTCTTTATAAGAAAAATCGGGCTCATAAGCTCTATGCATTATAGAATTTCGTAGTTCAATAACTTTTTGCATACGCCCTAGTTCTTTTTCCAGTTTCTTCCATGCAGTTGAATCAAATCCGAGTTTACGCCAATTCTGAAGTATGTTGCTAATCGATATTCGATTAATCATATCTTTGAATTTTGAAGGAGATGTATCATCAATTAATTTATTGTTGAATACTTGTCTGAGCAATGTCTCTGATGCAATCGCAAGATCAATGATAAATTCTCGTTTATCTCCGAGTTCAAGTTTCTGATTTGCTTCAGCAATATAGAGGTGCCAGATAGGGACAGCTTGATTAGCTTGGAGGGCTTTAGTAGTGGCATTCCAATCGCGTTTCGAAATAACAGGGACACGTTCAACTGTATATTCGAGAGGTGGGTAATAGAATGACTTGTTTGTTTCGAGATTTACAAGGCAAGATTCAAATCTAGAATCTTGGTGATTAAATCTCGATTTTAGTATCGAATGCTTCTGGGATTTCCAGCGAATGGTATTAACCCAATATTCATAGGCTGAATCAAGTAGAGTACTGTATTTCCGAATCAGCTTATTATATTGATTGGACTTTTTAGTATTAAAAGCTTTTGGGTTAAAGTATTCTGCTTTGAGATGTTCCTTTTCGATTACTCGGTTTTCACCGGTGTCTATGATCAATTCAACAGTGTGTACTTCAAAAAACTGTGGTACTTCTCTTTCATTTTTGATCCAATAAGCAGGACATGATATAGAACGTAATGTTTTTTTTGAGTCATTTTTTTTTGGTTTGGCTGGTAACTGAATACAAACATCTTTATCACCAAAACTGTATTTAATCGAAGAGCCCGTAAGGGATGGGACTATGCCAAAATTGTTTGTATGATAATGCTTCGAGACTCCTGTTTTTGTCTTTACTCCCAAGTTGCTCATCGGGATTTCACCTTTTATATTCACTAAGTGTTTTTAAGGATGGAGACTGCCAGAAGTCTATTGTCAGATATGATGAACGTAAAACAATGACGTTTTTACCATAACTCTGGGTTATCCAAAAACAAACAGGGAAAATTCTTTATCGAACGTTGGAAAAATAAAGGTTCCAGGAACCGAAAAACCTTGAGAAGTAATTTGATGCAATCAAAGAAAAAATTATACCAGTCGATTCGCTCTAATCTACTCAGCCGGCCACGAAGTCGACATGAGGCGGCATACTTGAGTTGCGATATTATGCAGTATTTGTGTGAATTCTGTGACAATGAAGCTACTGCAAATGAACTCCGCAAGGACTTTACAAATTATATTGAGGTTCACCAATTCCAGGATTTATTAAATCGTCATATTGAATATGCCATTACACTCGCCAGCGCAGAACGTGAGCTGATCTATGAAGAGATGCTCAAACTATTCTATCTGTGTGACGAAAATGAGTCACTGGAGGCATTGGGATTAGAATTCGAGCAATCTGAGAAAAACAGGCTTAAGCAGGCACTCAAACAAAGGTTTGCGAAAGAACCCCGATGTGTAAAGATCGTAGCAAAACAGAACTGTGAAACATGGAATTCCCATTGGTGGTGGTATCAGGACAATCTCGAGGGTTAACAATAAAAGGGGAGCAGTACCATTTGGATTCTGTCCCTTTTCTTTTCCGAAAGATTATTTTAACTGTTCTAATAATGCTTTTGCTTCTTCTGCTGCTTTTGTATTTGGGTGGTGTTCGACCAAATCTTGAATTCGTTTCTTGGCTGATGAGTTCATTTTCTTGTTCATTAACCACTTTACTAACTCTAAGGATTTTTCTGCCTCTTCTTCCTCATCAAGCTTCGCTATCGCTTTTTGTTCCAGTGATACGTGATGTTCTTTTTCCAAAATATTCTTAGCTGCTTTACCAGATTTGGTTTCGCTGAAGTCTCTTGCCGTTTCTCTAAGTAGCAATAAAGCTTTGTCAAATTTATCTCTTGCCAGTTCTTCTGGGTTCGGTTGTGCAAGTTCCATCTTTCTAACCGGAGTAGATATTGAGCGTGTTGTTGTACGGGCTTTGGTTGGGAAAGTTGTTCTTGGCTGTGTTCTAACTAAACTCAGTGATGATGGTGAGCCTCCTCCATTGTGGAAGTGATAACCCCCAGATCGGCGATTCATATGACCGCCCTTTGAGTCTGTTCGGCCGGGATGGGCGTTTGAATAATTTGCTGGAACAATCAAACAAATGAAAATCCATGATAGTATATTTTTCAACCTATTATCTCCTTCATGGATGAATTGCTGACGATACGACGATTCCCAATGAGATGATCATCGAAGCCAAAATAATCGCTATTGGGATATTACCTTGCTTCACCAGTTCCCACTCGTCTACGTCCCCTGTAGAGAGGTCAAACATTTTGATTGCGATGATGATTCCAAGTCCCATTGAAACTGATCCAACTAATGCCCATCCAAATGTAATAAGATAAGCCATCCAAATACCGTCCATTTTTCTTCCTTTCAAATATAAAAATAATAATCGTGTAGGTAATCCAAACCGATCACAAAGTCATTGGGAAACATCGATGATTTTGCGATTGGGAGTTGTTGAACTAGCGATTGTTTCTGTTTGAAAATTTAGATTTTATACATGCTGATCTAGATAGTGTGCTTTTGTCAATAGGCAGGATATACATTCGTTTAAAATGAATGGATACAGATTTTCGATTAGGCCTTCATTATGAGTAAATAAAGTTTCCAGGAACCTAAAAACCTGACGGTCCGGTATCGAACCAGATCAGAAAGTAGCTCACCAGTAGCAGGCATGAGAGGGCAGCCAGCCAGAGTGCCGGTTGTCTCCACTGCGAATGGAGCAGGGTGTTGCGTCGTTGATCTCATTCACTTGTTGAACTAGCGTCAGAGAAGTAAAAAGGGGGCAGACTCCGAATAGGCTCTTCAACATACAGGACAGTGTCGATGGAATTAAACATCCTGACCCAGACGGTCAGCACGCCCCGGATGCATCCGGTGAATAACCTTGATGATGAATACCAGTTCCGCATCGAAATCTGGAAACAGCAGGGGACCTCACAATTCTTTGCCACAGTCGAGAGATCGTTTTATTGCAATGTCCACGTGCTCTCTGTCGACATGACTGCCACCGTGATGATCCGCTCCGTAGAAGAACTGCTGGAGCTCGATGAGGAGTTCTTCGACAGTGAACAACAGGCACTGGAAAACGCGCTCGCAAAATTAGGTACTTATTATGAACCTTTTTAGAATGTCAAAAGCGGTCAGCCTCCGAACAGGCTGGGGGAGTGTATGATTCAAAATTGTGTCAGTTCTTTGATCAGCTTGTTGTATTGTCCCTTTGATACAAATACGCGGTGGAAACCCTCGGTCAACGTGATCTCCACTTTCCCCCTGGCTTCGCTTCCCCAGCCGATGATTTGCCGGGTCCGTAGATCCACATCAAAATAATAATAGTACTTCGTGTTGTCTGCTGTTTGGCTCATTGCGAAATCAATCCTGGGTACCGTCGCACAGGTTGCGGGTTATGGCATACTCCATTCCGAAATCCTGCTCAGAGACGATTGTGGTTTGCGTATTCGGACTTGAATCTATCATAATGCGTAACATACTCTGCCTCTCAACAACTCGCAATGACGCACTTTGAATCATCTACAGAAAACGCGCCATGCTTTCCGAACTCAAACTTCTCGACGCCACACTCCATCGCACGGAGACGCAGACCCGCATGCCCTTTCGGTTTGGCATCGCCGTCATGACCGCGGCTCCGCATGTGTTTCTGCAGTGCCGCTATGAAATCGGCGGGCAGGTCGTCACCGGCATCGCCGCCGAGGGACTGCTGCCCCGCTGGTTCGATAAGTCACCCGAGAAAGAGGCCGACCAGGAAATCGACGAAATGCTGCTGGTCATTCGGCAGGCCGTCGGGTTTGCGCGACAGGCGACAGCCGCGCCTGCGTTTGATTTCTGGCGGCAGGTTTACCAGGCACAGGTGACCTGGGCGAGGGAACAGGGCTTTCCGTCGCTGCTGGCGCAGTTTGGGGTCAGTATGGTCGAACGCACGCTGCTCGACGCACTCGCCAGGGCCGAACAGAGTAACCTGGCGACGCTGCTGCGAGAAAACCGCGTCGGCCTGGATCTGGCGGCGATTCATCCCGAACTGGCGGGCCGCACGCCAGATGAGTTCCTGCCGGCACAGCTGCTGACGAAAATCATCGCCCGCCACACGGTCGGATTGTCTGATCCACTGACCGCCGCCGATCTGACCCCCGAAAACCGCATCGACGACGGCCTGCCGCAAACGCTGGAAGACTGCATCCGTGCCTACAAAATCAAGCACTTCAAGCTCAAAGCCCAGGGGGATGTCGACCGCGATCTGGAGCGACTGCGGTCTGTCGCGCAGGTGATCATGGCACATTGCGGGAACAAATTCGCGTTCACGCTGGACGGCAACGAGCAGTATCGCGAGTTCCCGCGGTTCGTCGAACTCTGGGAGCGCATCCAGGCCGACGCGGCGCTGTCTACCTTCTTCGAACGTCTGATCTTCATCGAGCAGCCATTGCATCGGAGTGTGGCTTTGGATCCTGCAGTCGCGAATATTGCCGACTGGGAAAACGGGCCGCCGGTGATCATTGATGAATCGGACGCCGAGCTTAGCGCGCTGGAACAGGCGCTGCAACTGGGTTACGCGGGCACGAGCCACAAGAACTGCAAAGGCATCATGAAGACGACCGCCCATCGCTGTCTGATCAATCATCGCAACGCGCGCGAGAACACGAGCCGCTACCAGATGAGCGGCGAAGACCTGGTGAATATCGGCCCGGTCGCGTTACTGCAGGACCTGGCGGCGCAGGCGGCTTTAGGAAATGCCTCGGTCGAACGCAACGGCCACCACTACTTCAATGGTCTCACCCCGTTCCCCAAGCAAATCAGCGAACTGATGCTGCAACAGCACGGCGATTTGTACACAGCGATGGACAACGGCTATGCCCGCGTCAACATTTTAAACGGCGAACTGGACCTGACCTCCATCAACGCTGCCCCGTTCGGTGTCGGTATAGAAGTTCCCATGGACGGGTTCGAGGAAATTTCACTCTGAGTAGAAGTGAGACAAAAAATCAACTTCAGAATGATTTTAATCTTTCATGCTTTTTCGTGTCTTTCGTGGTAGTAAAGAATTATTGAGGTTGGATAAAGTCCAGCCTCGCTTTCGGTCTGGCTGACTGTATTCAGACGGTGTCCACCACTCTATAATCGGGAACAGTCTTGCAAAATCTAATCGAACGAATCTGTTTCTAAGAGAGAGTCAGTAGTGGAAGACAAACACGACGGGGAACGGCTTCGGGCCTTCATCGAGCAGTTACAGAGTCAGAGCGGCCTGGATGCTGTGACGTATGAGCGATTGCTGGCGGAGTTGAACACGTCTCAGACGCCGGTCGGGCAGGATGCGGAAGGCCGCCAACGGATTGCTTTTTTTGATGCGAAACAGTACGACCTCAATTCGTTTTCGCATCAAAATGAGGGGCGTTTTGAGTTGATCCCGATGGAAACGCCGCTCAATGAACAAACGGCTTCCGCAGCAGCCGGTTGCAAGGTGGTCTGTATCTTCGTGAATGATGAGGCCCATGAGCGGGTCATTGCGCGGCTGGCTGAACTGGGTGTGGAATTGATCGCTCTGCGTTGTGCCGGCTTCAATAACGTTGATCTGGAGGCTTGTCAGAGGCACGGCATCAGTGTCGTGCGGGTTCCCGCCTATTCGCCGCATGCGGTCGCCGAACATACGGTCGCGTTGATGCTGATGCTCAACCGACATTTGCATCAGGCTTACCTGCGGAACCGGACCGGGGCTTTTGTGTTAGACGGGCTGACCGGTTTCGATATGTTTGGCAAGACGGTCGGCGTGATCGGCACGGGAAAAATCGGGCAATGCGTCGTCGAAATTCTGAATGGATTCGGCTGTCGGGTACTGGCCTATGACGTACAGAAAAATCCGGAAGTGGAAAAACGACCGCTGACGGAATATGTCAGCCTGGACGAACTGTTAGCGCAGTCGGATATTATTACGTTGCATCTGCCGCTCTTCCCGGAAACACATCACCTGATCAATCAAAAGTCGATCGCACAGATGAAGCGGGGCGTGATGCTGATCAATACGTCGCGGGGAGGCCTGGTCGAAACGGTCTCCCTGGTAGAGAGCCTGAAGTCGGGTCAGATCGGCTACGCCGGCCTGGACGTCTACGAAGAAGAAGCAGGCATCTTTTTTCGCGACATCTCCGACCAGGTACTCAACGATGACATTCTGGCGCGGCTGATGACCTTCAACAACGTGGTAATCACATCCCATCAGGCATTCCTGACCCACGAGGCGCTGGACAACATCGCCGAAACAACGCTCTTCAATATCGAAGAATTCTTCGCGGGCAAACGGGGAACAGATCTGACGCACCACGTGGGTTAAAGGACCCTTCGCAATCGAAAAATGAGCATGAGAACCAGGCCAGCCATTGACGATTGAGGAGGTGCGCAGAAAAAAGGAGGCTTGAGGAGAATATCACAGGTCCCGATGATCAGGAGCCTCGGTAGTCTTAGCGAACGTCTTCTTTCACCACGAGAAAGCAGATAGTGAACCCCTTAGTCTGATTACTGTTCGAGGCGGGGGGGATTCGAATCGACGACAGAAGCCCAGGAGGAGCCGATCCGTAATTCGTCAAACAGGTAGTCGCCTTTTGCTCCTACGTGCAGGCGTACCAGGTCCCAGGTATTTGAGTCGTGAAAGGGACTGGTGACACAGGTCCAGACCGGCGGTTCCCGGTTCGGTATCTTTTCGGTTTCGGAAAGTACCCGCATGAAAACCTGGTCGGGAGCATTCTTGCTGGCGACGATTTTGGCCACGATGAAATACGGTTTTCCCATTTGCAGCGGGGGTGCCTGTTCCACAATCTGCATGTCGGCCTGCAATGTGGCGTAACCTTCCGAGCTCATGCCAAACAGGATTTGGCGGGAATGTGCTAAAACCTGTGAAGTCTGCAGCGAGAGATTACCGAACTGTTCATCCTTTATATTCGGCCCACTATTGTTTTTCTGCAGATAAAAGCTGAGGTAATAAATGGCGTTCGTATCCATACGGATCGGTTTTTCTAACGCGCGCCAGGCCATGCTTCCATCACGGAGTTCAATTAACCCCAGCTGGCTTTCTGCCAGTTGAGTTCGAGACAGCGACTTGCCGGGGTGACTTTCACCCGCAGCGGGTTCGCTGCTGTTCTTGGCTTTTGTCCAGGGGCTTTTCCAGCCTGTGCCCGCATTCTGCCATTCTGAAGGCGCCTTCGGATCTTTGAGGGCTGCAGGATGAAAACTGTCGTAGACCCGTAACTCCTGTTGAAGAGCGAGCGGCGTTTTGGAATCGCCGGGAACTTCTCTTTTGAATTTCTCCGGCAGCAACTCAATCTCGTCGCTCTTGTTATCTTTCAGCCGCCGGGCCTGGCCTTCCTGGATGATAATCGATTCCGCGAACTGCTCGTTCTTATGATTGGGGTCGACCCGGACCGCACCTTCGAACACATGCAGGTCCACTTCGCCATCTTTCTCAACGCGGGCACCGTATTCAGTACCGATATCATGCAGGGTGAGCAGGGGAGTGATTAAAGTGAATTCGGGTGAGGCTTCATAGCCGTGCAGAACCATGCTGCCATAATCAAGGTGGGCGCAGCAGCCTGTGACCAGTTTGATTTTAGTCGGCCCTTCGATCACCAGGCGGGTGCCGGAGTCAAAACGAAACTCGGCGATCCCCTGTTCCAGAATGAGGTCTTCCGTCAGCAGCCGCTGCCCGGAAAATTCGGGCCGGGAATTTCCTCCCCAGACACAATCGGTAGCACGGGTGAGTGTTGCGACGTAAGGCAGCTCGGCGCGAATTGTATCTGTGATCGCATTGGGTGCCCGTTCCCAGAGGAAATCGCCTGTGGACATCCATTCTGCCATCAGTAAAATTAACATGGATGCGGCAGCGACCAGGGCATACTGAATGAAGGCCGGTTGTCGGGCCGGGGGTGTATCATTTGTGATGAGTGGAGCCGGGGTGAGCGGAGGTACCGGTTCTGGTTCTTCAAAACTCCTGGCTTCCAGCTCCTTTAAACGTTCGAGCATATCCGGCTGAATTCCCGAATCAATGTCGAGATACTCAAAATAATGCTGCATCGCCTCGGGATTGGTGGCAAGATAATGGTGGAATGTTTCGAATTCGCTATCCGTAAATTCACCGTCCCGGTTGTTTAACAACTGGTTCAGTAACTGTTCGAATTCGGGGGAGAGATCCTGGATAGACATGAGACCTGTTACTCACTCTGAAGTTTACTCAATATGCATTCCGCCAGTTCACGCCTCAGAATCGCCAGGCGGTTGTACAACGTCTGCAG
>TARA_R110002167_G_scaffold76032_4_pt1 | contig 10264 bp, 10 predicted proteins | sample TARA_R110002167 | Tara Oceans TARA_R110002167 (sample SAMEA4398238) | marine metagenome | biome: Polar Biome; feature: [MES] marine water layer (ENVO:01000295) within the mesopelagic zone...; material: water (ENVO:00002006), including particulate matter (ENVO:01000060) such as...... | reverse complement strand
ATCGAACATTAAGGTGATCCCGTCACTAGTACTCGCCCTGAAGTCACGCTTTAAGGAAGGAGTTACCCAATTGTTTCCGATCGATTTTGCGGTGATTCCAATGTATAGGGTAGTATTGTCGACTGCCATCTTAATTTCCGTAGGATGGTCGGCCAATATAGAATCGGAAGGAAAATATTGTTGAAAATCAGCGGCTGCTTCCATCGATTCCCAGATTGGCTCATCGAGAACGCCGTCTATAACGATGGTTTCCGCTATGTGTTTTACCGTGAAGTATTTTGGTGTAGATTGACTGAAAAGACAGAGGTTAATAAGTAAAAAAAGGGGGACAATGATGGCTCTTATCATCAAGATGGGTTTTGGCTGGTGCCAAAAATAAGGTTTTAAACAGAAAATGAGTCCTTAAGTCCGTTAGGATCCCGACTTTTTTTTAGGATCCCTTTTTGCCGCTTTGAGGCTTTTCATAAGCATATACTCTATTTGGCCATTGGTACTGCGAAATTCGTCGGCCGCCCATTTCTCTATGGCTTTCAACATATCTTCGTTTAAACGCAATGCAAAGGCTTTCTTTTGGGCCATGTTCAAATTTTAATAAAATCGGTAAGGTGGGCAACCAGCAATGATGACAATGGAATATTTTCCTCGGTATAGGATTTTTTATTTTCCGTTATAGAGTGCACTTCTTTTAACACATGGTTCATTCTTGGAATGATGTAGAGATTGGCATCCGGCCTTGCTTCTTTGAGCAACTCCGCATCGGTCACCTGTACTTGTAGGTCCGAATCCCCGTTTAGGATCAGAATGGGAACCTTCAATTTTTTGATTTCTACGGTTGGATCGATCATCATCCAATGTTTGAAAAATTTTTGGTTCTGGGGTGCGAATAGCTGAAGGAGCATCAGATTGACATTTACTATGGTGTCGGTCTGTTCAAGTTCATTGAAGTGGTTTTGGGCAATCGCGGCAAGATCTGCGCTTTGCTTGTTGATTTGGCCAATAACGGTCTTGTCTATCGTTTCGCCTGCGCCGGCTATGGAAATATACCTGCCAACGTCATTTGTTATCGCCAACATTGCCACTAACGCACCTTGGCTATGACCGATAAGACTGATCGAGGAAAATCGGTTGTCGTGCGCAAAATGGGCAATGGCTACCTTGACATCCTCTGCGAAATCCTCTATCGTTACGTTCTGTAGTTTATCAAGATTCGATGGTGTTGCAGTTCTTTTATCAAAACGGTAAAATGCGATTCCATGGGCATTTAAACTATCGCCCAAAGTTTTAATGTAATTGGCCTGCACCCCTAAACCCACTTGGTTCCCATTTCTGTCGATATTGCCCGAGCCATGTACAAAGATGGCCAAAGGCACGTTATCAACCGATTTGGGATAGGTGAGCGTACCCGGCAGGCCAATTGCCCCATTTTTGAGGTCGAGGGCTTCCGAAACGATTTTCTGTGCATTAAATATTACGGGTAAAAACACAGAAACTAATAGGGCTAGGATGCGGTTCATGTTGTAATCTTATTTGAATAGCGTTTTAAAATGTCCCGGACTTCGTTTTCCCTTTGGGTGCCGATAAGGATTTTTTTTCCTGTTTTCAGGATGATTTGTATGCCCACCCCGCCTTTTACATTAAATGCTTTGCCATTTCTTAGGGAACGGCGATACCCCCAGCCACCGTATTCCTTTATGGGGCTGTAGGTGCGTACCCGGCAGGTTTCCATATCGTGCCAAAGGATAGTTTTTAAAGCCCAATGAAAAGGCAGGAATTGGTAATGGATGCCCCTTTCATCTATTTTGGTGCTTAATTTTCCCGTATACAGCACTAGCGGTACAAGTAGCAAAGAAAAAATAACGACCACTTGCCCGATACTATCGTTGGAGGCCACTTTGTCGACCGCTTCCTTGGCAATGAACCATTGGTAGGCTATATAGCCTAGGGAGACGAACATGGCTAGATTGAGCAAATGTAGCCACCACTGGTTGAAGCGTTGTGTTTCGGTAAATACGCGCATATTGCTAGTGGTTCAAGGTTCCTGCGTTGACAATGGGGGAGGCATCCTTATCGGAACAGAGTACCACCATCAAATTACTTACCATGGCGGCCCTGCGTTCATCATCAAGATGTACCACATTCTTCGCGCTCAACTGCTCCAAGGCCATATCGACCATACTTACCGCACCTTCGACAATCTTGTGCCTGGCCGCAACAATGGCAGTTGCCTGTTGTCTTTTGAGCATGGCATTCGCAATTTCCTGGGCATAGGCCAAGTAGCCGATCCTAGCTTCCATGACCTCTATGCCCGCCATGGAGAGCCGTTCCTGCAGCTCTTTTTCCAAAGCTTCGCTCACTTCGTTCACACTAGATCGTAAGGTAATGTCCTCGACATGGCCCTCGTCGGCAAAGTTGTCGTACGGATACATACTAGCCAACTTGCGTACCGCCGCATCGGTCTGAACCCGGACAAAATTTTGATAATCGTCAACATCGAACGCCGCCTTAAAAGTATCTGTGACCCGCCATACCAGGATGGTGCTGATCATAATGGGATTGCCCAATTTATCGTTTACTTTGAGCCGCTCACTGTCAAAGTTACTGGCGCGAAGCGATATTTTACGTTTACTATAAAACGGATTTACCCAAAACAGACCATTTTGCTTGATCGTACCCATATATTTCCCGAACAGTAGCAATACACGGGATGAATTTGGGTTGACCAGCACAAAACCTGGGGCCATAAGGACGCCGACAAAAATGGTCAAGGCACCTATAATTGGAATTCTTAATAATAACACTACGCCCCCGATGATGAGGACCACCAAAAGAATTAACATGGTGTACCCGTTTGCAGGGTCGGAATTTTTTTCAGCTGTCATAATAGATTGATTTAATTGATATCAAAATGATATCATAAAGATATCAAAAAAATCATTACTCCCAGCATAAATTATTCTTGTAAGCATCTCGGAATGTTAAGTTCCGAATTTTTTGCTGCGCTGTTTATTAGGATTTTTGAACAATCGCTTGAAGAACCCGTCGCGTTTAATCGGATCACAATCCATTTTTTCACGTATGGCGGCCGGGGTAGGGTCGAACTTGGCCTTGGTTATATACTGGAAAGTATTGTCGGCATTCAATTGTTGCATGAAAAGCGCAAAGATCGGCAGTGCAGCGTTCGCACCTTGGCCGAGACTGGTACTTTTGAATCCGATTTCATGATTGTCCAATCCCACCCAGGTGATATGCACCAATTTTGGGGTCAAGGCTACGAACCATGCATCTTTATTATTTTGGGTCGTCCCGGTTTTTCCCGCGATATCATTATTTAGGTGGTAGGTTGTACGAATGCGCGAAGCGGTACCATGATCTATAGTAGATTTCATCATTTCAAGCATTATTTGCCCCGTTTCTTTCGAAAAAGCCGCTACTTTGGCCGTTTTTGGGTCAAAAATGGCCAATATTGAATCTTGCTGATTTGTAATGTTTTTAATCAAAAAGGGAAATACCGCCTTTCCATCATTGACAAAACTGGCATAGACACCAGACAATTCATTGACATATAGTTCCCCTGTGCCCAATGCCAATGACGGTTGCTTCGGCAGGTCCGAAAACACCCCCATTTTTTTGGCTTGTATCAAAACCTTGTCGATACCGGTTTGTTCCAGTACTTTAACGGCAACGGTATTGACCGAATTGCTCAATGCCTCTTCCATGGAGTAGTTGAGATAGGTTTCATCCTTATCGCCCGAATTACCGGGCGTCCATCCCTTTAAATTATTATAGACAATCTCTTCAGCCGAAAAATAGGTACAGGGAGCGATGCCCGCTTCCAGGGCGGCGGTATACACGATAGGTTTAAAGGTTGATCCGACCTGGCGCTTGCTCTGGGCGATATGGTCGAATTTGAAGTACTCGAAATCAATGCCGCCAATCCAAGTCTGTACGGCCCCGGTCCCGGGATCGATCGATATGGATCCCGTGTTCAAAAATTTCATGTAGTGTTTTATGCTGTCAATGGGACTCGCTTCCACCGTTTGCTTACCGTTCCAATCCGATAACACCATTTTTCGTTTCTGTTGTAAAGAATCCCAAGCCTGGTCATGGTCCAGCCCATTTTTGATGAGTTGCTTATAGTGTGGGGCATTGCGGACCGCCTTTGCAATAATTTCTTTATTCGTATCCCAAGGGGCATTCTTACCATAACCGGCTTCAAAACTTTTTTGCAGTGATTTCATATGGTCCCGCATGGCCATTTCTGCCATGAGCTGCATTTTATAATTCAAAGTGGTATAAATTTTCAGTCCTGAAGTATACAGGTTATAAGGGTTGTCCTTTTCTTTTTCGGCCGCACACCATTTGACCATTTGCTTTCTTACCTCTTCCCTAAAATAGGGCGCTATACCAGCGTTGTAATCAAATTCCCTGTAATCGAGTTCTAATGGAATTGTAATCAGGCTGTCTTTTTCCTGCGCTGTCAAGTACCCATTTTTCTCCATCGATTGTAACACTAGATTTCTCCTGCTGAGACTATTTTCTGGGAACACACGTGGATTATAGCCATAGGTGGCCTTGAGCATACCGATGAGGACTGCCGCTTCCTCAATTTTTAAATTTAGCGCCTGTTTGTTGAAAAATTTCAGGGAGGCACTTTCAACGCCAAATGTATTGTCCCCGAAAGAGACCGTATTGAGGTAGTGGTTTAGGATTTCACGCTTTGAAAATTGATCTTCCAAACGGGAAGCAATGATCATTTCCTTTAATTTATCGACAGTTAGGTTCGTCTTTTTTCGGTCTTTTCTTGGATAGAGGTTCTTGGCCAATTGTTGGGTCAGGGTACTGCCCCCGCCCGCAGATTGGTCTTGCATTAGTATGGTCTTTAGGCCAACCCGGAAAAGACTGCGGTAGTCGATGCCGGAATGTTCGTAAAAGCGTTCGTCCTCAATTGAAATAAGGGCGTCCAAAAGATATTTTGGCACTTCTTCGTAACCAATTGGCTGCCTATCGAACAGATAGTATTTTCCTATAAGTACACTGTCGGCCGTATACACTTCCGACGCCCTGTCGTATTCGAAATCGGCTAGTTCGGCTTTATTCGGTAGTTTGCCCCAAGCACCGAAAAGCACGCTAAGAAAAAATATTACCCCCGTAATTACTAAGATACTTACAGCCAGTATTGCGTACCTCAGATAGGGAGGGTTGATCTTATGTAATAATAAACCAATTTTATTCATCCATGCAAGATCACCTTAATATTATTAGCGGAAATGGATTTTAACAATTCCTTAATGTCGGTTTGCCTATTTTTGAAGGGAATAGAACAAAGATAATTCCCTCCGGGAAACTCGAACTAGATCAAATATACCCGAATGAATAAGATTACTGTTATACTTTTTTTCGCGAGCCAGCTAACTTTTGGAAATGCCATGTTTTGGTCAAAGACGGGCCATCGTGCCATTGGGGAAGTAGCACAACAACATCTGAATGGAAAAACAAAAAGAATGCTCAAGGATCTTTTGGACGGGCGAGACTTGGCCACAGTATCCAACTTTGCCGATGAAATTAAGGCAGATCCGAGGTATAGGGAATTTGGGGCTTGGCATTATGTGAATTTTCCTGGCGACAAAAAGTATACCGATGTACCCCCTAGTGAATACGGGGATTTGGTGATGGGTATCCAAAAGTGTATCGACATCGTAAAAGACCGAAATAGCACTAGGGCCGATAAGGTATTCTACTTGAAAATGTTGATCCATTTTATCGGTGACCTTCACCAACCCATGCACATTGGACGATTGGAGGATAAGGGTGGCAATGACATCCAATTGCAGTGGTTCGGAAAGGGCACCAATCTTCACAAGCTCTGGGATAGCAATATGATCGACGATTACGGGTTGGGTTATACCGAATTGGCCCGATCGCTGCCAATTTTGAACAAAACGGAAATAACAGCTATGGAAACGGGAAATCTTTTGGATTGGGTCGAGGAATCACAAGAGGTGGCCAATCAAATATACGATTCGGCGGAAGTAGGGGAGAAGCTGGGCTATGAGTACAGTTATATTTGGTGGGGAACGGTCGAAAAACAATTGCAGAAAGGCGGGATCCGGTTGGCAAAGGTCCTGAACGACCTATTTTGAACCTTAGACCGGAACACCGGGTACAACCTTCCTAAAAAGTTTGGCACAACATTTGAATAGTAAAAGGTGAAGTTGGGTATGAGGACATTAACAAGGCTTACCACCCTGTTAAAGGCAGTATGTGACTTTTCGCTATAGGTATTAAAAATCGGTTCCCACAACCGATTTTTTTATGGCATATATCCAAGTTTAATAGGGTCGCATTAAGAACAGGCAGACCACTACTGCAAAACTGTTTTCAACTGATTCCTATATTCCGATGGATTCTGCCCGGTAAATGCCTTAAAGGACTTATTGAAGTGTGAAAAATTGTTGAACCCACTTGCATAACAGACCTCGGTAATACTCATAGGTTGTTCGGCCAATAATTTGGAGGCATGCACTAGACGGTATTCGTTCACAAACTGAACGAAGGTTTTATTGGTGATCTTTTTAAAGTACCTGCAGAAAGAAGGAATGGTCATACTAACCATATCTGCCATTTGATCTAGGGAAATCTCCTCCAGAAAGTTAGATTTTACATGGTTGAAAACGATATTTATACGATCATTGTCCTTTACTTCGGTTTCCATTGAAAAACCTTCGGCATTCAATACTTTATATTCTTGGGTATTTCCCAATTCGTTTAAAATATTGAGGATCGATAGCAAACGTTGAAAATCGGTCTGATACTCCAATAACTCCATTTTTTCCCCGACCTTTTGCTTTACCCTGCTGCGAAAGGCAATTCCGCCCTTGCTAATTTCAAGCAGGTTTTGGATCTTCTTCATTTCCGGAATGCTAAAAAAATCATTCCCCAAAAAATCTACTTTCATCTGTACAACAGTCTCGCTCGTATTGCCGGTAAGCTTATCGGTAAAACCACAATGCGGAAGATTGCTGCCAATTAATATTAGATCTCCGTTGGTATAATAGGATACATGGCTTCCTATTTGCCTTTTACCGGAACCTCCTTTTACATACACCAATTCAATTTCCGGATGGTAGTGCCATCGGTTGTTCACGTTCAATCGATCTTCGTCAAATTTTTGGTAGGTAAAGGAATGGCCAAAATTTGGTTCTATGGCCTCAAATGCAGGCTTCTGTTTAATCATATTCGGGGTTTAACGCTATAAAATTAATCCAGCTAGTGCTGGTAATTATGTGCGAAATTACCACAAAAATATGGTATTTTACCTTTTATGACATTTTTAACGATTACATGCGGTAAAATAGCATATAAATTGGACAAATCTGTGGTTGTTGACGGCGACCTATGGTGGTAGATTTGTAGTATAATTTATTGATTCACCCGCCTGCCACGAAATATGAGCAGGCCTTTAAAAAGAAAAATTATGAGAAACAGAGTTTTAAAAGTAGCAGCAGTTATGGCCTTTATGTTTGTTTCGGCAACCAATATGGCCAATGAGCCTAAAATCAGTACCAACGGAGCCAAAAAAAGCTTGTCTTTTGAATTGGACCGTACCGCACCCAAGACAATGGTAAGCCTTGAAGATATCAATGGCAATACCATCTATAGTGAAGTGGTTACCCGTGAAATGGGTTTTGCGAAGAAGTTTGACTTGAACAACCTAGAATCGGGGAGTTATTTTTTGAAGGTCGATGATGATCTTAAAGAGATGGTCTATACCATAGATTTAGATTCCACAGGGGTCAAAGTAGCCTCCAAGACGGAAAGCAATAAGCCTTTGTTCAAGAAGGAGCAAAGTAAAGTTTCTGTAAGCTTATTGAATCTTGATCTCAACAAGGTTGAAATACAAGTGGTCGACAGTAACAATAGAATTCTATTTTCCGAAGAATTTAAGAACGAACTGACAATCCAGAAAACTTTTAATTTCCAGTCTGCATTTAATGACAGTTACACCGTAGTGGTGAAAGATGGATCAAAAACCTTTTACGAAGATATTGTTGTAAAATAGTTGATTTAAGTTGAGTTGCTTATGGCCCCGAAGGTTTTTGCCTTTGGGGCTTTTTTTTGGCGTCCAAAAAGCTGGGTTGTGCCAATATTGTTTCGAATGGGCAAGGAAATAGGTTCAACTTTTTAACGCGTCAAGGTTGAATTCCTTTATTTAGCTGGGCAGAAATTTTTTTAACCGCTCTTTTTTGTATTCTGGGACAGCCATATTGCTGAGTGCCAATTGCACCAATTCAGGATTTTTTTCTTTATCATAGAGTAAATTAAAAAATTGTTTGACAGTAAAACTATTGTCCGACTGTTGCACCAATTTCATTTCGTCACCAGCTATCACCGCACCTTCCTCCAAGACGCGTACATAGGTTCCCGAATGTCCATGCGCAATAAACTGCCGCAGTATGTTTTGGTCGTCGAACCTGATTCCTAATTTATAACAAGGCTCTCGGGGTTGCGAGATCTGGACCAGGGCATTTCCAACGCGGTAGATATCACCGATGCGTATCACGGATTCATCTAACCCGGATATGGTGAGGTTCTCACCGAACATGCCCCAGTTCCATTCAAGGTGGGGGTAGCGTTGTTTCCAATAGGGATATTGTTCTTTCGCAAAGAGGTAACACGCTTTGTTGATACCCCCATGGTTGATCTGATTGATGATAGTGTCTTTTTGTACCGCAATCTTGTTTAAATAGATTGACCCGTCTATCGGATATTTAAAGATACCCGTTAGTTCTTCTTTTCCGTTCCAATGAAATGCGGTAGGTGTTCCGATGTTGCAGGCAATAACTGTCATGCCATAAAGATAAATAACAACGGTTCATATATTCCGTTTTTGGGCTAATTTTGTTTTCAAAAACTGGATCCAGCTCGGTAATCCTGGTAAAGGTGTCGGGCATAGCGATCGGCCACAAAAAAACCATCACGAGAACGCGATGGTTTACCCTCTATCCTTGTAATACAAACCAATGGTCCTACTTGGGATAAAGTGGGGGAACTATCTGAAAATAGCTTATAAGTGTGATTCTCGGTTTATGCTCTGCTTGGAGATTGAAAATGGTTTGAATTCTACGATGTTCAGTAATATGGGTTGTTCCCCAATATTTTCCAAGTCATAGACGGTTTCTTCGCCATCAAATTCATAAAATGCGGAGTCTCCTTTTTGTAGGCGTACCAAGTTGATTTTTCCATCACCAAATCTACGGATGACCAAACCTTCGGTTAATGAGGTCAAATTAAAATCCCGCTGAATTTTTCGAAATGGAAGACGCTCATAGGGTACTAAGGCCACTTCCCAAACCAATATATTGTCGTTTTCGAACAGGAGTTTCTGTCCGAGGCAATCGCTGATCTCATTGCGTGTTAACTCTGCGACTTTGGTAGGTTCCCAAGTATCGAACTGACCTACTGGATTGATTTCAACACATTCCATAAATTATTGATTTTCTGCTTTCTGTTTCCTTGCAATTTGAAAAATGGCATATCCTGTAAATAATAGGAGTATGGGCAGTATGATAAGATCAAACCTTATCATATATTCTGACTGTACATTTGAAGTATTTTGTATGCTGTATTCCCAGAGGATAAAACCTGACCATATTAGGATTAGGAATATATAAAGCTTCTTGTTGTGGGGTAACATATTATTATATTGGATCAAAATATTATTGATCGGCAAAGATGTGGTAAAACAGGTTAAACCATCGAATTAATGGAATTGAAGTGGTTTTGATTTCGGAAATTAGTACTAATTTTGTACATATTGCCCTTCATTTGTCCGATTTCAGGAATTAGAACTGCGAATTTGGACGCTGCGAAGGGCGCTATTTGGTGGTGCAATGGTTTAAATTTATACTTCAACCATTTCCTTGTATTGGGTTGGGGTGGCTCCTGTAAGCTTTTTAAATGCGGTATAAAAGGCGCTCTTACTTTTAAAACCGACTTCATTGCCAATGCCTTCTATACTAAGGTTTTCCGTCTTTTCAGTGGTGAGAAGTCTTTTTGCCTTCTCGATTCGAAAACCGTTCACATATACATTGAAGTTCTGTTTGCTCAGCATATTGATTGCAGTAGATATGCGCTTTGGATGTACTTTTAATGCTTCCGCCAGATTAACAACGGTCAAGTCTGGATTGATGTAGCTTTCGGATGAAATCATGTAGGCATCGATTTGCTTCATAAGGCCTTCTAGTCCTTCTAAAGCCATTTCAGT
>TARA_R110002167_G_scaffold6249_7_pt1 | contig 10264 bp, 13 predicted proteins | sample TARA_R110002167 | Tara Oceans TARA_R110002167 (sample SAMEA4398238) | marine metagenome | biome: Polar Biome; feature: [MES] marine water layer (ENVO:01000295) within the mesopelagic zone...; material: water (ENVO:00002006), including particulate matter (ENVO:01000060) such as...... | reverse complement strand
TGCAGGACAATGCCTAGATGAAAACAACATCCCTGAAAACGGACGTTGGATGGTAATCCCAGCATGGTTGGCAGCGCGCATTAAGCTGTCTGACTTGAAAGACGCTTCATTGTCAGGGGATAGCACCAGTATCCTTCGCAATGGTCGCCTTGGTCAGATTGACCGATTTACCCTGTATATGTCTAACCTCCTTCCTCAGGATGTTGCTGGCGGTCTTGCTGCTGACGAGTTCGGCATTTACTTCGGTAGTTCACTGGCTACTACCTTCGCATCACAGGTAACGAAAGTTGAAACTCTGCGTGCAGAGCAGACCTTCGGTACCATCATGCGTGGGTTACAGGTATATGGCTATGATGTCATTAAGCCTGAAGCTCTAGGTCAAATCATAGCATCACCAGCATAAGGTAGAACAGTTAGGGGGGCTTAACAGCCCCCCTACTTTTACTATGTATCTAATATCTGATTTTATAGCCGTAGTGCGTGAGCTTCTTAAAGACGAAGAGGTTGGCGCGTATCGGTATACTGATGAATCTCTAGTTAGGATTCTTAATGTAGGGATAACTGTACTAAGGGACAAGCGCCCCGATGCATTTTTTATTACCCAGAAAATGGTAGTGTATACAGTTAGTGACTTTACTAAAGAGTTCCCACTACCCATTAATTTTTTTAGTCCTATGGCGTACTTCGTAACTGGCTATGCTGAACTTAGAGATGATGAGTACAGTGATGACAGTCGAGCTACATCACTAATATCTAAATTCGAGATGGAAATAGGCGCAAGTAATGTTCCGAGATGATTATAGAACAGGTATTGATGATGATTGCTATGACAGCCTTAACTCTGTACTACAAGAAGTAGTACCAAAGGCACCGGGAGCAGTACCTGAGTATGTATCAGATGAACTTAAGTACGCTACTAAAGAGTTCTTTAGGCTGTCACACGCATGGCGGCAGTTTGTAGACTTACCACCACTAACTCAGGCTATGATGCCTTACGAAATAAACCCTGTAGCTGATGTAAACCTAAAAGCACAGTCAATTATTTCGTTAGCTATTGATGGCTCTCCTATTAAACAAATGAACGTAGGACCAAGGGCGCAGTATTTCCGTTCTAGCACTAGTGTTACCAATAGACCTAGCGGTTTTTATTGTGAGTCGCCTACTAAAATATCTTTTACAGATAGCCTAGGTGATAGCCTTATTAAAAATGTAAGTGTTACGTGCGCTATGGTACCCATACTTAAGAGTATGGATATACCACAGTGGGTTATTGATGAACACCGTGAAGCATTAGTAGCAGGTACTTTGTATAGGCTACACAACGAAATTAAAAAACCATACACAGATGTACCTAAAGCTATGTACTACGGAAAGTTGTGGCGGTTCCATATAGCGCAGGCGAAAACAATGGCGCAAAAAGCATACGGTGGTGCCGAGCATGACTGGAGCTTCCCAAGAGGTATGATGTGAATCAGTTTTTCCCTAAATACAGGCAGGCGGTACTTAGCTCAAGCACAGGTGACTGGCTTACTACAACTATTAGGGCTGCTGCCCTTACACAAAATATGCTTCAAGCTGATATTAATACAGCTACACACGAGTTTGTAAGTGATTTACCCCAGTCAACTTTGCTGCCAGTGCGCAGTTCGGCATTGGCTAATAAATCTATAAGCACTCAGGGTGTAGCAGGCAGTAACTCCATAGAGTTTAATAGCCTAGTATCTGGGTCTGCTAAGGTTCGCGCAATAGTTTTGTATGAGGACTTAGGAGCCGACAACACAAGCAGACTAGTGGCTTATATGGATGTTGGTACGGGCATACCATTTAACGCTGTAGGCGGAGTAACTACAATATCCCCTGACACCCCTTGGGGCGGCGGCTTCGCAGGCTTTTTCCGTGTCTGAGGGTATTGGCGGCTCATCCATAAACGCTGCGCCTATAAATGGCGTATCATTTGTCCCAGCCACAACCGCCATAACTCTATTCGTTTTTATTGATGGCGCGGTTTCATCTCTAGCTGTAGTAGCGGACATAGGAAAAGAATGTGTGAATATAGATTTTGTCCCCGCCGAGTGTAGAACTATTAAAGCCCCATCAAGACCGAGTGTAATTTGTAATGACTGTACTTAATACATACCATAAACAGCCTAATGAAACTAAGAGGTATCGCATAGATTACTCTTTATGGCTAGGCACTGATGAGCTGCTAGAAACATCTTCAGTTCCGGTAATTACTGCGCTTAACAGTACTGATGCTATTAGCTTAGTAATTACTGTAGATGGGTTTACTAAAGGAGATACAGCAATAGAGTATGTTGCGTCTGCTGGTACTAACAACGTACACTACAATGTAGAGTTTACAATAACTACTAGTAAGAGCCAGACGGTATCTTATAGTACAATATTTAGATTGAGGGACTTATGAGTAAAGAACTATTTCGTAATAGTGCTACAGGCTTACTAGATAATAATCCTGTTGGGGGTAGTACTTATAGCGTAACTGACACTCTATTTTCTTTACAGAGTGGAGAATCTTTGTTCCCATCTCCAGTGGGGGCTGAGCATTTCTTGGTAGTACTACAGTCCGTAAGTGGGGCTATTGAGATATGCAAGTGTACTGACCGGACAACAGCTAACTTTACTTTAGAGCGCGCACAGGATAACACTACAGCATTAACGTGGAATCCCGGTGACCGTATGGAAATGCGACCAGCCGCCGCTAGCATGGACCAAATGCTACAGAACCAAAATGACAGGCTAGAAGGTCCATTAGATGCTAACCAACAAAACATTTTAGATGTAGTAATAGTTGGCGGGGTAACACAAGGTACTAATATACGCGCACTGGATAACGCAACTACTAATGAGCTAACCATACCCAATGCTGGCGCTGACCCAACGATTGGGGGTGCCGCAATATGGACGCAAGCTAACTTACTACCTACCGACCAGCGGTTTTATAACCCTCCCGGCAGTATAACAATGTTTAATGGTGACGTAGCTCCTACTGGCTGGTGGCTATGTGATGGCAGCTTTCCTTTTGATGATACTGGCGGCGGTGCTAAACGCGCTCCTGATTTACGTGGTAGGTTTGTATTGGGGTGGAATAATACTAGTGGCACTAACCCCGGACCCACCACAGGTCCTATTGAAATAGATACTATGCTTAGTACGGGTGGTGACTATGAGCGTATATCTTCATTAGCACCTTCTCATCACCATAGTGGCATAAGTGGGGATACCACACTAAGTGAGGGGCAGATGCCAGCCCATACACACAAACTCGGTAGGGTCGGTGACAACGAAAGTAGTTCTGGACTTATTGGTGCTGGTGGGTTTCAGTATCCACAAGAGGAGTATACAAGTAGGTCTGCTGGCGGTGGACTACCCCATGCGCATACTATAGACTCCGATGGCATACATAACCACTTGCTAGATAAAGACCAAATGGCTCCTTATGTAGTTCTCTCGTTTATTATTAAATTAGATATAAATAATAGGGTGCCATAATGAAGTGTGTGTATAAAAGTAATGTAGTTGGCTACCTATCAGTAGAAGTCGGTCAGGTTGATACTACAATAACAGTAACTTCAGCTACTGCTGTAGACCTACCAGCAATAGTGGTAGGGCAGGAGTACTTAGTGCTTACCCTTTCTGATACTACCGCAGCAATACCATTTGAGGTAGTTAAGGTAACTAGCATAAGTAGCAATGTACTTACAGTAGAGAGAAACCTCGAAAGTACTGGCGCGGGAACATTTCCCATAGCTACAACCGAAGTTTCTTTGCGCATACCTTCATTCTTACTAGACAATGTACTGGTATCTAAAAGTGAGACTGAAACTTTTGTAGCTAACTCACGACTAAAGGTTAACTCTCAAGGACAGCTAACTCAGGAACCTATAGATGTCGCATATACGTGGTCACGTGGTCAGGCTACGGCTGCGCAGACAGACTTCACTGTGTCAGGAGCAGACATAACAGGCGTAACAGTTAAAGTCTACCTACATGGAGTGAAGCAGCAAGAAGCACTTGACTACGCTATAACTTATAGTGCGCCTGACTCTACAGTAGCCTTCACACAGGGGCTTCAAGAAGGTACTATTGTTGATATTGGGTACGTAACTGTAACTTAACTAACTTATGACAGGAGGCTGTAATGGCTTACACATCAAACGGGACATGGGACATTACAACTGGCGGAGCAGACACAGCTAAGCGAGTTTCTGAACTGCGCACAATGCCATCTGGGTCTATCACATGTAGTATTGATGGTACTATTGACGTAGATATACAGATTTCTGCTAAGCCTGACGTAGCCAGCTCGTGGGTTACAGTGTACTCACTGTCTAGTGCTGGGGTTCGTAGCATCAATGTATATCCCGGCGACTCTTATCAGCTTCGACCTAATGTAACATCAGGAACTTCGGGAAGTTTCTACGCGAGGTAGCAAATGCACTTCAAGCTAGAGAACTTTAGCGGAATTATACCTAAGCGTTCAGACAGATTACTACCAAGCAATAACGCTACTATAGCTAAATCTACAGAGCTTTACTCCGGTGAGCTTAGAGGCATTAAAAGACCACAATTCATCAGGACTGTGGGTTCTACTGCTGAGCGAGCTTTCCGTGTGTATGTGCAGGATAATGGTGGTGACTATAAGGACGCATGGGTAACTGTTGATGACGCTACAGTAAACTTGTATAGAGGTCCTACTATTAATGACCAGTATCAAAGGCATTACTGGACTGGCTCTACCACTTATCCTAGTGTAGCCGATGGACAGGAACTATATGATAACGAAGATACGCCCGCATCTATTGTTAAATACCGTTGGGGAATACCTAACCCTACTGTCCCCTGCCAATCAGCTACTGGTCCTTCTGACCCAGCGGATTCTGAAACTCGCGTATACACATATACATATGTAAATCAGTGGGGTGAAGAGTCGGGACCCGCTAAACCTAGCGATGCAGTCACAGGCGGAGTAGATGCAAACTGGAACTTAACAGCGGTAGGCAACAGCTATTCACAGTCTGGGTTTAACCCCTTAGATAAAGTAAGAATATACCGGACTGTCACTGGCACAGCTACCACTGACTTTAGATTAGTAGCTGAAATAAGTATCCCTGCTTCCGGAACCTATACGGATACACTCCCTGCCGCTGATATAGTCTTAAATGAAAAGTTAAGCACTACTAATTTTGATATGCCCCCCGGCGCTGTTTCTGGTACACCAAACCTTGAGGGTCTGGTTTCTTTACCGAACGGGGTACTAGCAGGATTTTTAGGTACAGATGTCTATCTTTCTGAACCGTACCTACCGTACTCTTTTCCTAGAAACTATGTAGTTTCTACTGGTAGTAAGATTGTAGGTCTAGGAGTATTTGGCTCTGGTCTTATTGTGTGTACTGAATCATCTCCTTTAGTATTATCAGGCGCACACCCCGATAATATGACTATGATTGAGATTGACCAGAACGAGCCTTGCCTGTCTTACAGAAGCATAGTATCTACAGCTACTGGTGTATTTTATGCGTCACAAAATGGTCTTGTCCAAGTAACTGAATATGGCGCTAAAGTAATATCCAGAGAATTTGTTAATCGTAGCGAATGGCATAGGATTCTAAGCCCCGAAAACGTCTTCGCCGCTGTAAGTGAGCAAGGGTACATAGGGCTATATTCTAAGAGCCAAGGTTTTATACTGGGTTCAGAAGCTGATTCAGATATAGCGAATACAGCGGGTATGGTTACTGTAGGTAACCTAGCTTATATAGACGCTATAAATAATGACCCTAGAACTGGCGAGGTTTTCGTACTTGGTAATGGGCAGCTATTTTTCTGGAACCAGCCCAATGCCGAACCACTAGCGTACACATGGCAGTCGAAAGCATTTGAAACTCCGTACCCAGTAAACTTTTCTGCCTTTAAAGTTAAGTGGCAGGCACCCGAAACGGTAGGTCCGGTCGCTGTATCTATAGATACTTCATACTATAACACTCAAGTTTTTAACGCTGCCCCACTACATACTTACGCTCAGTATACATTTAGCTCTAGCGATTTTAATGGAACTCCTAGAGTAAGTAAGACTGGGTATCCCGCTGATAAGTATTACCCTAGCACAGTCAGTTTAGCCACAGGATGTAGTAACTTAATACCGCCGCTATATGTGGACTTGGATGGTTCTGTACGTGTAACTATATATGCGAGGCTACAGAACGCAAAAGAGTATAGGGTTGTGTACTCTAGGGAAGTAACTAATGAGAGAATACAGCGTATGCCTTCTACATTTAAAGCTGACCTATGGAAAATAAAACTAGAGTCATCCGCAAATGTGTTCTCATTCGCTATCGCGGAGACTGGTAGGGAGCTGGCTAAAGTATGAGTAGAGAATACCCATCAGTGCCTGCGCCGCGTGAAAACATTAAGTCTTTAAGTCGCACAGTTAGTGCCTTGTATCAGGGATACAATGCTTTGATTGGTGTTCCTCGCAACACGGACTTGACTGTGCTAAACAAAGCCGATGTGTCTTCTCTTACTAATGAAGACCCCAATGCTTACAGACCAGTAATATCTAATGCAGAAATATTAGATGGTCTACTATACGACAATGCTGGAGCGTGGGTAAATACTAATACAGTTACTGTATCCGTATGTATGGCTACCCTAACTGGCGGGGGGGCTAGCTCACCTACTATCGACTCTAGTTTTAATCTAGCTTCAATATTACGTACAGGTGTGGGTGCGTATACCTGCACTCTAACCACTACTTATTACATGGGTCTAGCTATGCTTTCCAACGCAATAGTTTCTGTTAATGTAATATCTGGAGTTAACAACGGTGGTGGCACTACCGAAACAGTACACAAAACAGCTACGTTTTCACTTTTAAGTGCGGCGGGAGGGACTTTTAGTATAAATGTTTTTCATCAGGAAGTTGGTGTTACGGGGCAAAGCACATGGCTACAGGATGTAGCTGATGACTTAGACGCTACTGACAAGCTAATGATTACCGTACTACGTTCAGTCTCAGCAGGTACGCCAACATGAGTAACCTAGCGGAAAATACTAATACCTATGTAGATATAGTCACACAAAGACGTGAAAAGATTATAAATCTACAGGAAAAAATGGTGCGTATGCTCGCAGAAGATGTGCTACCTGAGGGCAAGACGGACTTTTCTGACCAGCTAATACACCATTTTGCACCAAACTTATACGCTCGTGAGATGCATATCCCACAAGGACAGGTTATAGTAGGTAAGATTCACAAGCATGCCCACGTTAATAACATATCAGTAGGTAAGATAGCGGTGTCTACAGAGTTCGGAGAAGTTGAGGTATATGAGGCACCTCACCAGTGGGTGTCACAGCCCGGTACTAAGCGTGCCGTATTAGCAGTGGAAGATACCATATGGACAACGTATCATCCCACTAAAGAAACAGACTTATCTCTTATAGAAGAGCAAGTAATAGCTAAAGATTTTGAGGAGCTTGATGCCATGAAACTACCAGACGGCACACTACAGATTGGGGGTACGTTATGACATGGGCAGCTATAGGAGCGGCGGCTGTAACAGGTGCTGTAAGTATCTATCAGCAAGGCAAAGCTGGCGGCGGTGCTGGCGGCGGCATAGATTTGAGTGGGGAATTTGGCGATGCTAATGCCACTTTCAAGAAGAGTCAAGACTTTTTAGATACGGCTTGGACAAACTCGCAGGATATAGCCGCAGACATTAATAACCTTGCGGGTGGCATATTCACTGACTATATAAAGCCTACCGCAGACTATACAAGAGACTGGGCGCAAGAAGACAGAAAGCTGTTTGACTCTAGCTTCCGTAAGTTAGACGCAGAGTTTGCTAGAAAAGCAGGTGAGTATGCGTCAGATGATGAGATTAAAAAGCAGCGTGCTATGGCTGGGCAAGATACAGCCGCTGCTATGGACGCAGCACGGGAGTCTAATGAACGCGACCTGCGCCGACAGGGTGTATTAACAGGTGACCCCTCACAAGCGGGCAGTAAACTAGAAAACCTAATGGCGGAGATGCAGACAGCTCAGGCTCAAACTCAAGCCATGAACCAAGCTGCTGATTTGACTAAAGCCAGAGGCATGCAGTACATGCAGCAAGCGTCTGGTATTGGACAGAACTACGCTAACCAAGCACAGCAGGGGTCTGTTAACTCAGCTAACATAGCTAACTCAGGCACTGCTGGAATGATAAACGCTGCTAATGTAGGGCTAAATGCGCAGCAGTCTGCTGTACCTTATCTTTCCGCGATGAACCAAAACGTAGCTCTGCGGGGAGACATGGGCATAGCTACTGGTCAGATGGCGGAGAACGCACGTCAGTTTGACCGCGCAGGTGACCTAGCTGGCGCAGAAGGACTTGGGAATTTCGCTGGCGGGCTTGGCGAAACAATGTTTAATAGTAATAAGGGCGGCGGTGATAAGGGCGGCGGAACCCCGAAAACGTCTTCGCCTACCAAAGTTTACAAAGCTGCTGATGGTGGGCATATATCAGCACCGGGTGGTCCAGAAGATGACCAAGGATTAATGAGATTATCTAATGGTGAATACGTAATACCAGCAGATGTAGTAAATAATTTAGGCGCTAGTATCTTAGATAAGTTCGTTGCTAAGTCTACAGGCGAGCCTGCTCCAAGTAAGAAGCAGGCTCTACCAATACCAGAGGGTATGTAATGGGTTTTGATATGGGAATGATTGGCTCTGCTCTAGGCGGCATAATGGGCGGTCAACAACAGGCAGCAGGGACTGCTCAGACGCGGGAAGTAACTAAGAGTTTAGCAAATGTTAATGATTCCGCAGCAATGCTTCAATCTATGTGGGGAAAACTTAACGACCTAAACGACACTACCCCACCAGAAACTATTACACCAGCAACTCCCATGGCATCTAGTGCTGTACAGAATAATGCTGGCGGAAAACCTAATCAGCTTTATGGCTCCACACTAGATGGTCCAGCAGCGCAGCTTTACAAAAACAACATTGCCCCATTGTCTGAAGGTGTTCTGCCCATGCCGAACACTCCTGTAATAGCTGCTGGCGCTGCTGGCGCTGCTGGCGCTGCTGATGGCGGTCACATAAAAGCAAAGCACTATGCTGCTGATGGTGGCTCTGTAGGAGCAGGCAAACGCCCCGCTACTTTGGCTGATGTAATGGCGTATTCAAATTTAGATGAGTTACCTATGGCTGCTGATGGTGGCTCTGTAGATATCGCAAACCCCGTTAATAACGGTGTTATAAACAAAGATTTTGTTGGACCACCTAGACCTTTAGCTCCTCCTACTAAAAGCCAAACCTCTAATCGTGACCATTATGCTGATATAGGTAAACAGCGCCGCGCTTTGTCTTTGGAGATACAGCGGGTTGCTATGGGTATAGACCCTCAGACCGCCATAGCAACTAAACAAATGCTACAGTATGATAACCAACAGACTGCTCTTGGGTACACATCAGGAGCGGTGTCAGCTTATGGGCGCGGCGATACACCCGCCGCCGCTGACCTTATGAACAAATACTCAGCTAACTCGCCAGTAGATTTTGGTGACACTTGGTCATCTAGCGAAGATGGACTTCTTACAGTAACTAATGGCGATGGGGAAACAAACCAGATGGGAGTGGACCAGTTACTTGATTGGCAGATAGCCAACTTAGCCACACCTGACGATTACTATGCCTCCCTTACTAAACGTATGGAAGTTGATATGCATCCTCTCAATAAAGATAAGGCATCTGCTGACGCTTTCTATACAACTGCCGCTGGTCTTAACCAACAAGCTAATGCTGCCGCTGGTGGTACAGCGCGTGGCTTTAACAACTTTGGTAAGTTTGATGAAAACGCAAAACTTATAAACAGTAGCTACGAATCGGCTTTGAAAAATTACGGACAAAGTATGGAGGCTCTTGGGGGTATAGACCCTGCTGTACAGAGGGGGTTCGATACACAACGCGCAACAGCATTTAGACTCACGCAAATGGGCTATAATGGTGCCGATGCTTGGCTGATAGCGGGTATGTCAGCCGAGGAGCAAGCAGCACTTGTTAATGGAGTGATTCAATAATGGCGACACCAGAGTTCATGGTGCCGGGTGAGCAGCAGCTTACCGGAGTAGACCGCTTAACCCAGCGTGGCTACATGGACACTCCTAACACAACAGGAGTACTACCTACTGCCCCTGCCCAGCCTACTGCTCAGCCCACTGCTCAGCCCAGAAGTGGGCTTACCCTTGAGCAATTAGC
>TARA_R110002167_G_scaffold44747_3_pt1 | contig 10264 bp, 21 predicted proteins | sample TARA_R110002167 | Tara Oceans TARA_R110002167 (sample SAMEA4398238) | marine metagenome | biome: Polar Biome; feature: [MES] marine water layer (ENVO:01000295) within the mesopelagic zone...; material: water (ENVO:00002006), including particulate matter (ENVO:01000060) such as...... | reverse complement strand
ACAACATATCAATCAGGTAACGGGATAGATATAGATACTACAACAGTACCCGATACAATAGCCGTTGATGGTTCTGTTATTAGAAACACTGGAACTCAAACTATTGGGGGTAGTAAAACCTTCACAGGCGGTACTTTTGGTGTTGCCCCAGGAACTTCAGATGCCTCAAGTAGACTCGTTACCTCTCAGTGGGTTAACGACCAAAACTACGGTACAGGAACAGTTACCAGTGTTACTGCTGGAGCTGGACTTAGTGGTGGAACTATAACAAGCACTGGAACTGTTGCCGTAGACTCTACAGTGGTGAGAACCACTGGAAATCAAACCATTGCGGGAGATAAGGACTTTACAGGAAACACAACAGCCGTTACTCGAGGGGCAGCCGTTAACGATACAAATGTTGCCACTACAGCTTATGTAACCTCTGCGGTTGCTGCCGCTGGTGTAGGTACTGCTGTTACTGCGGTTACTGCAACTAAGCCAGCAAACTCTTCGGGAGGTCTTACTCCTGTTATTTCTGTTGACGAATCAACAAGTGCTGTAGATGGTTATTTGTCGTCTACTAACTTTAATGTATTTAACGGTAAGCAAGACACGCTATCTCTTACAACTACAGGAAGTTCGGGAAACTCAACACTTGTTGGTAGTACATTAAATATACCGACCATACCTACGGCAGCACCCCCACTTTTCGAGCAATCTTATAGGGGCTGGATAGATGTAAGTGTTGATGGTGTATATGTTACGCAAGTAAACTCAGGAACTCCCTTTAAGCACACGCAAGACATAGGTACGACATTTCGTGCAAGAAATGCTTTTAAGTCTGCTAATTATATTTGTCGTACAGGGGATAAATTTATGGGACTTAAAGGCGTTATTGCAGGAACTCGTAATGAGGACATAACGGTGTCGGTATTTCTTCACCAGGTTACATGCGGAACAACCCCAGCCGACAACAAAACACTAATTGGCTCTCAAACATTAACGCTGGACAGGGATGACAACCCACAGTGCTATGATATAGCCTCTTCTACTCAATCTCTTCTTACTGGAGATGTTATAGTGGTGGCATTAGATTACTCAGGGGGGGCTACTGTTGAGGCGTTTTACTCACATGTCCTGTCTATAGACCACACATAAAAATCTTTTTAAACAACGCATTATAAATAATGGCGACAGCGGCACAAGAAATAGCGTTAATGAAACAAAGGATGGACTCGTTTGAGGATAAACTCGATTCAATGGATGGTAAGCTTGATAAGCTAACCTCAAGCTTATTAAACCCTGACAACGGGTTTGTGTCTCGTGTAAATAAAAACACAGACTTTAGAGAAACTAAGTTGATTAAATATGATATTTTAATACAAGAATTTCAAGATATGAAGAGGTGGAAGTCAAATGTTACAAGAGCCCTTTGGATTATTTTTACCGCAGGCTTTGGTTTGTTGCTAAAAATATTCCTTGTATGAGGTTAAAGGTATTAAGATTTAGCTCTAAAGAGGATTCTACATCGGGATTGCTTTTTGAAGAAAACGATTTAGGGTTAAGTTTTTTATGCTATACACTTGAGGATGAGCGAAGAGCCTTAAAGGTTAAGGGAGAAACAAGAATACCCGCTGGAATTTATGATATTGAATTAAGAAAAGAAGGCGGATTCCATGGGAGATACCTCAAGAAGTATGCTAATATCCACATTGGCATGCTCCATATTATTAATGTCCCTGGCTTTGAATACATACTTATACACACTGGGAATACTGATGAACATACCGCTGGTTGCCTCATCGTTGGAGACTCCCAGGAAAACAATAGTATTATTAAGGATGGTTTTGTGGGTAAGAGTGTTAATGCCTATAAAAGAATTTATCCTCGAATTTCAAAAGCTATTGAAAAAGGACAAAAAGTAACGATAGAGTATGTTAATTTAGATTATTAATTATGAACATTTTAGCGAAAATATTTAGCGGAGGAGCGAACAAGCTTATTGATTCTGTTGGCAGCATCATAGATGAGGTACACACATCAAAAGAGGAGAAGCAAGAAATGAAGCTTAAAATCCAGGAAATGATTACCTCTCACGAAGCTAAAATACAAAAAGAGGTAACCAATAGATGGCAGGCAGATATGCAGGGAAACTGGCTCTCTAAGTCTATAAGACCGCTATCCTTAGCCTTCTTGCTGTTGGTTCTTACGATATTTACTTTAATGGACTTCGGTTTTGTTGAAATGGATATAAAAGATTCATGGATAGACCTTTGGCAAATGCTTGCTATAACGGCTTTTGGTGCTTACTTTGGTGGTCGTTCTTATGAGAAAATTAAAAAATAGTTGCGGGAGTCAGAAATATTTATTATTTTTGACAAAACACAACTACAATGAAACAATACAGACCACGCTTATCAAAGGCAGAAAATGAAATGCTACAGTCTCACAGAAACTCTAACAATGTAGGAGTTATTGGAGATACACACGAACCATTTTGCCACCCAGCATATAGAGACTTCTGTTACGAAGTCTTTTCTCGTTTTGGGGTTTCCGAGATAATTCATATTGGAGATGAGGTAGATAATGCAGCACTTTCTTACCACGAGAAGATGGCAGAGATGCCAAACGCTGAAAATGAAGCTGAGAAGGCCCAAAGGGCTATGGAAAAGTGGTATGAAACCTTCCCTGATGTTAAGGTGTGTGTAGGAAACCACTCCGCCCTACCCTTTAGGAAGGCTACCACAGCAGGTATTCCAAATAGGTTTATGAAAACTTATGAAGAGATATGGCAAGCCCCTGATGGCTGGAAGTGGGACTTATCTTGGGAGATAGATGGAGTTTTATACGAGCATGGAACTGGTAGTAGCGGTATTTCGGGCGTAAGAAATAGAGCCCAGGCTAATAGGCAGTCAACTGTTGTGGGCCACTCACACTCTTTTGGTGGAGTTTCTTATATGGCCTCCAGGAATGATATAATATTTGGCTTAAATGTTGGATGCGGTATAGATGTAGACCACATGGCTTTTAGTTATGGTAAAAACTTCCCTAAAAAACCAACTCTTGGATGCGGTGTCGTAATAGATGAGGGCCGAACAGGCATATTCGTTCCAATGGATTTAGGTAGAAGAAATTTATATAAATTTTAATCCCCCCAAAAGTCCTGAAGAAAGTTCTTTAATAGTATTCCAAAAAGTTCTTGATTATATGGATTTTAATGCGTTAATTGTTGTAAACAATTTCGTTTTGTTTTGTGTTTTGTGTTTATTAAGGGGGGCTTTATAGCCCTCTTTTTTGTGCCTAAAAACTTGACCTAAGCTTAATATTAACTTAACGAGGCTTGAGTTATACTTTAGTATATTTACTTATGAATAAATTTACAAAGTTTGTATACGCCTTGTTAATGGTTGTGGTTTATACCATTGCTTTACTCTCGTAAAGTTTAGCCGACAAAAAGTCCTGGAGAAATTCCTTTATAGGGGTATGCACACCCGTTCCTACATGTTCCCTAAAATTCCTTATTTAGAATCATTCTAAACTGCTGAAATATAGTTAGTTGCGTTTGGTTGTTACATTTTTTTGTGCAATATTTGTATTGAAATTAATGCTAACTAAAAACAAACAATTATGAAAGTAAAGGTAAGTAACAGAAGCGTTTATTATAAGTATGCTGAAATAGAGGTTGAAGTGCCTAAAAATATTTCTATTGAAAAAGTAGATGATTGGCTATTTGATAATGAGCATTTATGGTGTGATAGACTTGACAATAAATTATCAAATTCTCACCATGAGTTTGGTTTTGGTCTTGATGGCTATATGAACGAGAAAGACTCAGAAAGCGAAACAAGATATGATGTTATTAGCGAAAATTACGGAGGACACTTATAGTATTAATTAAAAAAAACAAAATTATGAATTACGATAACTGGAAATTAAGTAGCCCACCTGAGGGTGGAGGAATGGTAAGCTCTTGTTGTGGGGGTAAGTACGAAGAAGAAGTAGGTACTTGTGCTTGGTGTGGCTCTTTTGATATTGGAGAGGTATTTAGAGGAACTGAGGGTTTTACGGTATGCGAGGATTGTGGTCAAGTAGAGGGGGGTTATGACTATATAGATATATGTGAGGATTGCGACAGCCCTTGTAGTATTGTTGAAGCCTCTGAATATAAGCAGAATCAAAAAGATGATTATGATGAAATGAGAAACGAAGATTAATCCAGTAACCTATATAATTAGAAATTATGAGCAAATTAGAAAAGAGTTTTAAGAAAGTGTGTTATGTTGGGTGGGAGAGGTCAATAACCCCATATATAGAGCGTGAGAAGAAAACAATGGAGTATAATGTTGGTTGGGATAAAGACAATCAATGTGGGTGGTTTGAAATGTACGATGAGGAGAGTGGAGGAGATGATTACTACGCAGAGGGTGGTCTTGAATTTACGGGCATAACATTAGATGGGTACGATGGTGTATTCTCCTTAGATGAAGAAGTTATAAAATGCCTTGAAGATTGGGGTGCTGATGTAGAGCAAATGAAAGAAGATTTAGAACTATAAACAACTAAGGTTATGAAAATTCAAATTGAAAAAGTATTAGAAAATTTAATTAATGAATTGGAAAGTGAGTTAAGGGTATTTGAGCAAATAGATGATGAGTTTAAAGATAATATGTTTTATGTAGACTACTCAAACATATCTTATATAGCTCATCTAAATACGATAGCAAGAATTAAAGAGGTCTTATTTAGAATGAGTATTGATAAGGGTAAATCAAAATAATAATACCTAATTAATTTCGTAGTCTAAATAATTGTGGCAATATTTGTATTGAACTTAAAAAACAAACAAAATGGAATTTATTACAAAAATTAACAGCGAAGATATTACCGAGTATGGTATAGAGGGGGTTTCTCCTAACATAAAAGGAATGAATTATGATGTTGAAGCCGTTGCACAAGTTAATTGGGGTTTTTACACCGAAGTAAAAGACTGGGGGGTTAAAGATATTAGTGTTGCAACTGAACACATAGCTATTGATATTCAAGTGAATATTTGGGGGGATGAAGAAGTAGATGATTCGTTTGAAATTATTAATATTAACACCGAAGATGGAGAATGGGATATAGAGGATAATATATACGAGGTAAAATTAGGGGATGTTATAATTCCTAAAGATATTGAAATTGACTTTAACTCTAAAACAATAACTATAAACTTTTAATTATGGAAAAGACTATAAGACAAAGACTGAATTTAAGCGTAGTTAAGTTCGCTTTTAAGAAGAAAAACGGAGAAACGAGGTATGCAACTGGGACAACCAACATACCCCTCTTAAATGAGCTGTTTGACCTTAAAATTGAGGAGAAAGACCAGTCTGAGCAAAAAAGAAACGGAACAACCCCTTATTTTGATTTAGGTAAAATGGGGTGGAGATGCTTTAAAGATGATAGTATCATTGAGGTTATTAACGATTAAAACTAAAGACATGAAAGACAATAAACTTATAGCAGAATTTATGGGGTTAGAAACACCCGATGGTGTTTACTTTGAATACCTAACTAAAGATGGAGAAAGAAGTAAACTAACACACTTTATGTTACTTGAGTATCACCTATCGTGGGATTGGCTAATGCCCGTAGCAAACGAGATTATAAAGTCAAGGGATGAGCAAAATGCTGATTGGGATTTGACTGACTTGAAGTATGCTTTATGCACTACCAACATTGAGTATGTGTACAAAGCAGTAGTAGAATTTATTAAAAACTAAAACAAGTAGAAATTATGAAAGTAGTAAGTAAAAAATATGTAGATAATAGCCGTTTTATGGAGTTTATAGATGTAATGGCTACACAGATAACAGAAATGAATTTTGGTGCTGATACCTATAAAGAAACAATAATGCTTGAAGGGACTAACAAACAATATACTCAAATGATGTTTTCAGAGGAGGCTAATGATTTCTATATGGAAACATACGATGAGTACGAGTCAATAGCAAACAATATAATGGGGGTTTATAGCGACAACGAACTACCCAAATAATCCTGAGGGCTAAAAAGTCCTGAGTAATTAACTTTAACACCAACTTAAACCCTTTGATATGATTTGGATATTAGTAGCCCTAATGTTGGTACTTGCCTTTGTTGGTGCGTATAATGACTTGAATAATTCATAACTGCAAACAATAGAAAAAAATAATCAAATAAGCAAATGAAATAACTATTAAAAAATTTGGTAGTTTAAAATATTTATTGCATTATTTGTTTGAACTAAAAAAATAAAGATTATGAAATTAGCCTTCGATTATGATAAGAGTAAAAACAAGCCCTTTGATTTGTACTTATATATTAAGTCAAATCTATACGATAAGGAAATTTCTATAAATAGAGGTGGTAAAGTAATTACCTTTGACTGGAATTATAGCCCACAAACTACTGGAAGATATAAACAAAAAGAAACATATCAACGCCAGTGTATAGATAGTATGGTAGATAAGGTAATTAACACTATAAACAAGTAATATGGACTATATCAAGGAACAAATAGACAAAATTGAGGTAGATGGCTATAAACTGGCTCAAAATGAGGTAGATTATTATAAGGTAGGTATAAAGTTTTGGGACTACAAAGGCAATAAAACTAACCAGCTATCTATTACTAACAAAGAATTTAATCAGATAAAAGAAATTTTATTAAAAAAAAGTAGTTAAAAATTTGGTAGTTACAAATATCCTTGCAATATTTGTATAGAACAAAAAACAAAGATGATGAAAAACTATACAGACAAAGAAGCTCAAGAAATGTATCTTGATTGGTTTAATGACTATCTAACTACCAGTAAATTTGCTGAACACTACAATTTAAGCATGACTGAGGTAGAGAATATATTGGATAGAGGTAGGGCATTAAACTACCTTAAAGCCCTGAGTAATGAGGTTAATTATTTAAACAAACAAAACTAAAAACATTATGGAAATTTTAAGAGAAAAGTATTCAAGTAGAGGTGGTGGTATTGAAATTAGTTTAGATAGTTATGGATATGCTGGAGAAAAAATGACTGCATATCAAAACTATTTGGGTGGTGGTATGGCTGGTGGTATAGGTACAGATTGTACTATTCAAGACTGGAAAGGGCATCATAAGTTAACAAAGATAGCTGAGCAGCTTATAAAACTATTTGCTTGTAATATGGGCTATGAAGAAGAAAGTATTAAGGACTACAATAGCTTACCTTTGTCGGGTTATTAAAAATAATTAAAGATTAATTTTTGTTTGTTTGTAAATTAGAGGGGTATTGTTTCCCCTCTTTTTTTATGCAAAAAAATTCCTGAGGGCAAAAAAGTCCTGAGGAATTCTCTTTAGGGGGAATAAGGAAGTTTCCCACATATCGAGAAAATTACATATATAAGAACATGACTATGTAGAATCATTCTAAACTATAAAATAACCTATATTAAATTAGTTTTATTCAATTATATTTTTATTCATGCGTTTAATATTGTTTTGTATTTTTTTCATTGTTGCAATACCTAACAAAATAATCCATATAAAAAAATTAATTATAAACTATTTTTACAATTTAGAATGATTATAAACAAGCCCTAAAATTTTTTTATTTACACTATTATACTATCTTTGAGGTATAAAACAAGGCAACAACGCCACTAACCAAACCTTAACTAACTGATTATGAAGAACTTACAAGAATTTAACTACAAAAGAGGGGTTATTACTTATATTATAGACGGGATTGAATACACTGATAAGGTGTTAAATGTATATCTTAATAATAAATTTGTTTGCTATATAGCGAAATGCGAGGTTAACTTAGATTATTATGCGTATAAAGATACGGAATCTGATTATTTTTGTGGAGGGCAAACGCTAAAAGAATGCAAAGAAATTTTAAGTTTAAATTATTTTAAGACTGAGAGCAACTGGCACAATACCAGTACAAAGCTATTTTATAAAAAAACTAATAACACTACAATAAATTTAACTACAAGCGAAAAGAAAGAAATAATTTGTCAACTAATTATAAATAGAGTAAAAAATAATAAATGTATACTCAAATTTGTTGGGGCTGATTTAAACGGCTTTAATTATGCCGAAATAGTGGCTTTAATGCTTGTAAGTAAACAAAATTTAAGTACACCTATTATTGAGTTGTTAAGCCCAAATAATCCCTTTAGCAAAAAAGTAAGAGCAATACAATATTCATAAAAACAAACAAACCAAAACCAAAACCAAAAATCATGCAAAAAACTACAGAGCAAACAAAAAAAGTATCAATTTACTTCGCCGTTATTGAATGGCATAAAGAAGAACAGCTAAACCAAATTAAACAAACTACTTGTTCTATTTTCGGAGGCTATACACTAAGCGAAAATTTCGGGGGGTGGACTTCTGAGAATAATGAGTTAATGCAGGAGGCAAGCTATAAACTTGAAATTTTTACAAATAAAGAGGATATATATACTGAAAACTTAGTTCAACACATTTGCAAAATAGCTAAGCAACTTGAGGTATATTATACCAGTGAACCGATAACACTTAACAAAACAATAAACAACTAAAAAGATGAACAAATTTATAGAACAAACAAGGTATAAAACAAACCTAAATTTTGATATGTATAATATATACAGCTATAAAACAAAGGTTGCAACAATTGACCATAAGCAAAAGGCAATATTTGTGAAGGAGTATTTTAGCCGTACAACTACTAAGCACATTAACTATATTAGTAGCTTATTAAATTACAAAGTAACAAGATTATAAACCCAAAAATAAACATCATGCAAAACGATACAAATACACAAACAAAAGCCCAAATACTTATTAATATAAACGATATTAATAAAGAAATGAATAAACTATTTACAAAAGTATACAAAGTAAATAATTCACTTATTGCACCGCTTAACAACGATAAAACAAAAGTGAAAAGCATTAAGGCAATAAAAGAGTATTTAAATAAGTACTATAGTTTATATAGCTTATCAATTATTTTTATGGGTGGTATAAGTCAAGAATACAAAACAGCTATAAGGATTGACTTAATTTTGTAAGTAGTAAATAAAAACCAGTAACAAAAGAGGGCTATTAATTTAGCTCTTTTTTTTTGAGCTCAAAATTACTTAGAATTAGTCTAAATTAAGATAAGGGATTTTTTTGTTTATTAGTTTATTTGTATTAATGAAATTGTTGTGTAGATATGCAAATTGTACACATTATTATACACTTTACAAGCTGTTTAAGGGACTTTCTAAAGTCTGGAAGGGCTAAAGACCTTATTTACCTCTAAGAGCGTTAAAACCAGGGGGGTCTGATACTCACACTACATTTTCAACACCAGGTTATTATGCACTTTATGTATAATATTACCTTGCTTCCTAAGAAACTTTTTCGTATCATTGTAAAATAATTTTTATGCACAAAAGATACATGGATAGAGAAGAGGATTTAAAGGCTGAGATTACGGCCATTGGAACGCAGAATATTAAGACAAGGTTTGAGGGTAAGGCTACTAAGCTTGAATCTCATAAGAGAACCTCTGAGATAGTCAGGTTAGTTTTACAAGGAGTAAGATATACTGATATAATTGAATACTGTGATAATAACTGGGGTATTAAAAAGAGGCAAGCTTCTATTTATTACAAGAGGGCCTTAGAGTATTTTAAGGAGCAGTTTGAAGAGGAGAAGCAATATGAAGTTGATAAGCACACGATGATGCTTTACGACCTTTACACCAAGGGTTATCGAGGTGGAGATTTAAACATCTGTAGGTTGTTACTTCAAGATATAGCTAAGATGAAAGGGATGTCAATCGACAGAGTTGATTTGACCAGTGGGGGAGATTCGTTTGTGTTTAATTATACAAAGCCTGAGGATGAGATATAGTAAACCCGAACTAAATAGTTTTACAGTTTGTTTTGACGAAAAGCAAAACAACTACATTTTTATTAATCATTATAAGAATCCCTGAAAAACAAAGTAGTTCTCAAATATAATAAAAATAACTTTAACAATCAAGAAACTTTAAGAAGAAATGGCAACATTCCAAGTACAACTTTATTATCAGGTAGCCGTAATGGACACCACAGGGACTTCACCTAAAGACCCGCTTGTAAATACTCCAATGATTTTAATGCTCGTAGAGTTTAAGGGCAAGAAATTTAAGGTGGGTGATTTTACTCTTGCAGAGCTTAGGTCGCTTACTGGAACTTCTACGGCCTACTACACAGTCTTGGCTCAGACGACTGCCCCAAATACTGGAGACGG
>TARA_R110002167_G_scaffold59557_3_pt1 | contig 10275 bp, 2 predicted proteins | sample TARA_R110002167 | Tara Oceans TARA_R110002167 (sample SAMEA4398238) | marine metagenome | biome: Polar Biome; feature: [MES] marine water layer (ENVO:01000295) within the mesopelagic zone...; material: water (ENVO:00002006), including particulate matter (ENVO:01000060) such as...... | reverse complement strand
CGTGCAAATGTTCAAAATCAAATACAATTAGCTGAAAATGAAATGCAAGGTAGAGCATTAACTAATATACAATATCCACAGTTTTCTACAGGATATAGACGTGGACTTCCTGGTTTTACACAAGGTAAGACAAATGTTGCTGAAAAACCTGCAATGACTGCAACAGAAGTATGGAATAGCCCTGAATTAGCAGGATTAGATGATTCTACTAAAGGTAAAATTGTAGCTGCAAAATTTGCTCAGTTTGGTGGGTATATGAATAATGGAGGATATGTTCCTGGATATAATATGTATCCATTTTTTGAATAGTAAACTTAATATGTTTAATAAACTTATAAGATTTTAATATTTTTATAGAGTAAAGAAAATAACAATGGCACGAAGTCCTCAAGGAGTTTCAAGTTTTATACCACAAATACAACCATATCAAGTTGATTTTAATTTTGTGAATAATGTTTTGAAAACAAAACAAAATCAATATGATCAAAATTGGAAATCTTTAAATAAGATTTATGGTCAAATCTATTATGCAGATTTGACTCATGAAGACAGTAAAGAAAAACAAAAAGCAATAGTTGATCAAGTAGATTTTAATTTAAAAAGAGTTGCTGGTTTAGATTTATCTTTAGATCAAAATGTAACTCAAGCACAACAAGTATTTCAACCATTTTATGAAGATTCAAATCTTATGAAAGATATGGCTTGGACTAAAAATACTAAAGGTCAACTTGGTGCTGCTGAATCAATGCGTAGTTCTTCAGAAGAAGATAGAAGAAATCAATATTGGGGAACAGGTGTTGATGCTATTAACTACAAAATGCAAGAGTTTAAAGAAACTCCTTATGATCAAATTCAAAGTGTTGGTAATGTAAAATATACACCATATGTTGATGTAATGAAAAAAGCAGATGAAATAACTGCAAGTTACGGTGATAGAGTTACTCCTAGTTTTGAAGGTGGAAAGTGGATTGTTAAAACTACTAATGGTGAACAATTAATAGGGCCTTTATCTAAATTATTAAATTTAAGATTAGGAAATGATCCGTTTATTAAAGATATGTATCAAACACAATCTTATGTTCAAAGGCAAAATTACATAGGTGCAAATGCAGCAAACTTTGGAGGAGATAAAGTTGCAACAGAAAGATCATATTTACAAGATGGTTATGAAAAACTTAAAAATAATACACTTAGACAAAATGAAAATTTAAGAGCTCAATCTCAATCTTTTACTAATCAAATTGAAAAATTAGAAAACAAACAAAAAGAAAATCCTGGAGATCCTAGATTAGCTGCAGCAATTAGAGAATTGCAATATAATAAACAAGTTACTGAAGGTAATCTTGCTTCAAGTGATAAAGCTGCAGGGTATTATAAAAATGGTTTATCTAATGGTAGTACGTCAACAGGTTCTGTTGATCCTTTTGAAGATATAGGTGCATTAAGAAATAAAGTAGATAATCTAGTAGCTGGTGACTTGTTTAATAAAGATATGGGTGAAGCTGCTGTAACATATGCATATAGAAATTATAGTCAAGATGTTGAAGTTAATCCTTATGGATTAGCCTCTACAAAACATGGTTATGCAATGGAAGAAAAACGTTATGCTGCTAAACTTGCTATGAAAAAATCACAATTTGAAGCAAGTGAAGCAAAAAAACTTCAGCTTGAAAAAATGAAAATGGATAGCGGAGACTTTAGATTTGATGAAGACTTTAACATAGTTCCTAAAGAAGAAATGTTTAATGTTCAAACTGAAATGTCTGATACTCCTGGTTTTACAAAAGAAGGTAATATAATTAGAGCTACTGAATCTATAACAACAGATCTTTATAGAGATGAAGCTTTACCTAAAGCTAATCAGCAATTAGTTGCTATTAATAATAGTGGAATTGATCAAGAAACTTTATCAGGTTACTTTAAAGGTCAAAATTTAAACGCACTTGTAAATGCAACTAAAAGTCCAGAAGCTTTAAAACAAGCTATTGATTCAGGTGAAATTACAGCTAATACTAGAGCAGAAGCATTACGAGATATAGATGAAGGTTTAATTGCTTTTTATGGAGTTGAATCTAATCAGGAAACTCTTAAAGCCACTTATGCAAATCAACCTGAAATGTATACTTCTTTGCAAGAAAATAAAACGGGTCTTGATTTATTAACAAAGCAATTAACAGCACAAGAGAAATGGCAGCAAGAAGCAATGACTACAGTTTCTTCACAAGCAGTAAAAGATGGAAACTATGAAGCAGCAGCTATTATAGATAATTCTGGTAAAACAAGAGATGTTAATCAATGGGCTCAACATTTATTAACTACAGGTCAAATAGATGAAGCTACTAAAAATAAATTGATTGCTAATAATGGAGAAGTAGTAAGTGAAGATCGTCCAGGTACACAATATGCTATGGTTCCTGGAGCTAATTTTATTAAAGAACTTTTTACAGGAGATGCAATAGGTGTGACTACACTTAAAGATAGAAATGGTGATAACCTTATTAGTTATGCTGAAGCTGTAGAAGATTTAGATGATTATAGTGTAGATTATGGACCAATTGGTTTAGCTCCAATTCTTTCTGGACAATTAAATCCAGGTGATCCAACGGATATAACTAGTCTTCAACAAAGTAAAGTTACAGTAAAAGGTAAAGGAAGTAGTTATAACAGATTTGCTAAACCTGTATTTTCTAATGTAGGTAATATGGATTTTGGTGGTAAACAAGCTAACCCCTCTAGTTATTTAAGTTATGATGTTAATGGTTTTCTAAATGATGAACCTATTGTAGCAGAAAATCAAAGTTCAGCAATGGCTGTATTAAGAGCTGTAGAAGGAGAATTGCAAGACACTGATTCAAAAGAAGCTTTTAATTTTACATCAAGTCCTATTGCTGCAAGAGATCCTAATAAACAATCTGTAACAATAAGACCAAAAGATCCTAGTTATTGGGATAAATTTGCACGTAAAGATGGCGATGAAGGTCTGGAAAAACCTGGTTTATTATCTATATCAGAAATTCAAAATTTAAAACAAAATGGTTTATCTGTTGTATCTGATAGAAGTAATTGGGATAATGAGCTTACATCTCATGTTACTAAAGATCCTTTAGTAACAGTTATGGAAAATGACCCTGATGGTAAGTATGAAGTAAGTAACATGTTTGATGATAGGTTTAACTCAACTTATCAAATGAATAAAGAAACTAAAAATATAAGCTTTACAACAACACAACCTGTTTATGATGATGTATCTTTATCATGGGGAACTAATACAGTATCAGAACCTGTATCTAACCCAAGTAATTTAAGTCAAAGAATTAATGTAGTTAATACATATGAATATGTAAATACAGTTTTAGGGCCTTCTAATGATATAGCAAATATTGTAGAACAGTTAAGAGCACAAGGAAAAACAGATGATGAAATAAGACAATTAATTTTAGAAAGTAACAACGCACAATATGGCTACTGATGATAATGCAGGTGTTACACCTAGTATAACTGGAAATCTTTCTGATCAACAATCGGGAGCGCCTTCTGCAGGAGATCCGTCTAATTCTACTCCTTTTTATGGAGAAAATACTTTAACAGATAATGTTATAGATTTTCCTGTTTCTCCTGTTTCTCAAATGCCTGCTCAAGCAGTTAATCCATTTATTGGTTCACCTGGTAAAAATATTACTGGTTCTCAAAAAAACATATCTAATTTTATAAGTAATTATACTCAAGGTAAGTTACAAGAGTTTGATGCAACTGAAGGTAAAAATAATTATGCTAAAATATTTTCATATGATTCTGGCCCAGATAGTAATGCATTTTATGATAGATATGCAGCATTTGGAGAAGAAAAGTTTTCTGAAGTTGGTTTTAGTCCTATAAGAGATAATGAAGCTAATTTTAATGCTAATACTACATGGTGGGATAATACAAGCAGAATGCTTAAACATTCTTTTTTTCCTTTGGCTACATTAGGTTTTAAAAGTGGTGTAAATAGCTTAGGTAAAATGCTTCAAGGAGATTTTACTAGTGCTGATTTAGAAGAAGCAAAAGATTATGAATATTATGCAGCATTAGGTCAAGATAGCAGAGGTGGTGGTGGAGCTTTTTTTAATAATACTTTTATGAACTTTGGTTATACTGCAGGTATTATTGTAGAAGCAATTGGAGAAGAGTTTATACTTGCTGCTGCTAATACTATGACAGGAGGATCTCTCCTTGGAGTTCAAGCTGCTAGAACAGCAAGTATTGCAAACAGATTAGGTAAAGCATCTAAATTATTTCAAATACCTAAAGCATTTAAGAGTACTTTAAGTTCAATGAATAATGTAAATAAATCTAGAAATTTTTGGAAAGCTGTAAATAGTCCAGCAGGTAGATTTATTAATCCTTTAGAAAATACATTTGATGCAATTAAAGGTATTAAAAAAGGATTAAAACAAGGTGAAAATATATCTGCACTAGCAAAAGGATCTAAAACTTTTGTTAACTTTTATAGAGATGTTAGAAATGTAAACATGGCTTTAGCAGAAGCTCGTTTAGAAGGAGGTATGGTTGAAAATCATATTTATGATACAAAATATAGAGAATTTTATAAAGAGCAAGGAAGAGCACCTACTAATGAAGAACAAAGATTTATTAGAACTGAAGCAAAAAAAGGTACATTAGAAACAGTTATTACAAATGCAGGTTTAATTTATTTATCAAATAAAATAGTTTTTAGAAACATTGTAAGACCTAGAGGAGGCATGAGAAACTTCATGAAAAATGTCCAAGAAGAAGTTATGGAGGTTGGTCAAGGTAGTAAATTTGGAAGTTTTGGTAAAATTTTATATGATAATGCTGCAAAAAAGTTTGCTTTTCAAGCAAACACAATTAAAGGTCTTGCTAAAAGTTGGTGGAAAAACCCTGGTTTTAAAACTTTAGGTAAAACAGTAGGTTATTTTAAAGCAAATGTTACAGAAGGTCTTCAAGAAAACTTTCAAGAAAGTATAGCTAGAGCTAATGAAGCTCATTATTTAGAATCTTTTAATTCAGAAGTTGTAAAAGCAGCCGCATATGGTAAATCTATAAATGGATTAGGTTATAAAGAAAATAGTGGGGCATTTGGCCTTAATGTTTCATTAGCTAATTATAAAAAAGAATTAGCAAAAGAAGTTTCTACACAAGGTGCAACTACATTCTTTTCAGGATTTTTAATGGGAACTTTTGCAGGTCCTTTAAATGGGGCAATGCCTTTTCTTAGTACTCAGTACAATAGAATTTTTGATAAAAAAGCTTATGCTAGTTGGATTAAAGATAAAACTAGAATTCAAACAAGTTTAATTAAAGAATTAAATGAAGTAGATTTAAATACTTTTATAAATAATAGAGCTGTAAATCTTGGTACACAAGATATTATTTCTAAACGTCATGCTGGATATAATACTAGTACTAAAGAAGTATTTGATGCAGACAATGAATCATTTATAGCACAATCTAAATTAATGCGTGAATCTGGAACAAAAGATTTATTTATTAATAACCTTAAAGCAATGAATGAGTTTACTGATGAAGAACTTGCTAAAGAACTACCTTCATCAGATGTAAAAGATGTCCCTGCTTATAGAGCTAAGATAAATAATGCAATATCTAAAATTGAAACTATTGATAAAAGATTTGAAGAAGCTGAAGAGTTATTTCCTAATCCTGTAAATTTAAATAATATTGATAGGACTAATGGATTTGAAGGCAATTCACAAGCTGCGTTATATCATGCTTGGGAAACTTCTAAAAGTAATTATGTCTTTATGAGTGAATCTTTTGCAGATGTTACTAAAAGAATGAGTACTATACAAGAGACCTATATGCAAAAAAATAATATAGGGAATGTTGATTATAATGCAGCTAAAGTATTGTTTACTCCAGATTTTATAAGAGAACAATCAGATATTCTTGAACAAGAAATAGATACTGAACAACAAAAAAAGAATCCTAATGCAAATAGAATTTCTGCATTAAAAGATCAAAATAAATATTTAAATGAGTTTAAGTCTTCCTTTGATGCATTTAATAAGCTGTATAATAAAGAAGACTTTATAGAAGAAGCTAAAAATGCCATAAAAGCTGAAACAGAAAAAGATGCTACTGTAGAAGAAATTGATCAATATTTAGAACAGCAATCAGGTTCTCTTAGTGAAGAATCTCAAAATAAAATAATAAAAAATTTAAGAAGTGCTCATGATAATTATTTAAAATCTATAGCTAAAGGTGTTAATACTACAATATTTGATGAAACTTTAAATGATGGATTTAACAAACTTTTAGATTTTTACAAACTTGGAAAAGAAGGTAGAGCTTTATCAGCAGGTATAAACATATTACATGATCCTGCAGGATTTTTAGATTTAGTAAACAAAAATCAAGAATGGATAAGAAGGCTTTATGATAAAAGATCTGAATATTATACAGACTTAGTAAAAGATCAAATGAATAAAGTAGCTGACAATGCTTTATTAAATGTATTAGCTAATCAACAATTGTATGTAAGTGCAGAAGATTTTGCAAATTTTATTAAAGATGGAACACCTCCTTTAGAAATATATGATGATAAAAATAAAGTTGTTTATAAAAAAGGTACACAGTTGTATGATGCAATTTATAAAGAAACTTTTGCTAAAAGTTTAGAGTTAAAAGATAATGATCTTGATACAGAAATAATGTATGCTGATAAAGTCTATCAACAAAAACTTGATCAGTTAAATGAATTATATGACACTAAAATAAACAATTTACCAAAAGAAGAAACTAAATATGTTATTGCAAGTTTTCCAATAGATAAAAATAAAACATATACATTAAAAGACCTTTCTTCAAATTTAAAACCTAATCAATATTTAAGTGTTGTTCATGATGCAAAAGAAGATGCTACTATTTTCTTTATGGATGAAGAAAATAATTTAAAATTTGTAGATGAATCTGGTCAAATAGTAGACATATCTAAAATTGATAAAGAATTTAAATTTATTAATGGTGAAATATATGATATTCGCCAGATGCCTAATCAAGATTTAGTTACAGAAATAAACAAAGAAAGAACTGAAGCTAAAGATTTATTAGAAAAAGAATATTTAGCAAATAAAGATAAAGAAGAATCTGAAGCTGCTCCTGTAGATACTGATATTAAAAAAGATACTATTTATAGTACAAATACTGATCTTGCAGACATACCTGCAGATTTAAGAAATAGTTTGTTTTTAGAATTTGATAAAACTTTATCTTCTGAAGATAGAGATACGCTTACTGATGAACAACAAGATAATTTATTTGATAAATTTATTAAATCAGGAAGTCCTATTGTAAAAAAAATTATTGATGATTATAATAAAAAACAAAGTACTAAAAAGTCTGCAGGTATAACAGCAGAGGATTTTGAATTTAAATTTGGTGGAAAAACTATAAGTACTAAAGGAAAAAATACACCAACATTAAGAGCTCTTCAAAATCAACTTAATGTTTCAATACAAAATTTAGAAGATAAACCTAGATTAACAGAACAAGAAAAGAAAAATTTAAAATATTATAAAATACAAGTTAAAAATCTTGATCAAATAATAAAAGATAGAATTAAATCTGGGTTTACACCTAAACAATTAGAGGCTATAGAAAAAATACAAGAGCTTAAAGCAAAGCAACCTAAATATAGGCAAGAGGATGATGGTTATTATATAGATGGTATAAAAGATCCTCTTACAAGAGTTACTACAGCTATTGCTCGTTTTCTTGGTCTTTATCAGTATACAAATAAAGATAAAGTAATTGAAATATTTGATAGAACATTAGGTAAAGATTCAAATGCATTAGATGCATTTATTGATGAAATTGCAAATGCTAATCTTAGTGGTGTAGAACCATATACTCTTAGGGAACTTAAGGCAAGATTACCTAAAGCATTAGAAAAACAAGAATCTAAAGAAACTACTAAAGAAACTAGTGTAAAAGATAGTGTAATTAATTTAGTAGGTGAACTTACATATGAGTCTTCTAGAATTACAGGTAACTATGTTGACCAGGCTGTTAAAGATCTTTTTGATAAAGGTACAGTACCTGAGTTTAATGAAAATCAAATTACTAAAGAAGCCTATGATAATTTATTTGGTGAAAACGGTTATTTGACAGAACTTAAAACTAGAGTTGATAATGGAGAATTATATATTGCTAGTACAGGAATAGTTGTTTATGATACTGAACTTAATATAGCAGGTGAAATTGATTTACTTGTAGCTGATAGAAATGGAAACATTACTATTGTAGATATTAAAACTGGAGAAGCGAACAAATGGAAAGGTTTTTCTAAAAAGAACAATAAGTTTTCTAAACTTAAGGCTTATGGTTTACAACAAACTGCTTATGCAAATCTATTACAAAGAATGATTGGAGTAGATGCTAAAATAGCTTTATTACCTATTGAAATTACAAAATCAACTAATGAAAATACGGATGGTAAAATTGAAACAGCTAAAAAACCTTCTGCTATTAATCTTTTAACAACAGAATATTTAATATCTTTAAACAAAGAAGATTTTATAGATGAAATAAATACTATAATACCTGTAATTAAAACTGAAAAACCAATTTCTATTGATAATAGTTCTTCTGAAGAACAAGAAAATCCGTCAATTAAAACTGAATTTGATTTTCTTAAAATGAGTAAATCAGAACAAGAATCATATAATGAAATAATTAAAGATCTTGAAAATGCAAAAGATGAAATTACTTTAGATACAGTTGAAACAAAAATTATGATGTTTCAGTTTAACAGTTTACTTCCTGCAGAAGCTTTTCAAGATTTAAATGAAGAGTTAGAAGTAAAACGATTAATTTTAAAAGGTACTTTATTTAATGGAGTAGAAATTTTAAGTACTTTAGAAATTGATAAAGAGTTTGTGGCAAGTACAAGAATAACAAAAGAAAAAGGTAAAAATAAAGGAGATGTATTTGCTGAACAATATGCTGTTGTAAAAATTTCAAAAATAGATAAAGATAAAATTACACTTAAATCTGAAGATGGTTCAACAATGACAATTTCTTTAGAAAATTTAAATTTAAATTATATGTCTGTTAATTCTATAAATAACCCTAATTATAATACAAAAAATAAAATTGGCAAAGAAGCAGAAAATTTTGGCAATGAAACTACTACTACATCAAGTACTTTTTTAAGTGATACTGCAGGGATAGAAAGTATTAATGCTTCTAATATAACAGAAGAAAAGTCTTTAGATGATTTACTTAATGATACAGATTGTTAAACTATGAGAATTACTTGTTCCGTAAACCCAAAACAAATAGAAAACTTATATACATATGTAAGTAGTTCTATGAAAAATGCAAGAGATACAGATAAAATTTTTGATGCAGAAGTTTTTATGAAAAACTTGTTTAAAAACTTTCAAAATAAAAAAGATATAGATACAGCTGTAAAATTTTTACAACCTGTCCCTTTAATGATTGTTAAAGCTTATACATCTATTCCTAATTATATTACAGATGTAAAACTTGATATAAACCCTTTATTAGAGTTAAATACAAAATTTGCAGATGAGTTAACTGGCCTTAGAAATGTGTTAAATAAATTTGCACCTCAACAAAATCAAAGTGTTTTAAAAGAATCTATTTTTAAAACATCTTTAGAAGCTGTATTGCCTGTATCTGAAAATAAAAGTATTGAGCCTATTAGGTTTGAACCAAGTGATGTATTTACAACTACTTTACAACAATTTACTACATTAGATCCTAATAAATTAGATGAAAATTTAATTCAAAGATCAAGTGAAGAAAGAAGTTTATTTTATAATGTGATAAATAAAATTCAAGAAGAAAATAGTGATGAGAATAATGGTATTTCAAAAAATATTACATATCAAGGACAAAATTTAAAGCTTAAAACTATAAAATTATCTGAAATAGATTCAAATCTTTTAGATGCTGTTACAGCTAATTTTTTATTAAGAGCTAATTCAATGTTAAAAGCTGGAACAGCTAAAGCACAAGTCATTAAACCTTCTGAAGTTATACTTACAGTATTAGCAAATGATAAAGGAGAAGTTTTACAATTTGATAGTAATGGAAATCTTTCTAATTCAGGAAAAATTGTTTATCAAATGCTAAGGAATGTTGTTATAAAAAATAATAAATATGCTGTAGTTAATTTATATGGGTATGTTGCATTTAAATCTGTAATAAAAAGACTTGAAAAAGATTTAGAAATTTCTACAGAAGAAGCAACAGCTTTATTTCAAG
>TARA_R110002167_G_scaffold20766_4_pt1 | contig 10290 bp, 19 predicted proteins | sample TARA_R110002167 | Tara Oceans TARA_R110002167 (sample SAMEA4398238) | marine metagenome | biome: Polar Biome; feature: [MES] marine water layer (ENVO:01000295) within the mesopelagic zone...; material: water (ENVO:00002006), including particulate matter (ENVO:01000060) such as...... | reverse complement strand
CATCTTTATTCCTCCAATATCTAGTCTTCCTTAATTTCTTATTAGACTCTTCTTTAACTAACTCAAACCTAGTAGGTAATAGTTGTACTAGTTGACAATAACTAGGCATGTTCTTTTTCCCTAAGTCGAATAACTTATCATAGATTTGCCTAGTATGTAGTCCTTCATTAATATCTAATATTATTCTTACATCTTGTATAAATGATTCACTGTGTTTTCCCATAAAATTCCTCCAAACTTAGTTGCTGTACCCTGATAGGGTCAGTCTTTTTTCTTCTTTTCTTTTCTCCTAAAGATAAAATCCTACAATCAGAATTATTAAATTTAGTCTTTGCATATTTAAGAAAGTCTTCATCGTCTATCATTTGAATGAAGATTCTTTTATCTGCATTTCTAATACCTATCCTCTTTAGAAGATTGGGTATTTTAGAATATGTTCCTCTATATGGCATACTTATTTGCCCACGAACATTACCGCTATGACAATACGCTAGCATTTCATAAAAGTATTTTTGTGACCATCTTCTTTTTACTACTCCATCAACAAAAAGAATCTTATTAGGATGAATGTTCTCTGCAAGCCAAGATAAAATCTGCGTATCAGAAGGCTTATTGTATTTTAATACTTCTGCTACTAAATCTCTATCGGGTTCTTTGAGAAAATAACTTACTAATGAATAGGTATCTTTCTGTAAAGAAAAAGGCTCGTCACTATTAGGTGCTAATTCTTTAATAGAATCAAACATATAGTTTGTCGAACCTGCCCTTTTAACTTGGCACATATTCTTTATGTTTTTAGGGACATCCTTTTCATTGATTGAAGTTAATACAATCTGTCCCTTGTATCTTCTAATAACATTAAGAATCTCTTCTTTCTTTGGTTTATAATTAACCTCTTCAATTATGATTCCTGTTTCTATAGGAACAGAGCCTAAGTCCTGTATATCCATTTCATTAGCATAAACTACTATCGCATTTGGTAGTAGTTTATTTGCCTTTGTGGTCTTTCCTGTTCCTGTCTTTCCTGTTATTAGTATCGCTCTATTTTTATTTAGGTTGGTCATACCCATTTCATATCAATCCCTTCATTTGAAAGAGGCCATCTAGCCCCTCTAAGGTTAAGTGGTTATTGTTGGCTACTATGTCTACCGCTTCTGCAAACAAAGGCCAATCATCATTACGGTCATAAAGCCCAATAGGTATTAAACTACATGTCTTGTATATATTTTTAATACCGCCTATCCTTAGAATAGGTTGGGGTCTGGCCTTAGATTCTTTTTCGGATATATTACAATCTATATGATGTTGTAGGAGACTTCTTTGTACTGCCTTAAGGAATTTTTCTCTTCCTCTAAGGTTTACTTTAAGCCTTACTCTATATCCCATTTGTGATTTCTCATCTTTTATTATTTGTATTTCGGTCTTTGCCCCGCTTAGTAGAATACCAATCAACATGTCTTTACTATACATAATCATTAGCCCCCAATTTACCGATGAAGTCGTGCTTTAATCTTAGGTAGTCTAAGCCATCTGATATAGTATCAATAATCAATTCATCTACCTCACTATAATCGCCGGGAAATACTACATTAACTTGAGTTCCCCTATATTGACCCAATGCACTTGCTAATTCCTCATCAATGATTTCTTCAATAAATAACATCTTATACTCTAAGCCCTTATGAGCCAATCTAATTGTTAGTCCTTGTTGAACCATCATCAAATCTGAACTTTCTACTAAGCCATAAACAATATAGGTATAGGAAGTCACTTCACCAAACTCACTTATCCATTTTTGAATATGAGAATCTTGAAGCATTGTTTCACTGTTCCTTTACATAGTCTTCTTGATTAGGCCAATGCCCGTTAGTTTCTTGGTTAGCATTTAGTTCCCACCAATATAGGTGCTGTGCTGAAATGCGCTGGTGGTTTAAGGATATAGCGTTTTCTTCTGCCCATGCCACCATATCAGCAATAGAACTCTCTAGCCATTCATGCAATAGCGCAGTAAAACTATGACTAATGGGCATGTCAGTGGAATTTCTTATTAATTGATTAAGACTCACTCTAGAATTATACTTCTTTTTCTTAGGTATTTCAGGAGTAATGAATACTCCCGCCTCATCAAAGTAAGGTACTAAATGCTGTGCCATTAGTTTAGGACGACCCTGTTCATGCAATACATTTTTTAGATGAGCAACGCCGTCTTTGATTGCAATACACATATAAGTTTCAAAATTAATAACTGTTAACTGTCCCTTTAATATCATTTATCTTCCTCCAAACTAGCCTGCTTTAATATATTAAGAATAAGATTGATGTCTGCACCTGCTTCTAATTGCATTATGGTTAAATTAATAACTTGCTGCTGGCGTTGGGCAAATTCAAATTGCTCATTGTATTTTTCCAAATCACCAAACTTAGTTCTCATCTCGGCATTAAGTGTTATTCCGGCCTGATTAGCAATCTTCTTGTCTATGCCTAAGATAGATATTTTGGTTTCCTTTGGAGACTGTTCTTCGTCAAACTCATACAAGTGAGTCCATAATTGCTTTAGATTCCATACATCTGTTTTCATCTTGTTTTTATAGTATCTAAGTAATTTCTCGGTTTTCTTTTTACTCAAATCTTTTATTTTAAAAATAAATCCTTTTTTATCTACTATGTGTTCTGTTGAATAAGTCATATCATCATCTCCTTTATATCATTTAATGTATTAATATCAGCAACAAACTTATCATCACGAATACGAACCAGTCTTGGAAATCTTAATCCCCAATTACCTTCAGCGTCTTGTGTGATTAAATCAGCAGTTACTTCTAAAACAACTCTAGGTAAAAAGTGATAGATTCCATTACTGTGAGTATCTATCTGTCGTCTTAATTCATTAGTTAATTTAACTAATTGACTGTCAGTAAATCCACTACCAATAGAACCTAGCCCAACATAACCATCACTTTCTGTTCTAACGCCTATTCCATAAGAACCAAACACACTTGTTCGTTTCCCTTCACCATACTTAGCAGTTAAAATAACAACATCTAAGTTAATTCTTGGTGGTTTGTATTTAGCCCAACCAGCACTTCTTTTACCTGCTTCATAAGGCAAAGAAGCATCCTTTACAATGATACCTTCAAAGCCGTCATTGATGGCTCTATTATAGAAGGCTAAGGTATCTGTACCTGTCATTCTATATGCTTGGTCAGATTGTATTTTGCTACTCATTTCCTTTACTCTTTCTGAATAAGGTAGATTCATAATAGTCCTATCTCCTAGTTTAAGACAATCAAACATAACCCATCGAACAGGAACCCTTTCTATTGCTTCTGCATGATTTTTAGAATGAACCCTAGTGCCCATCTTCTTATGTTCTGCTGGCCCACCACATTCTTTAATGGGATATATTTCTCCATCTAATATAGCACTAGATACATTGTATGTTCTAACTCTATCTGCTACATCTGAAAACTGTGGGGTAACGATATTACCTTTACGATTAAAGATAATTACACTATTTCCCTCCTTATGAATCTGATAGCGATTACCGTCATATTTATAATCAACTATTCTATCAACCGGCCACTTATTCATAGGTATTTCTTTTGCTAACATAGGTGCAACAAAAGAACCGTGTTCAAGATTCATAGGCGGTTCTGAATTAGATTCATAATACATTGCGACATTGGAAATAGAATTAAAGTTACAATGCTTTTTGACATCAGATAACTTCTTGTCATAATGTTTAGCCAATATCTTCTTGACTATTCCACTGTTAATTCCGTTGCGTGGTGTTCTTAACCAATAACGAATAAACCACTTACATTCTAATGCGCCCATATTAATAATAGCATGTCTAATTGAATCATATGAATTGCTATCAATCGGACCGCACCCCATAGAAAGTAGCCGTAAGACGCTTGCAATAGGAGTTTCTTCTAATGTTTCTGCTGATACATCTAAGTAATAAATAGCCTCTCCTAAATCATCGTGGGCTTGATATTCGCTTTCAACTTCCTCTTCAAAGCAATTAAATATTTTAGCCAACCACTTTTTAGCCCTTGAAAGTCCTATATCATTACTAGGATATTCTTGTGCTAAAATGGCAAACAGTGCTGGTTTATTCTTGAAGGTTTTGAGTTCCTTTGTAATCAAAGATACCTGTTGTGTTGGTGTCTTCTGGTCTGTACTTTCTAATAATCTCGCTAGTCTTTTCATTGTCATTTATAATCATCTCCATATTGTCATTACATTTTATTACTAACTCTTTAAGTAACAGGCCCATTTTGCCGCCCTCTAATTTAATTGAATGTACCCATAGGTGATGGGCTAATCTTTCCCATTCACTCTTCTTCATCCTGTACCGCCTCTTCATCAGTTACTTCTTCAGCAGTTTCTGCTCCCTGATTAATACTATTCATTAGTCTTACAAAGTTAATCATCATAGTCTGAATAAGAGCAGATTCTTCTTCTTTACCCTGCTCCATCAGACGATGTAGCATATGAATCATAGAGGCTTGAGTTATCGCTGGTGCTAATCTTGCTAAGTTATCTGAATTAAACATCTCCCAATACATTACAAAGGAGGCTCTAGGTAAGAACATTCCATTTCTAACTACTGCAAAGTTCTGTTCAAAGTGGTCTAAAGCAGAAGGGTTCTTATTAATCTTTTTCTTCATGGCTTTAGCCCATTCAATAAATCTTTTATCATTGGTTACATCTAAGTATATTTTATTCATATTCATTCTTCTTCATCTCCTAGTAACATTAATTGCATTAACGATGTTTGGAATCTTCCCCAACATGCGTCTATATGTTCAGGTTGTACTCTACAACCTCTTCCACTATTCGGCGGCAATGGCATTTGCATTTCAACATAGGCAGCAAATAAATCTACTAAGTCGCCACTGTATTTCTGAAATCTGCCAATAGAACCATTGCCATAACTTCTGTGTGTGTTAGCCTTTCTAATGCTAATCTTTGTCTGTACTTCGCTAATTCTATTCATCTAATTCCCTCTTTAATATGTTTAGTAATGTCTTTGCTTCGTCTATATTTAGACGAATGCCTTTTGTTGGTTTATCATTCTTATGCCAGCGAATATCTAAGACTTCGATATTCCAATAAGTACCCCGCTTAACTAATACTTCGTCGTTAGCGTTTCTTACTATTCTTCCTTTAATTTCAAAATCACTCAAGCATCCATCCCTCCTTGAATTTAGTTAAATCCTTTCTAGATGAAAAGTATCTTGGAGTATCTAATTCGTCTAAACGATTTACAACCCAACAAGCCCCTCCTAAACTAGACACTTGAACTATTTCATATTGCCCACCATTGATTTTTATTACTTCAATAGTGTTTATTTCAGGCACTAATCCATAGACCTTAGTTATTTCATTTGCTACATCATGTATGTTCTCAACAACATACTTTATGATATGCGCTCTTTGAATTGGTATTTTAGGTGCTACTTGAATAGACAACTTACCAGTGTTTTTACACACTACGCATTTATTGCCTGAACAAATAGGACACTTTACTTCTGCTGCATGTGGCGCAGGTAAAGTAACGGTTACTGCTCTTTTCTTTGTCATGTCTATCGCCTCTCAACCGACATAGTATTGTCTTTGCTTTTAGTTAGAATGGTCATACTACCGTCTTCATAAACAATAGTCATTCTTACAATACTTTTATCATTCATATCTACCATATCTATTCCTCCCTTAATACTGCTACTTCGGTAGTTAGGAATAAAGAAGCAATAGACATCGCTGCTAGGAAACTACTCTTAGTTACCTTAACTGGGTCAATGACCCCTGCATCATACATATTCTCTACTTTGCCGGTTAACGCATTCCATGAAGCATCTAGTTCGTGATGTGGGCTATCTCTTAATTCATCCTCATAGGATATAAGGTCTTTATCACTGTTATTTAATAAAGCCAAAAGAGGCGATTTTAACGCTTGATAGACAAGATAGTGTCCTGTCTTTTCTATATCTAATGCTTCCCTTGCAATCATTAAAGCATTACCTCCACCTGCAACAGTACCTTCATCTAAAGCAGCCTTAGTAGCATTTAACGCATCATCTAATCTTTCTTTAGTTTCACGCATTTCCATCTGTGAATTAGCACCAATCTGAATAGTAGCCACTCCACCATTAAGTCTAGCAATCCTACTCTTTAGTCTCATCTTATCGTATTTATCTTCAGCAGACTCATACAGTTCTTTAAGTGAAAGAATCTTCCTTTGCTTTTCTGCCGAAGAAGCATTTCCTCCACCCACAATAACGGTTCTTTCTTTACTAATGACAACACTTTCAGCACTACCTAATTCATCTAGAGTAGCCATAGCAGGGTCGTCTTTGCTTTCTGCATTGAATAGTTTACCGCCACAAATAGTAGTGATGTCAGTTAATTCATCTAGTTGTGAATCCCCAAAGTTAGGGGCTGTCACTACTGCTACTTCAATAGTCTTTTGAATTACATTCATAATTACATTACTTAATGCACTACCTTCCATTCCCCTACAAATAATAACTAGGGGTTTCTTGTTCTTAGCGCATAATTCCAAAAGAGGAAGAATGTCTTGGAAATGTCTTATGTTTAGATTAGATGAGAAGATTAAAGGATTTACGAATGTGACCTTTCCATCTTCACCATTACACATCATGTGACTTAAATATCCCTCATCAAACTCTAAGCCATCTCTAACTACTAAACTAGTAACATGAGACTTAGACTCTTCTACAGTAATTATGCCATCTCTGCCTACTTTACTTATTGCTTTATCAATTAGACCACCCAAAGTAGCATCGTTATTTGCTGCAATAGTAGCAATATCGAATATACCATTATCATCCAATTCTCTAGCAAGTCCATCTAACTCATCACAAATCACTTGTTGTGCTTCAAGAAGTTCCTTTCTTAATTGATGGATGTTATAAAACTCCAATTCAGAAATTAGCCGAGTTAATGACTGGGCAATAATACAAGCAGTGGTAGTACCATCGCCTGAATTATCTTGTGCTTTGCTTGCTAAGTTTTGAACCATCTGCACTCCCATTTGAACATAAGGGTCTTTGCTTGAAATATACTTAGTAATAGTTACACCGTCATTGATTACAACGGGAGGGTTTCCCTGAAGAATAACGGTTCTTGCTTGCGGTCCCAATGTTGGTTTAACTGTGTTCGCTACTAAATCAATTCCTTGCTGTAATTTCTCTTTAACTTCATTTCCTTGTATAATCATTCAAACATCTCCACATCTTTTTGTTCCCATTTTGGTAGTCCATAATAGCCTTCTCCTAAATAGGGCAAAGCAACATATTCACAATAGCATCTCTCGCTACAAAAAGCCTTCTGCCCTATTGCCGTAGCAATAAGATACATTACACTTTGTTTATCACAATTAGCACACATTAAACTGACCTCACTGCATATATTTGCTCATGTGGAATAAACATTAAATCATTCATAGAAGTATATTCTAACTTAGGATTGAAAGTTACAATCTTACCGTTAAGTGTTGGGTCACATTGACAATCAATTACTTTACCTTCATTGGTTGCTTTGGTTAAAATACCACTCTCTGTTTCCTTTTCTTCTATCTTAATAATTACATAATTTCCTACTGCTTTCATTTAATCACCATCCTTGTATGTTTGATATGCTGCTTCATCTGCATCTGCTTTCGCACCTTCATGGTCTACCCAACCATGTTTCTTCTTTGCAATATCTATGATTTCCTCTTCAACATAAGCAAATAAGTTGGTATGAACTCCTTCATCAACAAAGATTTCCAATAAATTAAGTAGTTGTTCTGTACTCATAGTATCTTTTAGCATATCATAGGGGCTATCATACCCGCACCATTCTAGTATTTCATCTATGTTCATTCTTCTTCACCTAACTTAAATTGATTTAGTCTTGCTACTTGGCAACATAGTCTAATCTTCTGAGTAGATTCAAGACTCCAAAATTCATTATCTTGCCACCCAAGTTTAATTTCTATATATCTACATAGTTCTTTACGGGACATCTTTTGAAAGTCCTCATCAATAGGAGTACCTAATATTTCTCTAGTATCGTGAGTTAGAAACTTATCTAGAAAAACATATACTCTTCCCATCGTGCCTATTAATCTCCTAATTATCCATTGTAACATTATTCTGCCCCCTCGCATTCTAGTATTCTATACAGCCAATTGATAAAAATTGTATCATTTATATTCTGTTGTATGCACTCCATAACTACTGATGCCTTATCTATGGTTTTCATTCTTCTTCACCACCAATTTTAATCCAACCTTTAGTCAAATTAGAATCAATAAAGGTATAGACATGAGTTTTATAAAACTCATCTAAGGTACAGTGCTTTGATTGCTTAGACCAAGTTATACCTTTTCCCTTCTTAGGGACTCCCTTATCATTAGGATGATTTCTTTTATGTCTAGCATGTATTTCTCTTAAAGTTATATCACTCATTCTTCTTCACCCTGTTTTTTGTTCCAAACCTGTGTTTCTTCATATTCATGATTAACATAGATTTGTAATTGGGTTGGTTCTTGTTGGTTCCAAAAACCATAATGACCGACTCCACCTAATACATAGGCAGTTTCCATTAATGGTTCCCAAACAGATACTGTGCTAATATCTGTTCCACTGAAATAAGCACGACCAAATGGGTGTGTATGAATCCAGCACTTAATAGGTAATTTCATTCCAACAGGGTCAATCGCAAAATCAACATATCCTGCTGAACCCGATGAAATATGAATAGCATCGTTAGAATCAATAACTACCTGCACTTCAAGTTTAGGAAGTAATACAGTTGAAGCATACCATATATGTTCAAACAATTCATCTATTTCCATACCTTGTTCATAGTAAGCATCAATGTATAATTCAGCCTTCGTCCTTGCTACCTTTAAATCAATTCTTTTCATTATAGTTTCAAAATTTTCCATCTATGTTCACCTTCTTTTGTAGTTTACTTAGTTTAGTAACGGCTTTATCCAATTTACGGTTTAGCCTCTTTTCTCTTTTAGTGATTCTTCGCAGTTTCCAACGCTTTAGAAGCGAAGGTTTCTTCTTCGGCTCCATATTACGCTTCATCTGATGGCGTATTTCAGTGGCCTTCATAACCAACTCTTCACTAACAGCATATGTTAAATCATAATGCTTTTCATAGTGCTTTGCTATAACCCAATAAGGTCTTTCATAAGTTTCTCTTGCTTCCTCTATTGAAATTTCAGGAAATGATACTAACAAACTTAGTGATTCATCGTATGCCCAAACTTCATTTGTTTTAGCAAATACCTTACTTTCCTTATTATTGAGCCTTACTGGTTTATTATCTCTATCATGAATACTAACATAGTCTTCTTTAGTGGAAGCGGTGTTATTTTCATAGGAAGTTGCTTCTAAAGTTTTTATTGGGCTTTTTACTACAGTTTGTATTTCCCCTCTTCTTTTTAATCTATATAGTCTTTGAGAGATTGCCTTATCCGTGCGGTTATTAAATACATTAGAAGGTGGTATTTCACCCTTCTCATTATAATCCATTAAGATTGCATCTTCTTTTTTAGACCAGCGAACCCAACCCCCATTTGAAGTTTTTCTAACTTCTTTAGTGGGTGCTATTGTCCTTTTAGTTTCTGAACCGCCCAATAGGTCTATCTGTTGACCCGCTACTTCTTTAGTTAAATTACCTTCCTTTGCTGATACGCACAATTTATGTTCTAAAGCCTTCTTTTGAAGGTCAGTACCTTTAGGTAAAGTAAGGCTAGCAATAAACTTACATTGCTTTCTTGTTGCAGGGTCTTCCCTCCAACTAGTAGAAGTGCTGAAGTGGGAACTAGTTTCTTTTTCATTCATCATACTTCGCATTTTCTCAGCATTAGACTTAGCGATTTTTAAATCGTATTTCTTCGATAGTTTAGCAATAGTAGATGAGTAGTTAGATTGACTTCTTTTAGGCCAACCTTCGGCATACATTTCAGCCGCTATTTTAGCCCATGTTTTGCCTTCTTCTCTTTTTGATATTGCTAATGCTATTTCCTGTGGTTTCCATTTATTCATATTTATGCCTCCAATTCGGTATTCATGTCTATTTTAAATTCCCATGTATGGAATATTTCGTGGCCTCCTAAGAAACCACCTGCTTCTCTAATAGGGCCAATAAATCTTGCCCCACATGCTTGACAATAAACGAGAACAATTCTTTCTTCATAATAAGAACCTCTATTGTCGCTAATTTCTACTATATCTCCGAGATTATCTTCTGTGTATT
>TARA_R110002167_G_scaffold310417_1_pt1 | contig 10291 bp, 6 predicted proteins | sample TARA_R110002167 | Tara Oceans TARA_R110002167 (sample SAMEA4398238) | marine metagenome | biome: Polar Biome; feature: [MES] marine water layer (ENVO:01000295) within the mesopelagic zone...; material: water (ENVO:00002006), including particulate matter (ENVO:01000060) such as...... | reverse complement strand
GCTAAAGCTTATAAAGAGCTAGAATCTAAACTAGGTACTAAAGAAGAGGACTTACGCGCACAGTTTAAAGAAGAGTTTGAATCAACACAAAATGCTGAACGCCCTGCATCTGCTGGTGAATATTCATTACCAGATTTTGTAGATAACGAAGAAGCTGTTGATAACGAGTTATTAAAATGGTGGGCTGATGAATCATTTGATAATGGGTTTGGTCAAGATAAGTTTGAAAAAGGTATCGAGATGTATCTTCAAGCATTAGATGGGTCTGCTCCTGATCTTGATGCTGAAGCTGCAAAGTTGGGGGAGAACGCAGATCAACGCATTGAGTCAGCTTCAATGTTTGCTACTAAGTTCTTCCCCAGCGAAACTATGCCAGCAATAGAGCGTATGATGGAAACGCATGAGGGTGTTATAGCTATGGAAGCAATCCAAGAAGCTATGAAAGATGGCACATTTACTGGAGAAGCTAATCCAGCGGCTGGTCTTTCTGAAGATAGCTTAAAGGAAATGATGCAAGATCCTCGCTATTGGAGTAAGAATGACCCTGCATTTGTTCGGCAAGTAGAGGCTGGCTTTAAGAAACTTTATGGAAGCTAAGATAATAAAGCGTGGTAACTTTTACCTTACGCCGTTTACCAATGGTCATGTTGAAGAAGTAATTAATAACTTGGCCCCAGAAAATGTCAGGGAGATAAATCTCCTTGGCTACAAAAACGTTAGAGAGTGCATAGAAGAAATGATGCACCATGCTGATTGCTACTTAGTACGCAAAGATGGTGAGATATTTACCGCAATATCTGGTCTTTGGTATGAAGAAGGTAGAGAAACACCGCAGTTTTTTGCTATGTTTTCTAAGAATATTAAAGAAAACTTTACTTCTATGGCGCGTGGATCGCGTATGTTAGTTAATTTTTTTGATAGATCACAAAGCGAAATGTCTATGCGTATACTGGGTGAACACCAGTTTATGTTAGACTGGGCTTCATGGTTAGGATTTGAAGCAGTGGGTATAACTCAGTTTAATTCTAATCATTATGTTGATTTTGTGCGTTGCATTTCCCCACAAAAAAGTGCTTATAGTGAAACATCACGGCCCGTGATGCACTGAAAGGCCCATTTGGATACCCTTGTCGATGTGAAGGAACGGATACCCGAGTAACCGAAACTTTATATTTAGGAAAAGAAAATGGCTAATACTATCGACCAAGCTTTTATTAAGCAGTTCGAAACTGAAGTCCACATGGCGTACCAACGCATGGGTTCTAAGCTTCGCAACACAGTACGTTCAACAAATGTATCTGCATCTGTAGCACGATTCCAAAAAATCGGCACAGGAACAGCGTCAACCAAAGCACGTAACGGAGACGTTACAGCAATGGAACTAGCGCACACTAATGTAGAAGTCACAATGGCTGACTACTACGCAGCGGAATACATTGATAAGTTGGACGAATTAAAGATCAACATCAATGAGCGTCAAGTTGTAGCTCAATCTGCTGCTGCCGCACTAGGCCGCAAAACAGATGAGTTAATTACAGCGGCTATGGATGCTGGTGCAAACTCAACGCAAATCGCTGACGTAAGTGGCGCATTAGCAAAAGCTGACTTACTAACATTGTTTGAAACAATGGGTACAGCTGACATTCCAGAAGACGGACAGCGTTATATTGCTATGTCTCCAGCTGGATACACTGACTTGTTCAACATTAATGAGTTCGCATCAAGTGACTATGTTGGGCCACAAAGCCTACCATTTGCTGGTGGTATGACAATGAAAGAGTTCTTAGGATTTAAGATCTTCTCAACGTCTGCTGTTGCTGGTGGTAAAAACTTTGCATACCATACATCATCAGTTGGTATCGGTATTAACTCTGATGTTGCAACAGAGCTTAACTATGTACCACAGAAGGTTGCACACCTAGCGACATCAATGATGTCAATGGGTTCAGTTGTAATCGACAATAATGGTGTTTACGAAGTTCTTGACAACAACTAATATTTTAGGGGGCTTCGGCCCCCTTTAACTCCAATATATAGGTTGAAGAAATGCCAGCAAATACACCAATAAAAGTATGTTCACGCGCTTCCGTCCTTATGGGCGGTTCTCCTATTTCATCATTTGATGAAGGTACTGCTGAAGCTGAAGTAGTTGACGCGATGTACGAGGACATAGCAAGAGCCGCGCTGACTAGTACGCGTTGGCGATTTGCTACAAACCAACAAGTATTAAACCGTTTAGCTGCTGCTCCTACAAGCAGATACGATGCTGCATACCAGATGCCATCAGATCTATTGATGCTTAGTACTGTAACAGTAAACGATGATCCAATAATATATGATACATATGGCGATAAAGTTTATTGTGATATGTCTACAAACGAAGTCGTAATTGCAGATTACATATATCGCGCTAGCGAATCCTCTTGGCCCTCTTACTTTACACTAGCTGTAGAGTTCCAAGTTGCTGCAATGTTATCCATATCTATTGCCAGAGACCCTTCCCTAGCACAAATGATGGATCAGCAAGGCGAAAGACAAATGATAAAAGCCAGACGACTTGACTCGCAGCAACAGACTACGCGCAAGTTAATGACATCAAGGTTTATAGCACAAAGGCGTAGCTAATGCAGAAGGTTAGAATCCCACAGAATAGCTTTCAGTACGGTGAAATTAGCGACAATACTATAATGAGGACTGACAGTCCTATCTATGCTGCGTCTGCACAAAGCTTAGAAAACATGATTGTGTTGCCAGAGGGCGCAGTAAAGAAACGTCATGGCACAAAGTTTCATGGTAAAAATACTCAATCAAATAAGAAGCTACACTTAGCTCCGTTTATCTTTGACGATAATGAGCAGTACATAATTGGAATTGGAGAAGCCTATATTCTTTGTTATCGTCTTGTTTCTGATGGAACATTATCACTTGTTTCAACCATAACAACAGACACGCAAAGTAACGTTTTACCTTTCGATGAAGATTATTTACAACAATATAACACTGCACAGTATGGTGATGTAATGTTTATATGCCATCCTTTGTTTGCTCCTCGTATGCTTACACGTACATCACTTACAGCATTTGAGCTTAGTGTATTTAGCTTTGATACAAGCTATGACAATAAAGATACATACCAACCATATAGTGTATTTCATCCTGCTAATGTTACATTAACTTCTTTTAATCATGTTGTAGGTACTTTTCCTGTAATAGAAACAAGCTCGGCATATTTTGATACAACAGGTAAACATATTGGAGTAACCCTCAGATATGGGGGTAATGAAATTGAAATAACTGCTGTTGCAAGCTCTACTTCTGCAACTGGTAAAATTATAAAAGAATTATCAACAAGACTTACAGTAACAAATCCTTTGCGCACAAGAGATGGGTCATCTACAATAGAAATTACGCATATTAAACATGGCTTAATAGTTGGAGATACTATTACATTGTCTGATGCGGTAGCTGTTGGAGGTATAAATGCTTCAAACATAAACGGAAGCAGAACCGTACAAGATATATTAGATCAAAATACATATACAGTTAATGCAGCAAGCAATGCAAACGCATCAGAAGATGGTGGTGGGTTTGTTAAAGTTGTTTCTAGTGGAGCTACAACACAATGGGATGAACAAGCGTTCTCTGCATTGCGTGGATACCCAGCGTCAGTTACATTCCATGAAAACAGACTTTGCTTTGGTGGGACTATAGCTGAACCAGATACAATTTGGATGAGTCAGCTTGGTGAGTTTTTTAATTATGATGTTGGCGAAGGTATTGATACAGATGCAATAAACTTAGTAGCTGCTACTGGTGATGTTAATGAAATTAGATACATGAGATCTAATCGTGACTTACAAATCTTTACGTTATCAGACGAGTTATATGTACCAACATATCTTAACCAATCTATTACGCCTACAAACGCACAGATAAGAAAACAAACACCATTTGGTTGTGAGTTTGTTTTACCTACATCTATTGATGGCGCGACTATATTTGTTGAAAAAGGCGGTAGAGCTGTTCGTGAGTACATATACTCTGACGCAGAAGATGCATATATATCTACAGCAGTTTCTACTGTTGCTTCTCACGTTATAGATAATCCTGTTGATATAGCGGTTGTCCATTCTGGTTTTAGCACGCAAGAATCTTATGCTGCTTTAGTTATGAATAATGGTAACATGGCTTTGTTTAGCTCTAGCAGATCTGAAAAGCGTGCTGCTTGGACTAATGTAACATGTCAAGGTAGCTTTAAAACTACTACAGCATTAGGCGAAAGACTGTTTGTCTATGCCTTAGATGTTAATGGTAACTATGTATTGTCTGAGTTTTTAGATGATATTGGTTTAGATAACTATCTTTATGTAGCTTATGGCAACGGAACAGTAAGTGTTAATAGTCTTTACTCTAGCGGTACTGTAGATGTTATTGGCTACAATGGTACTAGCAAAGTTTATTTAGGAGAGTTTACTGTAACTAGTGGCAATATTACTATGACTGCACATAGTAGCTATACTCATTTCTATGTTGGCAAGAAGTTTACAGCTAAGATTATTACTAATCCAGTAGACACTATAGCAGCTAATGGGCCAGTAACAGGTGATGTTAGAGGTATAGGTACTGTAGTTATTAATGTAAAAGAATCTGAATCACTAAAAGTAAACAATAGGTCTATTAATAATATTGCTGGATTTACAGGTAATAAAGAGGTTAGGCTTTTAGGATATGGTAGAAGTCCTCAAGTTACTATCGAACAAGATGATCCAATGCCATTGCAAGTTAATGGTTTAATTTCGGAGTTGATTATATAATGTGGCAATTAATTGGTGCTGGAATATCAGCGTATGCTTCAATACAAGCAGGAAAAGCTAAAGAAGATGCAGCCAGAATGGATGCGTTTAACACAGAAACCGAGCGAGAACAGGGTGAAGTGTTAGCATTGCAACAAGCAGCTAATCGTAGGTATGAGTTTGATTTAGCAACAGAAGCAAATGTAGCTATGTTTTATGCATCTGGCAGGGATGTGGGTTCTGATAGATCCGTTGAGGCTTTCTTAGCTAAACAAAAAGAAATTGCTAATACTGATTTAAGTAGAATAGACCAACAAAGAAGAACAGAAGCAAGCGCAAGAACTAGAGAAGCTATGGCTCTGCGCCGTGGCGGTAGAAATGCTAGACGCGCTTCATTGTATCAAGCTGCTGGAACTATGGCGCAAGGCATAAGTGATTCACAAAAAACTGCGGCATCTGGAGGAATGGGATAAATGGCTGTCATTAGGCAACAAACACAAGTCTTTAACAAACCAGTTGGCGTTCGTAGAATAAACACAGGCGAAGCTGAGTTATGGGAAACAATCAAAGCTGAAGCTGATGAATTTAGCAGAAGAGCTTACAATGATGCAGCAGAAAAAGCGCAAACCACAGGTGCGGAAACTGCACTAGGCGTAGATCTTGAGGGAATAACTACTATTGATCCACTTACAGGAAAGCCAAAAGCTATTGTTGCGCCTAAAGGTATGGGATCAATAGCACAAAAAGCATATCAAAATGTAATTACGCAAAGATATGAAGATTCTATCAAAGATGAAATGTCAATTAGAGCAGCAGAAATTGCACTAAAGTACCAATATAAACCAGAAGAATATGCAACAGCTATGTCACAACATATAGCTGCAATGTCTGAAAACGCTGATGGTATGTATGCAAGTTTTATAAGAGACTATGGTGGCAAGCAATTAGCATCTAACAAACTTTCATTACAAACAGAGTTACGTGAAAAAGTAAGAACTGATGCTGGCAATTCTATTATATTAAAAGGTAAGGCTTCTGTGCAATCAATTACAGATCTTGGCTTTGCTCGTAATATTGTTGATATGGAAGAATTAATTGCTGAAAATGTAGCTAACTATAAAAATGGTGAAACTGCTGATTTAATAAAAGCTGGTTCAGCAGAAGCTGCGCAAACAACTTTTGAGGTTGCTGGTGTAAATGGATTTGTAAATAGCCTTTTAAATACAACACAAAACCCAGTGCAAAGATCAGCTATTATAACTTACTTAGATACAGGTGGAGTAGTAAGCGAGTCATTAGACCCTGTTACTAAAGTTGAGTTAGACAAAATAAAAGATTATTTAGATGTAAATACAATAGATGCAATTACTACTAGTGCAAGCGCGCAAGCAAGAGTTATGGATAGCACATACAATAAAGTGCTAACGCAACAAAATGCAGAAGATTCGGCGTTAGGCGAAATAAAAAAAGCAAAAATGAAAAAGATGTTAATATCTAATGACACTCTTTTCTCAGACACAATAGTAGATGTAAGCCGTGATATTCAAAAAATTGTTAATTCTATAGGTGATTTAGAAGTTGATGAAAGATTTGGTCGTTACGATGGAACAACTTTAGACTCAATAAAGAAACCAATAGAAGCAATAACTGAACACTATACAGATCAAGCTAAATTTCTTAAAGAAAGAAGAACAAATAATTCAGCTAACTACACAAAGACTATGTATGAATCTGATTTAAAAGATTTAAAAGAAGCTTTGATGAAGCCGTTATTAAGAAAAATAGCTAAAATATCAGAACAAGAAGGCAATACAGATTATGTAACTGATTCAATTATTAATGGCGATATAGATTCATTACAAAAATTAACACCAATACAACAGATTTTAGTGCAAACTATTAGATCTACACCAGTATATAATCCAAACGATGACAGCACTTATATAAAAGGTGTAATAAAAGATAGCATAAATCTTACAGAAGCTAAAATTACAGAAGAAAATGAAAAGCTTTTAGTATTAGATTATGTCCAAAAACATTCTTCAAACGCTGGTAACAATGCTTTATCAAATGAAGCTTTAAATTCTATTGATAAAAATTTAAAAGATCGTATTGGTAAAAATGGGTACACTTCAGCTAATTATCAAAGAGATATAAAACAAATAGAAGGTAATGCTGCTGCTGGAATAATGAAAGAATTTGGTGCATATGCTAGCTCTGAGCAATTTTTGGCATTAATACAATTTGTTGCAACAGCAACAGGCCCTAAGAAAAATGGCGATATTAGAGGTATGACTAATCTAAACGGAACTGTACGTCAGTCTGAAGTAAGGCAAGCAAAACGTATATTAGATTTATTAGGAGACAATGACCCTAAAGAATTTATACGTGTAGCTGAAGATATTAAAATTAATATTAAAAACAGAGAAGACAAACAAGTTAAAGCAAATGAAAATATAGCTTTTAAACAATCTATTATTGATGGGACTGCTATTAGAACTGCAACAAAAACACAAAAAGGTGTAGATGGAATTTTTACTGATGCAGGAATAGATATAGGTAAATGGAATACTTATGATGAAAATACACAAAGATTAATGTTTCAGCAGTTAGTCAAAGCTCCTAGCTTTCAAATGGTAAATGCACTTAAACAAATTGCAAGTGGCGTTGGTCACGCAAATGACAAAGCATATCTTGATTTATACATTGAGTTGGATAACTACATGGATGGTGATGCTAATCGCAGCAGTAGGCTTAGTGACGTTATGAGTGCTACTGAGTTAAGTAGATTAGATCACATACACAGAACTTTACAACACAATCCAGATGTAACTGTAAATCAAATTGCTGCTAAGTTTTCTGATTTAGAAAGAAGTGGCAAAGTAGCAGAAATACAAGAACGATTAGGTGGTATTACTGTAAACAAATTTCTTAGTGATATAACAAAAGATCCATTATTAACCACTGATTTAATGCCAGTTGTTAAATTTGCTATGTTGCGTGGTGATAGTCCTGACATGGTAAAAGGATTTATAGAAGACTACATGGATAAAAAATATTTAACATCAGAATTTGTATTAGATCCAAGAGCGCCTAATGGTGAGTTTACTAAATCTCAATACTCATTAGAGAGTACATTTCCAGATTTAGGTGAAAAACATGCGTTTCTTTTTGAAGTTGAAAAGTATTTAAAAACAATATCTATACCGCAAGGCAAAAATAGTGTTGGCAAACCACAAGATAATTTAGAATTTTCTATGTATGCTGACAAATCTAGAAGAGCTAGTTCTTCATTTAAAGAACTTGGCACAACAGCTAACGATAGAACTAAGCTTGTTAAAGGATTAGAAGAAAAAACTCAAGTGTTTTTAATACCAGATCTTTCTTCTAGTGGTGTTACATACTTAGTATATTACAAAGCAGAAGATGGAATTAAACCAATTATAACTGAAGATGCTGATGGCAATCCATTTATTCCAAGGTTTAGCAGTGATGATACTAAACAATATAGAATTGATAACGCTGTAGAAGAAGAGTTAAATCAAGCTATAGCTGTAGCTGGAGAGCAAGCCAAAGCAAATAAAAAACAAACACTTGCAGAAAAAATAAAAGTTGAAGGCCCTATGGCTAAACCTCAAAGATAGGAATTAAAGTATGCCTGTAAACGCATTAACAACTTTTAGAGATTTAGCTCCAGCAGGAGTTGATTTAGGCGCGCCAGATCCTAGTTGGAGTGAGCTTATAGGTGCAAGTCTCCAGGATAAGTACGCACCAGCAGTTAACTTTCTTAACGAGCAAATAAAATTTGGGTTTGATCCTAAGAATAAAGACCCTAATTTTAATGTAATGGAAAATATTCCAGAAGATTTAAAGCTTTATACAACAGATTTAATGGGTGCTGAAAACGCAGATCAATTAGCTTTTAAAGTTAATAATTTATATGACCAATTAAAAGTAGATGAAACATTAAGCAGGGCTAGCTTTGGTGCATTAATGCTTACTGAATTTGCAGATCCTATTAATTATTTTTCTTTGCCTCTAAGGGCAGCAAAAACTATTGGTGGTACATTTAAAGCTGGTGCTATATCAACTGGTGGTGTTGCGCTTGCACAAGAAGCTATTAGATACCCTATTGACCCTACTGTTACAGCGTTAGAATCAGGGTTAAATGTTGGTGCTTCTGCAGTTTTTGGCGGTGCGTTAAACAGTATGATTTCAATACCATCAGTAAGAAGATTTAAAGCTGCAGAAGATGCTGAAATAGAGTTAGGTAAGTTAAATCAAACATTAGCTGCAAGTCCTGATGGTTCAATACCACCAAATATGTTTACAGATTCATGGATATACAAATCAGCAACAACACCTATAAAAAGAATAATTACAAATCCAAACATTTCTAACGATGTAAAGTTAGATACACTTGCTATGGCAAATGATTCTGGAATTTTATTGCAAGCTAATAAAGATGGCAAAAAAATAGGTAACTCTGTATTCCAAAATGCAAAATTACATCAGGGAACATGGGTAAGAACATATGATGAGATTGCAACTATATGGGGTGAGTCTACAGGCAAGGGTGCTACAAAGCCATTAGACTATATGATTGGTCGTAAAAACTTTGAAGAGTGGGTAACAGATGTAGACGCTAAAGCTATACGTGGTGAAAAACCAGCTAATGATTTTGAAGCACGCGCTATGGAAAAGTTAAATAAATTCTATGATGAATGGGAAATTCGTTTAAAAGATGAAGGTTTAATTGGCAGCGAAGGCTATTACAAAAAGTATGTTTTAGATAGAGAAGCTAGGTTATTGTCTGCAGAAAAAAGACTATCGAATACAAAAAAACCTGTTCATGCTAAAAATATAGGCTTGCAAATAGACAGATTTAAAAAAGAAATAGCAGAAGCAAAGCAACAAATAGATGATTTAGGCGGTATGGGTAAGTTAACACCACCTAATGAAGATATATTTAGACCGCGCTATTGGGATTTTAAAGCAATAGAAGCTGACAGGCCAGCATTTGAAAAGATACTAGCAGATTGGTATCGTAGCAATCCAGAGACTTATACTAAGTTAGCTAATGGACAATGGGGCAAAGTTAAAATGTCATCAAGTCCTGATGCTATAGCTAAAAGAGTTAAAGATACTGTTAATAGAATGTTAAACGATCCAGATCCACTTGATCCTGACAAGATGTTTTATGGTGTTGGTAAGTCTAAGCATTTTAAACATAGAGCTTTAGACATACCAAATAAACTTGTGCTTAATTACATGCAGCGCAATCCAATTAGCATAATGAAAGCTTATACACAAAAAACATCAGCGCGTTATGAGTTTTCTAAAACGTTCAATGGTGGGTCTATAGATGATTTACTAGATAAAACGTACAACACTATGATAGACGATGGGGCAAGTCTTGAAGAAATACGTGCAGTACAAAAAGATCAAAGGGTTTTATATGATAGAGTTGTAGGCAATGTTCTTAGAAATCCAGATGC
>TARA_R110002167_G_scaffold86269_10_pt1 | contig 10295 bp, 13 predicted proteins | sample TARA_R110002167 | Tara Oceans TARA_R110002167 (sample SAMEA4398238) | marine metagenome | biome: Polar Biome; feature: [MES] marine water layer (ENVO:01000295) within the mesopelagic zone...; material: water (ENVO:00002006), including particulate matter (ENVO:01000060) such... | reverse complement strand
CGGCGGCCCCGACCCTCTAGAGTCGCGCCCGGACTGCGCGGGCCAGTGCCGCCCCGGCATCGGGGGCGTGGTCCAGATAGGTGTCGGGCTCGATCAGCTCGGCCTCCATCAGCAGCCACCCCCCGGCACCGTCAGGCACCATGTCGATGCGGGCATACAGCAGGGTCTCGTCAATCGCGGCCAGCACCTGATGCGCCAGCGCCAGGGCTCCCGCGTCCGGCGCGGCCACCGGCGTATACAGGCCACCGAACTGGACCTGGATGCGGAAATCGCCGCCGACCGGTCGCTTGTTGACCGCATGGCTGAAGGCCCCGCCGAAGAACAGCAGCGAGGTCTCGCCCTCGGTGACGATGGTCGGCAGATAGGGCTGAATCATCGCCGACCCCTCCGGCACCTCGCCCAAAGGCTCGCCGGGCGACAGGCGCAGCGTCTTCCACGCCCCGCCGGACACCGTCGGCTTGATGATCAGCTGGTCTGCGCCGGTGGCGGCGAAGGCGTCGGCGACGGTGTCGGCGGTGACCGCCTCGCTCCAGATCGTCTCCGGGATCGGCACGCCGCGCGCCGCCAGCCGCCCCAGATAGGTCTTGTCCGAATTCCACGCCAGAACCGATGCCGGATTGGCCAGCGGCAGGCCCGCCGCCGTCCAGGTCGCACAGGCGTTCAGCCAGCGCCGGTGGTCCCGGTGATAGCCCCAGACGATCATCGGCAGGATCAAGGGATAGCCCGCCAGTCCCGAGGCGTCGGTGATGTGGTCGGTCCAGGGCGTGGCCACGGCCTCGATCCCCTCCAGCGCCAGGGCTTTCGCCAGCCGGTCGCGGACCCCCGGCCACTGGCTGGCATAGGAGGGGTCGGCGGGGTCGGGGGTCAGGATGGCGATACGGGTCATGCCGTGACTCCTGACCTGAAACCGGCCGTCGCCGCAACAACCGCGACTGGTCAATTGCGGTCCCGACCGCTAAGGGGCGCGCCATGACCCAGACACAGACCTCCGCCCCGACCGCCACCCATTTCGACGTCTGCGCCGTCGGCAATGCCATCGTCGACGTCCTGGCCCCCTGCACGCCGGACTTCCTCGACGCCCAGGGCCTGGCCCCCGGGTCGATGTCGCTGGTCGACGAAGCCCAGAGCGCGGCCCTGTATGACGCGATGGCCGCGGGGGTCGAAGCCTCGGGCGGGTCGGCCGGCAATACGGTGGCCGGCATCGGCTCGTTCGGCGGCCGTGCCGCCTATCTGGGCAAGGTTGCTGACGACGCCCTGGGTCAGGTCTTCACCCATGACATCCGCGCCGCCGGCGTCGCCTTCGACACCCCGGCCCTGACCGGCGGGGCCGGCACCGGCCGTTGCCTGATCAATGTCACCCCCGACGCCCAGCGCACGATGTCGACCTTCCTCGGCGCGGCCAACCAGCTGACCGTGGCCGACATCGACGCCTCGGTGATCGCCGACAGCGCCATCCTGTATCTGGAAGGCTATCTGTTTGACCCGGCCCCGGCCCGCGCCGCCTTTGAGGCCGCCGCCGAAGCCGCCCACGCTGCCGGGCGCAAGGTCGCCATCACCCTGTCGGACTCCTTCGTGGTCGGGCGCTGGCGCATCGAGCTGCTGGCCTTCATCGAGGCCTCGGCCGACATCGTCCTGGCCAATGAAAGCGAACTGCTCGCCCTGTTCGAGACCGATGATTTCGACGCCGCCGCCGCGCGCCTGGCCGAGATTGTCGAGATCGCCGCCGTGACCCGCAGCGCCGACGGCTCGGTCATCATCGCCGGGGACCAGCGCGTCACGGTCAAGGCCGCCCCCGTCGACACGGTGACCGACACCACCGGCGCCGGCGATCAGTATGCGGCCGGTTTCCTGCTGGGTCTGGCCCGCGGCCTGTCCCTGGCCGATGCCGGGGCCCTGGGCTCGCTGGCCGCGGCCGAGGTCATCGCCCACTGGGGCCCGCGCCCGATGGTCTCGCTGGAAAGCCTGGCGAAAGCCGGTGGCCTGACGCTGACAACCCCCTAACCCGGACATACCCGATGCTTGCCCTTATCCTCCTCGCCCAGATCGCTGTGTCGTCGACCGATCTTCCGTCTGACTATCTGGAGGCGAGCCGCGTGATTGCCGAGGACTCGGTGATTTCGGGCTTCTGCTACGGCATTGGCTGGGAGCCGGACCCGTCCGCTGAGGCAGCGCTCGAGACGGAATTGGACCAGCTGGTGACCCGGCATGGGGTCATGCCGGGTCTGGCGCGGGAAACCCTCCTGCAACAGGCCCTGGAGGTGTCGCAGGCCTTGCGGGTGAAGCTGGTCAGGACGCCGGGAGACGCGGTCCAGCGTGCGGCCTATCTGGATGAGCTCGAGGACTGGGCACGGGAGAACTGCAATGCGGTGGCCCGGCGACGTCCCGCCCTTTTCAAGGGCGATACCGCCGTCAACCAGACGCGCGTAGACAATAATTTCGCCGAAATGCGGCGACAGAACGAGGCCTCGACAGCCCGTCCTTGATGATCACCCTCGCCTGATCGTCACATACAGCGCCCCGTCCCCGCCGTGATGGCGGGCGGCGGCGGCGAAGCCGGAGACCACCCCGCGCAGGGCCGGTCCGGTCAGCCATTCATGCACCGAGCCGCGGATCACCCCGGTGCCGCCACGGCGGCCCTGGCCGGTGATGACCAGCACGGCGCGATAGCCGCGCGCCTGGGCCCCGATCAGAAAGGCGGTCAGGGCGTCCTGGGCCTGGAACCGGCCATAGCCATGCAGGTCGATACGGGCCTCGATCGGATCCCGCTCCCGCGACAGCCGCCGCTGACGCCGGGGCTCCAGCGCCTCGGGCAGGCCCCGCGTTGCCGGTGTGCGACCCGGCGTCAGTGACGGGGCGGCCGGGACGGCGGCCCGGGCGGGTTTCGGCCCCGGCTTCGCCGCCGGCATGCCGGGCGCGAGAGGGTCGGCCAGGGTCGGTCCGGCGACGGCGATACGGGGGGCCTTGACCGGTTTGGCGGGTGTGACCGAACCACTGACCCGGCCCCAGATGCGCCGGTCCTCGGGGGTCAGGTCACCGCCGCGTCGCGACGCCATCAGGCGTCGTCGTCGTCGAACGGTCGGGCGCTGTCCTGCGGGCCGGGCTCATGCACGACCAGATCGCCCGGCTGGCAGTTCAGCTCGCGGCACAGGGCGTCCAGGGTCGAGAACCGGATCGCCCGCGCCTTGCCGGTCTTCAGGATCGACAGATTGGCCAGGGTGACCCCGACGCGATCCGCCAGCTCGGTCAGCGACATGCGCCGCTCGAGGAGGATGCGATCAAGCTGGATGCGGATGGCCATGAAATCTCTCTATCCCGTGGCACAGGACGGGTCGAGCCGAGGGGCGACGGGGGGTGCGGGCGCGGTCATGTCAGATCGTCAGCTCGGATTCGCGACGCAGCCGGGCCCCTTCACGGAACACCTCGGCCAGCACGAACACGACCAGCACCGAGAAGATCGGGGTCAGCAGGTCGGTGAACCCCTGGGGGTCCATGATGCCGGGGGCCAGCCGGGCCGCGACGACACCCTGGGCCATCCATTTGCCGCCGGTCACCACGGCCAGTATCAGGCCGATCTGGCGCAGACGGCGCACATTCGGCGGCTGGAACGGATCGCCCAGCGTCAGGGTGCGGAAGATCATTCGCAGATTGCGCAGGATCAGCATGAAACTGCCGAAGAAGGCGGCGAAGGCGCCGACCCCGAACAGCAGCAGTGGCCGGGTCAGCGGCTGCTGCAGACCGCCGGAATCGTCCGAGACGGTCAGGTTCAGGTTGGCGAACGGAATGAAGATGGCGGCGATCAGCAACAGGATCAGGCCGCCGGTAATGATTCCCAGCAGGACATAGGCGACGTCCAGCGCGATTTTCAGCAGGCTGGAGACCGAACCCGGTCCAAGGGTCTTCAGATTGGGGGCGCGCAGGCCGCGGCCTGTCAGATCGGACAGGCGGTTCCCGAGAGAGGCGATCGTCGGGCGGCGCATACGCAAAACCTCAGGTCGTGATCCAGGCCACAATGACCGCGCGGGGTTTGACCAACCCTCACGCGGTCCTAGTCTTTGCGGGCATTCTGGATGGCGTCAAAGCGGTCGGCAATCAAAATGCCTGAACCAGGCAGGCGACCAGGGCGGTCGGCAGGGCAGCCAGCAGGGCAGCATTGATGATCGCGTGGCCGACCTTTTCCATCCACAAAGAGGCGCTCATGGTATCCATCGTCTTTCTCCATCTGTTTCGAAGGGGGTCGTTTTTGCCCCCGTCATGTTAACCGCTGCAAGTCTGTTGCTCTTGTTGGCAACCGAGAGAACGTTGCGGCCCCCGTTCTTGAGAATGATAGATAGGCCGTGCGTATCGGGAAGTCATGTTACATATCGTTTAACGATATTAAACTTTGGCAAGGAAATGTTGCGAGGGCGTGATCGAAATGAATCTCAAATTAATCAAGGGAATGCGGCTGGTCGCGGCCACCCATAACCCCGGCAAGGCGCGTGAGATCGCCGCCCTGCTGGACGGAAATTACGAGATCGTCACGGCGGGGGCGCTGAATGTGCCCGAACCGGACGAGACCGAGAGCAGTTTTACCGGAAATGCCATGCTGAAGGCCCGTCATGCGGCGGCCTTTACGGGTCAGGTCAGCCTCGCGGACGACTCTGGCCTGTCGGTGCTGGCCCTCGATGGCGCCCCCGGCATCTTCTCGGCGCGCTGGGCCGGACCGGACAAGGATTTCGCCCTGGCCATGGCCAAGATCGAGGAACGGCTGGACGAGGCCGGGTCGCGGGATCGTACCGCCTGGTTCACCTCGGCCCTGGCCGTGGCCTGGCCCAACGGCCCCTGTGTTGTGGTCGAGGGCCGGGTCGACGGCCAGCTGACCTTCCCGCCGCGCGGCGACCGGGGCTTTGGTTATGACCCGATCTTCATCCCCGAGGGCCACGACCAGACCTTCGGCGAGATGGACCCGGCGGCCAAGGACGCAATGAGCCACCGCGCCCGCGCCTTCGAAACGCTGAAGGCGGCGCTGATTGACTGACCCGGCACCCGGTCCCGGCAACAACCTCGCTCAAGCAGCGATGCGCCGCGCGTATCGCGATAGCGACCACAAGAAAGACCTCGCTCAAGCAGCGATGCGCCGCGCGCACCGCGATAGCGACCACGAGAAAGACCTCGCTCAAGCAGCGATGCGCCGCGCGCATCGCGATAGCGACACCGAGAATGACCTCGCCCTCTATGTGCACTGGCCGTACTGCGCCCGCATCTGCCCCTATTGCGACTTCAACGTCGTGCGGGACCGGGGCCGGGTCGAGGAGCAGGCCGGTCTGGCGGCGGCCATCCTGTCTGATCTCGAGGCCCAGGCCGTCCTGACCGGCCCGCGCCGGCTGGCCTCGATCTTCTTCGGCGGGGGCACCCCGTCGTTGATGGACCCGGCAGCGGTAGCGGCGGTGATCGACCGGGCCCGGACCCTGTTCCCGCCCGACGGTGAGGTCGAGATCAGCCTGGAGGCCAATCCCACCGACGCCGAGGCCGGGCGCTTCAACGCCCTGGCCGAGGCCGGCGTGAACCGGCTGTCGATGGGGGTTCAGGCCCTGGACGACGCCGCCCTGGCCTTTCTGGGCCGAAACCATTCGGCCGATGAAGCCCGGCGCGCCGTGGCCGTCGCCGCCCGCGCCTTCGACCGGCTGTCGATCGACCTGATCTATGCCCGCCCCGACCAGACCGTGGCCGGCTGGGCCGCCGAACTGACCGAGGCGCTCGCCATGGGGTTCGAACACGTTTCGCCCTATCAGCTGACCATAGAGCCGACGACCGCCTTCGGCCGGGCCGTGGCCCGCGGCCTCTGGACTCCGCCGGACGAGGACACCGCCGCCGCCCTGTACGAGACCACCCACACGGTGCTCGAGGCGGCCGGCTTCGACGCCTATGAGGTCTCCAACCACGGCCGCGGTATCGCCGCCCGCTCGGCCCATAATCTGCATGTCTGGCGCGGCGGCGACTATCTGGGCCTCGGCCCCGGCGCCCATGGCCGCCTGACACTGGACGGGGCCCGCACCGCCACTGTCGCCCACAAGAGCATCGCCGACTATGTCACCGGCGTCGCGGCCGGAAATCCCTGGAGCGACCACGAAACCCTCGACCCCCGCGCCGCCGCCGAGGAACGCATCCTGCTGGGCCTGCGCACCGTCGAGGGCGTGGCCCTGACCGAACTGACGACGCTGGATCGGACGGTCGAGACCGGACCGCTGGCCGGACTGATCGCGGACGGGTTTCTGACGGTGGTGGCGGGCCGCGTCGTGGCCACCCCGAGAGGCCGGCCGGTGCTGGACGGGGTTCTGCGGGCGCTTCTGGTGTGAAAAACCCGCGCTGAAGCGTCGTCTTTAATTGCTTTCGTCATCCCGGGGGCGCGAAGCGAACCCCGGGACCCAGCGGCGCCGAAGCGTCAGCGAAGGCGAAAGCCACGGACTGTGGGCGTGACAGGTTCGCGCTCGCGCGCGCCGCTGGGTCCCGGCCTTCGCCGGGATGACGAAAGCTGACGGGCCCCTTGAGCCGCCCGCCCCCCGCTGGCACGGTCGCGCCGATGACTGACCCTTCCCCCTTTCCGCCGACCGCCCCGCCGTCGCGCCCGGTCGCGTCCGGCCTGTATCTGGTGGCGACGCCGATCGGGAACCTGCGCGACATGACCCTGCGGGCGCTGGATGTGCTGGCCGCGGCCGATCTGGTGCTCGCCGAGGACACCCGCGTCACGGGCAAGCTGTTGTCGGCCTATGGCATCAAGGCCCGGCTGGAGCGGTGCGACGACCATGCCTCGGCCCGGGCGGCCGACATCGCCATCGACCGGCTGAACGCGGGCGAGGTGGTGGCCCTGGTCTCGGACGCAGGCACGCCGATGGTCAATGATCCCGGCTTCGTCGTGGCCCGGGCGGTGATCGCCGCCGGCCTGCCGGTGCATCCCATTCCCGGAGCCTCCAGCCTGCTGGCGGCCCTGTGTATCGCCGGCCTGCCCGCCGACCGGGTGCTGTTCGCCGGCTTCCTGCCGCCCAAGTCCGGCGCGCGGAAGACGATGCTGGAAGAGGTCCGCACCGCCCGCCAGACCCTGGTTTTCTTCGAGAGCGGTCCGCGGCTGGCCGACAGCTTGGCCGATATGGCCGCGGTGCTGGGTCCGCGCCCGGCCGCCGTGGCCCGTGAACTGACCAAGCTGTATGAGGAATGCGTGCGCGGCACCCTGGCCGAGCTGGCCGTTGACCCCCGCTGTCAGGGGCCCAAGGGCGAGATTGTCGTGGTCATCGGTCCCGGCGAGGTCGAGGTGGCCAGCGAGGCTGACGCCGATGCCGCCCTGACCGAAGCCATGACCCGGCTGGCCCCCGGCGAGGCGGCATCCGAGGTGTCCCGGGCGCTGGATCTGCCGCGCAAGGCCCTGTACCGCCGCGCGCTGGAGCTTCAGGGGCGGGGATGAAACGGCCGCGTCCCGTTCCGGCTCCGGCACGGCCCGTTTCGGGTCGGCGGCGGGCGTCGGGGCAGGCGGCGCATCGCAGCGGCCACGCCGGCGAATGGCTGGCCGCCCTGTGGCTGATGCTTCGGGGCTATCAGATCCTGGGCTTCCGCCTGAAGAGCCGGGCCGGAGAGATCGACATCCTGGCGAAGCGCGGCCGGGTGCTGGCCGTGGTCGAGGTCAAACGCCGCGCGACACTGGACGCCGCCCTGACCGCCCTTGGCCCGCAACAGCTGGCCCGGCTGCGCGCCTCAGGGCAGGCGGTGGCGCGCGGACGACCCGGTCTGGCGGGCCTGACCCTGAGGCTGGATATGGTGGCGCTGGCCCCCGGACGCATTCCGCGTCATGTTAAGGATATCGAGACCGGGGGGACCGGACGACCGTGATTGATCAGGACGCCACCACAACCTTGACTGAGGCCGGACTGGCCGACGACGACGATTTTCCGTTGCTGGAAGCGGCGATCGCCTGCGCCCTGCATGAGGACGCGAAGCGCGAAGCCGATCCGGTGCGGCTGCTGGCCCGACAGGCGGCCGAACGGTTGCTGGAACGGATCGGCGGTGAACGGGTCGAGGACGCCCTGACCGAGACCCTGTCGGCGGACCTGCGGCTGACCGGCGACCTGATCCATGCCGGCAACCCGGCCAATACCGACATCATCGCTGTGGCCGAGCGCCGTCGCGGCCTGTCCGTGGCCCTGGCCGTCTTCTATCTGGACGCGGCCCGTCAGGCGGGGATTCGCGCCACCGGGGTCGATTTTCCCGGCCATTTCCTGATCCGGGTCGAGACGCCCGACGGCCCGGTGGCGCTGGACCCGTTCAGCCACGGCCAGCTGGTCCTGCCGTCGGAGCTGACCCGACGCGCCCTGTGCGCCGGCCTGACGCCCCATGTCGCCGACCGGCTGGACCTGCTGATGGCCCCGGTCACCGATCGTCAGGCCCTGATCCGGCTGCAGGCCATGCAGTTCAGCCGTGCCATCCGGGCCGGGGATTTCGAGGCGGCCGAACGCTCGGCCCTGCGCCGGGCCCTGCTGGACCCCGACGATCACCGCCCCTGGCTGGACGTGGCCGCCGCCCGCGAACGCCGCGGGGCCCTGACCGGGGCGCTGGAAGCCCTGTCCCGCGCCCAAGGGCTGGACGGCCCCGCCGGAGTCTGGTGCCAGACCAGCGCCCACCGGGTCCGGCTGCAGCTGAATTGAGCGATTCCGGCGTCGCCTCGCGCCTGACCCCTTGAGACCGGACCTTCGGCTGGTCACATAGGGGCCGGTCCGTCGTCCGGACCGACGCCCGCAAAGGAATCCTGCATGCTCAAGGTCGCGATCCAGATGGACCCCATGGAGTCGGTCGACATCCTGGCGGACACCACCTTCATGATGGCGATGACGGCCCAGGACCGGGGCTATCCGCTGTGGGTCTATGATTTCCGGACCCTGGCCCTGGAAGAGGGCCGGCTGTCCTGCCGGGCCCGGCCGATGACGGTGCGGACCGTGGCCGGTGACCATGTCACCTTCGGCGACGAGATCCGGCTGGACCTGGCCGAGGACGTCGACGTCATCCTGATGCGTCAGGACCCGCCGTTCGACATGGCCTATGTCACCGCCACCTATCTGCTGGAGACGGTCCATCCGAAGACCCTGGTGGTCAATGACCCGGTCGAGGTGCGCTCCGCCCCCGAAAAGCTGCTGGTCACCCAATTCCCCGGCCTGACCCCGCCGACCCTGATCACCTCGGACCCGGTGGCCCTGGTCGCCTTCCACAAAAAGCATGGCGATGTGGTGCTGAAACCCCTGCACGGCGCCGGGGGCTCGGGCGTGATCCGTCTGAAGGCGGACGATCCCAATCTGGAGGCCCTGATCGAGATCCACGCCGTCGGCAGCCGCGACCCGCTGGTGATCCAGAAATTCATCCCGGCGGTGTCGAAGGGCGACAAGCGCATCCTGCTGATCGACGGCGAACCGGTCGGGGCCATCAACCGCATCCCGGCGGCCGGGGCGGTGCGCTCCAACCTTCACGTCGGCGGCACCGCCGCCCCGGTCGAGCTGACCGCCCGCGACCGCGAGATCTGCGCCGCCATCGGCCCGACACTCAAGGATCGCGGCCTGATCTTCGTCGGCATCGATGTGATCGGCGACTGGCTGACCGAGATCAACGTCACCTCCCCCACCGGGGCCCAGCAGCTGAAGGCCTTCACCGGCGTCGACGCCGCCGCCCTGATGTGGGACGCGATCGAGGCGAAGCGGGCGGGGTAACGGTTCGACCGGGGAAGGCCTTGAGGCCCATTCGGATTTGAGGTCTGATCCGAAGGCTCAAAAAGCGGATGAGGGGGCGAGGGTGCTCATGAGACTCTTGCTATGCGCATTTGGAGCGGCACTGGTTAGTGGATGTCTCCAGCAGGCCGCGATGCCCGAGTCTCTTCCGCGAAACCTGGGTCCCGAAGAGCTCATTGTGAGCGGGGTTTATGCCTATCAGGATGGTGACACGGTAACGTGGGCGTGTGGCGAAAGCCGTTCATGTGTAGACACCCTCGTCAGAGATGCCGCCTTGCAGGCACGTGCCGTTGACCTGCAGGGAAGGAGGATCAGTGTCATTGCGCGGCGTGTTGATGCGTGCGCCCCGCAATCGAGCGAAGTCGCGTGCCTTCAAAGCAGAAATCGAACAGCGCTGGTCATATCAGAATGGATCAGCTGGTAGTGGTTATGTCTGCAGATCGCAGGCCGAGCCTGATGATAGCAGACCCTCAGGAGCGGCGAATTGCTCCAAGCCTCCACCCCTTGATCTTCAACACGGTTCGTGATTTGTTCTTTCCCGTATAACGGGAGGGGGTG
>TARA_R110002167_G_scaffold1459_4_pt1 | contig 10298 bp, 10 predicted proteins | sample TARA_R110002167 | Tara Oceans TARA_R110002167 (sample SAMEA4398238) | marine metagenome | biome: Polar Biome; feature: [MES] marine water layer (ENVO:01000295) within the mesopelagic zone...; material: water (ENVO:00002006), including particulate matter (ENVO:01000060) such as...... | reverse complement strand
TCCTTTATATTCAGGAAATTTAGCACTCATTTTATCAAAATTCTAATCGAGGTGCGAAATTAAAGAATTTTGGGGAAATAGAAGATGATGTACATAATAAATTAATCTTTCGTTTATTGTGAAGGAGGAACGACCAAAGTAATCTTAGAATTGAAACTCTATTTAAAAGATTGATTTACTATTCTCGCAATCACATCACACCAAAAACTCAACTAATTCCTCAATCTTTTTTATAACCTATTTTTGGTCTTGTTTGTTCTTTTGGGATTGAAAGCAATTGTTGCAAAGCCTCATAAATTTCAGAAAACTGATTATTATATTGAGATTCCATTTGCTGCATTTTTTGCATTATTTCTTCATAATTATTAGCAATTTTCCTAAGTTGAACAAAGGTTTCTATAATTTGAACACTCATTTTTATAGCTATTTCACTATTTAAAACACTTGATACCATTAAAATTCCATGTTCTGTAAAGGCAAAAGGTTCACTTCTTCGTCCTCCCCAACTTGAGGTCGCATTTTGCGACTTCAAGTTTGCCCATTCTTCTTAAGTGAGTTGAAACATAAAACTTTAAGGGAAACGATCTATATTTCTTTTAACTTGTTCGTTAAGTCGTTTTGTATCTACTTGATACATTTCAGCTAAATCTTTATCTAACATCACTTTTTGACCTCTAAAAACAAAAATCTTTTTGATAATACTTTCCGAAGGAATTATATTTTTACTCATGTTTTAATATCTATTTTTTTGAATCAAACCAGATACCCAACCAGATCTTCAATTTTAGAAATCAATTGAATTTTAATCGCCGTATTTTTTAGTGAAATTTTATTGTATTTCGAAACAAAAATGGTTGAAAACCCTAATTTTTCAGCTTCTAATATGCGTTGCTCCACACGTTGTACCGGGCGAATTTCACCAGACAAACCAACCTCAGCCGCAAAACAAAAATCCTTTTGCAGGGCAACATCTTCATTTGATGATAGTATGGCGGCGGCAACAGCTAAATCTATGGCAGGATCATCGACATTGATGCCCCCGGTAATATTTAAAAACACATCCTTGGCACCTAATCTGAAACCTGCGCGTTTTTCTAAAACAGCCAACAACATGTTAAGCCGTTTAGCATTAAAACCTGTAGCGCTTCGCTGTGGTGTTCCATAAACCGCAGTGCTCACCAAGGCTTGAACTTCTATCATTAATGGGCGCATGCCTTCTAAAGTGGCGGCAACGGCATTTCCAGATAACTCTTCATCTTTCTTTGAGATTAATAATTCAGACGGATTGGTAACTTCACGTAAACCAGAACCTTGCATTTCATAGATACCTAACTCATTGGTGGAGCCAAAACGGTTTTTATTCGCTCTCAAAATTCTAAAAACATGATTGCGGTCGCCTTCAAATTGCAAAACCGTATCCACCATATGTTCTAAAATTTTTGGTCCGGCAATGGTACCATCTTTAGTGATGTGGCCAATTAAAACAACCGGAGTTGCTGTTTCTTTTGCAAATTTAATGAGTTCCGCAGTACATTCTTTAATTTGTGAAATACTGCCAGAAGAGGATTCTAAATAATCACTATGAAGGGTTTGAATGGAATCAATCACCACAATATCTGGTGTTAATGCTTCAATTTGCTTAAATATATTTTGTGTTTTTGTTTCGGTTAAAATATAACAATTGGTATTGCCAGGATAAATGCGTTCAGCCCGCATTTTTATTTGTTTCTGACTTTCTTCCCCAGAAACATATAAGGTTTTATAGGGCAGTTTTAACGAAATCTGGAGTAATAAAGTGCTTTTTCCAATCCCTGGTTCACCACCTAAAAGAATTAAAGAGCCGGGAACTATGCCACCACCCAAAACACGGTTGAATTCACCATCAAACGTATCTAATCGTGCTTCTTGTGAGGTATCAATATCCTGAATAAGTAAGGGTTTTGATACGCGTTTTACAGATGAATTTGATGATTTCCAGTCTATTTTTTCTTCTTTTTGAATAACTTCTTCAACAATAGAATTCCATTCTTTACAGGCCGTACATTGTCCCTGCCATTTCGCATATTGGTTGCCACAATGCTGACAAAAAAATGTTGTTTTTACTTTTGCCATAAGCCACTCCTAACCTCTCCAAAGGAGAGGGATTAATTAGTTTAAAGTTTAATAATCTTCAAAATCTGTTGTTTCGAGAATGATGTTGGATTTATCCCTTCGTTAAAAACCAAAATCTGCCTTAATAGCATCTGCTTTTTGCAACATTAAATCTTTAGTGATGCCTCCAATTTCTTCAAAAGAATATCCTGATTGGTAGGTTCTCATAGCTTTTTTAGGCTCCCCTGTTTCCTCGTAAAAACGTGCCAAATAATAGTTGCCTAAAAGCGTATTTGGATACTCTTTTCTACCTATTTTTCCTAATTCTTCAAAGTATTGAAACTCTTCCTTTTTTTCAATAGCTGCCGCAATGGCTTTAAAATCATTGATAAGAATTTGTTTTTTAATTCCGAACAATTCATTTATAGTTTGATATTTTTCTTCAAGATAAACTACTGGAGACGTTTCAAGATTAAGGATTTTTTCTTTGTACTCGGTCTTACTTATGGGCCGAAATACTGAAAAAATATTTTCCAAGGCATTTGGAATGGCATGTGCCGGAACTGAATAATGGGATGGACCATCAAACAAATCAAAATCGTAAAACAAATTTTTATTATCAAGCATTGCAAAACTTGTGTTTAAATCTTCAACGTCCTTTTTTATAGAAGCATCATCATTGGTTGATGTTGCTAAATAATAAAATGTTTTATTTTCAATTTTGGCTAATCTTTCACTCACAAATGTATTCATTTGAGGTGCTAGTTCCGGGCTAACAACAATGTACCCTTGAAATAAGGGTTGTTGTTTGAGTAAATAATAATTAATAAAATTAGCTGTTTCACCATGACCAACTGCAACCTTAAAATTACCTATTCTATATTTGTTTTGAAGATATGGAATGAGTTCGACTCCAATAAATTCAAAAAATTTAGCTCCGGTTTCAATGGGCAGCGAATTTTGTTCAGAATACAGACAATCATCATATCGTTTATCATCCTGATTTACGCCTACAACAATGGCCTCCGGCATATCTTCCCAATAGGAATAATAATCAACATCTCCCGCTACAGCTTCAAATAAATAATCCCCATCAAATACTATAAATAATGGATATGTTTTTTTATCATCATCACCATAACCTCTGGGCAATTGTATTTTAAGTTCTCGTGACTCTCCTAGCTTAGAAGATTCTATGGGCTCATAAATAACCTGAGATTGAACATAATTGAACGAACACAACAAGAATAAACAGTAAATAATTGATTTCATTGGTTTGATTTGAGAAATTATATATGGCAAGGTAACAAATAAAGCGAAAGTTTAAAAGCAAAGTATTTGAAACCTTTTTACTAGAATTAAAGTTGCTTTGCTTGTCTTTTTCGATTGTAAATAGGCAAATATATTAATGACAAACCCCCTAATAGAATAATCATTAATGTTTGTGAAGACCAAATAATCCAGCCAAAGGCTAAACTGGGCTCTTTAGCAATTCCAAAAATTGAAAACGCTGCATAGATAGCTAATGGATACGATCCAATACCGCCATTGGTTGCCGCAATACTAAAACTTGCAAAAAGAAATCCAATTAAAATAGCCCCCATTGAAATACCATGCAATTCTTCAACAGCAAAGGACGTGACATAAAACATGAGTACATACATGCTCCAGATAAAAAGTGTATGAAAAATAAATGGCCACTTTTTTTTCATTTTAAAAATGCTAAAAACCCCTTCTAGTAATCCGTTCATGAACTTTTTGGTCTTTAACGCGATTTTAGACTTACTTCGTTTTAAAAACATGAATGCAATTACTGCAATTATGATTAGCACCATGATCCCCATAATAATTTTAGGAAGATTAAATTTTTGTATGAAAAAACTAAATATAAAATCAAAGTGAAGAAACAGGGTTATTGCAATAATTCCAAACATAACAATTAAATCAGCAATTCGTTCAGAAACAATGGTTCCAAATCCTTTTTCAAAAGGAACCTGTTCATAATTGGTTAAAATAGTGGCCCTGGCAACTTCACCTGCTCTTGGAATGGTATAGTTAATTAAATAGGTGGCAAAAACAGCCATGACACTATTGGGGAATTTAATTTTATAACCCATGGGTTCCAGCATAAACAACCACCTGTAGGCTCTGGACATATGACTTAATAAGCCTAAAAAAACTCCAACAATAATCCATTTATAATCTGCCTTTTTGAAATATAGAAGCAATTCATCCAATGATACTTTTGAGAGGGAATACCATACTAAAAAAACTCCCAATAATAATGGGAGTATGATTTTTAGTGCTTTTTTTATATTTTGACTCAAAGGGTTATTTTAATAAGTTGGTGGCCTCATCAGGAAATACCAATGAAGGCTTAAACGTTTTTGCTTCTTCAATATCCATAAAGGCATAGGTAATTAATATTAAGGTGTCTCCTATTGAAACTTTTCTGGCAGCTGCGCCATTAAGGGTAATTTCACCACTGTTTCGTGGCCCAGGTATCACATAAGTATCTAATCGTTCGCCATTGTCATTATTAACAATCTGAACTTTTTCGCCTTGAATAATATTAGCAGCCTCCATTAAATCTTCATCAATGGTTATACTACCAATGTAGTTAAGGTCTGCACCGGTGCATTTTACTCTATGTATTTTTGATTTTACTACTTGAACTTGCATGTGGCAAAGATATTAATTTAACGCGATATTATCAATTAGTCGAATTTCCCCAGCATAAACTGCAATAAATGCCCTGTATTTTTTGTTTTTTGATTTTCGCTTCAATTCTTTTAATGAGTCAACATCAGCAATTATGAAATATTCCAATTTTAATAAAGGGTTGTTTTCAAACTGTTTTGTCACCCATTTAGTAATTTGATTAGCACTTTTTGTGCCAAAATGTTTTTTGGCAGTTTTTAGGGTTTTATAAATAAAAGGCACCTCATCTTTTTGTGTTACTGACAGTCGCGTATTTCTTGAACTCATGGCTAAACCCGAAGATTCTCTATGTATTTTACAACCCACAACATGCACCGGAATATGGTATTTACTCACCAATTTCTTGATGATTTGTAATTGTTGAAAATCCTTCTCACCAAAATAAGCGTTATCCGGTTTTACAATTTCAAACAATTTTTTTACAATAGTTCCTACACCATCAAAATGTCCGTGCCTAAACCTGCCTTCCATTTCAAACTCCAATCCATCAAAATCAAAAATCTGAGAAACTGTGTTTCCTTTATAAATAGCTTTAACTGGTGGTGCAAATATGATCATGTCTTTAGAAATTGATTCTAAAAGCAATACATCATTATCAAGCGTTCTGGGGTATTTTTTTAAATCTTCTTCTTTATCAAACTGTGTTGGGTTTACAAAAACACTCACAATTACTATATCATTATTTGCCATTGCATTTTTTACCAATGCCAAATGCCCTTGATGTAAAGCACCCATGGTAGGTACTAAGCCAATGGTTAAATGCTGCACTTTAAATGCTTCAATAGCTGAAGTAATTTGCTCTATTTCTGAAAAAACCTTCATTCTTTAATAAAAAATTAACGGTTGCAAACTTAAGATTTTACAATCAATCTGCATAAATTTTTGTACTTTTGCGTGTTTTTTATTTTGAATTTTCAAAAGCACCCTATTTATGAAAGATAAGAGGATATTGTATGTATCATCTGAAGTAGTGCCTTATTTACCCGAAACTGAAATTTCTTCAATGTCTTTTGAAGCACCTAGATTGGTGAATCAACAAGGTGGTCAAATCAGAATTTTCATGCCGAGATATGGTAATATTAATGAGAGAAGGCATCAATTGCACGAAGTTATAAGATTATCAGGGATAAATTTAGTGATTAATGATTTGGATATGCCTCTAATTATTAAAGTGGCCTCAATCCCTAAGGAGCGGATACAGGTTTACTTTATAGATAATGATGAGTATTTTAAAAGAAAAGCAACCTTAACCGATGAAAATGGGAATTTATTTCCGGATAATGATGAGCGTGCTATTTTCTTTGCAAAAGGTGTTATTGAAACTGTTAAAAAATTAAATTGGTCTCCAGACGTTATACATGTTCATGGTTGGCTTGCTTCATTATTGCCTCTTTATTTAAAAGAATACTATAAAGATGAACCTTTGTTTAATGACAGTAAAATAATAACATCTATATATAAACAAAGTTTTGATGAAACGTTAAACAACGACATGTTTAATAAAGTAAAATTTGATAATATCAGTGAAGACGCCTTTAAAATACTAAAAACACCGTCTTATACAAACTTAATGAAATTGGCTGTTGACTATTCTGATGCGCTTATTATAGGGTCTGAAGAAATTCCAGACGATTTACAATCCTATGTAAAAAACTCAAAAAAGCCTGTTTTGGAATATAAATTTAAAGATGAATTTGGTGATGCCTACACAGAGTTTTTAAATTCAAAAGTAATAGTTTAAACCAATTGTTCTTCACAATCAACATATGAGAAAAATATTTAAAGCCCTGAAATTCACCAGTGTTATCCTAATTACAATATTGGCTATTATAGCATGTGACGCAGATTTTAATACCCTAGAAAGTGACGTGATAGGGATAAAAAATTTCAATATAGATAATGCGCAATTGCCCATTGTTGCGTATAACAAAAAACTTGATTCTGTTAAAATAAACAATTTAAACTCTAGTTTATTAGGTGTATTTAATGACCCTGCCTATGGTCAAACTACAGCAAGTATTATTACCCAAATAACACCTGCAACCTTTAATCCGGTTTTTGGAGCTAATGCGGCCATTGATTCTGTTATTTTAACCATTCCTTATTTCAATAAAGTAAGTGCCAATTCTCCGGATGCTGATGGGAATACGGTTTATTCAATAAGCGATTCATTATTTGGAAACGCTGCCATTAAATTGTCGGTTTATGAAAATAAATATTTTCTAAGGGATTTTAACCCTAATACTGAATTTAACGATCCTCAAAGCTATTATTCATTTTCTAATGGGGTTATTAATTATACAGATAATTTTGCTATAACAGAAAATTCTACCATAGATTTTGATAGCCATATAGGTAGCCTTATTTATGAAAATCCTGATTTTATACCTAGCAGTGATGCCATTAAAACAACCACTGGTAAAGACACAGATACCCCTGTTACAACACGATCAGTCCCTGCTTTAAGAGCATCTTTAGATGTTGCTTTTTGGAAATCTGCTATTTTAGATAAAGAAGGCAGTGCTGAATTAAGTAATGTCAATAACTTTAAAAATTATTTTAGAGGCCTTTATTTTAAAGCCGAAGCAATTGGTGGAAATGGCAATATGATCATGCTTAATATTGCAGGTACTGGGTCTAGCATAACTATTTATTATTCCTACGACTCTTCAACTGATGCAACTGTACGCCAAAATAGCAGCTATGTTTTAAATTTTACTGGCAACAAGGTCAATACATTTATAAACAATTACAATCTGGTTTCTTTAGAAAATGGGGACTCCACTTTAGGAGATGATAAACTATATCTTAAAAGCCTAGGCTCTATGGCGGTAGTTGATTTGTTTAATGGGAATGTTGATTATAATGGCGAAACTATGAGCACATTAGAAGCTTTTAAGAAAACCTATAGAGCTGTGGACGGTAATGGTGATTACATTGTGAAAAATGGTCAATTTGTATTGAAAAAACTAATTAATGAAGCCCAACTAGTAGTGTATGAAGATGAGACTATGACATCGCCTTCAGAAGATTATCGCAAATATGACAGAATCTATGCTTATGATGTTAAAAACAATATCCCTTTAATAGATTACCTTGCGGATCCCACTAGTAATACATCTAATCCGTATAATTCGCTATATATACATTTAGGACAACGGACAACGGATGATTCTGGCATTTCAAAATACAAAATACGCCTAACAGAACATCTTAATAATATATTGCTTAAAGATTCCACTAACACTAAAATAGGATTGGTTTTATCTACCAATGTTAATTATACAGCCAGTACAAACATATTAAATAGTAAAGATATTGTGACAGCAGTTCCATCGGCATCTGTTATCACACCTAGAGGCACCATTTTGTACGGTAACAGCCAAAGCGTACCGGTAAATAAAAGAATGGCATTGGAAGTCTTTTTTACTGACCCAAAATAAATAGCATTAATTATTGTCAGAATAATATTATGCGCTAAAATTCATTTCTATTATTCAATAGAAACGAATTTCATCGTATAAAACAATGACTTTATATATTATTTATCATTCATGTAAATTAAATTTACATATTTGCATTGACTTTAATATAACCCCAAATTAAATTAATAAATCATGTGTGGAATAGTTGGATATATTGGCCCAAGAGATGCTTACCCTATTATTATTGAAGGTTTAAAACGATTGGAATACCGTGGATATGATAGTGCAGGCATTGCATTATTTGATGGCACTGACCTAAACGTATGCAAAACTAAAGGGAAAGTTGTAGATTTAGAAACCAGGCTAGAAAAAGAAATATCACAAAACGGAAATATTGGTATTGGCCATACCAGATGGGCAACCCATGGGGTTCCAAATGACGTCAATTCACATCCACATTATTCAAATTCCGGAAATTTAGTAATCATCCATAATGGTATTATTGAGAATTATGAATCACTCAAAAAAGAATTAATTACCAGAGGATACACATTTCAATCAGATACAGATACTGAAGTTTTGGTTAATCTTATTGAAGACGTCAAAAAACAAGAAAATGTAAAATTAGGGCAAGCCGTTCAAATAGCATTAAATCAGGTGGTTGGGGCTTATGCTATTGCCGTTTTCGACAAAACACAGCCTAAAGAAATTGTTATTGCACGTTTAGGGAGTCCATTGGCTATTGGTGTAGGTAAAAATGAGTTTTTTATAGCCAGTGATGCGTCTCCGTTTATAGAATACACCCAAAATGCCATTTATTTAGAAGATGAGGAAATGGCCATTATAAGATTGCATAAAGACATAAAAATCAGGAAAATTAAAGATGATTCTTTAGTTGCCCCATATGTTCAAAAGCTACAAATGAATCTGGATCAGATTGAAAAAGGAGGTTTTGATCATTTTATGTTAAAAGAAATTTTTGAGCAGCCTAAGGCCATTACTGACACTTATAGAGGAAGGCTCAACCGGGAAGAAGCCATTATAAAAATGTCAAGTGTTGAAGATAACATGAAAAGGTTTCTTAATGCGGATAGAATTATTATTGTGGCTTGTGGAACGTCTTGGCATGCTGGTTTAGTGGCAGAATACATTTTTGAAGATTTAGCCAGAATTCCTGTGGAAGTAGAATACGCTTCAGAATTTAGATATAGAAACCCAATCATAACAGAAAAAGATGTCATCATAGCCATTTCACAATCAGGTGAAACAGCCGACACACTTGCTGCCATTAAATTAGCAAAATCTAAAGGTGCTTTTGTTTTTGGTGTTTGTAATGTTGTTGGATCTTCCATTGCAAGAGAAACAGATACAGGTGCTTATACGCATGCGGGTCCTGAAATAGGGGTTGCATCAACAAAAGCTTTTACAACTCAAATTACAGTGTTAACGTTAATAGCGTTGCGTCTTGCCCGGGCTAAAGGCACGATTTCCAGTTCAGATTTTCGTCTTCATTTACTTGAGTTGGAAATGATTCCGAAAAAAGTTGAAAAAGTGTTAGAATCTGATGGCCACATCAAAATGATTGCAAATATTTATAAAGACGTGCATAATTTCTTATACTTAGGGAGAGGTTATAATTTCCCGGTAGCTTTAGAAGGTGCTTTAAAACTCAAAGAGATATCATATATTCATGCGGAAGGTTATCCCGCTGCAGAAATGAAACATGGCCCTATTGCTTTAATTGATGAAAATATGCCTATTGTTGTAATTGCCACTAAAAAAGGACATTACGAAAAAGTGGTAAGTAATATTCAGGAAATTAAATCAAGAAAAGGAAAAATCATCGGTATTGTTACTGAAGGCGATGTTGATGTAAGGGCCTTAGCAGATCACGTGATTGAAGTTCCTGAAACGTTAGAATCTTTATCGCCATTGTTAACCACCATTCCGTTGCAACTACTTTCTTACCATATTGCAGTCATGCTTGGTAAAAATGTTGATCAACCAAGAAATTTAGCAAAATCGGTTACGGTGGAATAATAAAGAACCACATAAGTAAAT
>TARA_R110002167_G_scaffold8801_4_pt1 | contig 10307 bp, 10 predicted proteins | sample TARA_R110002167 | Tara Oceans TARA_R110002167 (sample SAMEA4398238) | marine metagenome | biome: Polar Biome; feature: [MES] marine water layer (ENVO:01000295) within the mesopelagic zone...; material: water (ENVO:00002006), including particulate matter (ENVO:01000060) such as...... | reverse complement strand
GATCTTCTCACTCTACCATATACAGAAGTTGTTTTAACAGAACAACCCTTTGCGAGTACGGTTGAACGTGTTGCTCCATTTATGACTGCAACATGGAAGGGAAGTGTAGAAATATCCCCATCCCAAGATAATTGGATGGAAACAGAAATTACACCAGCTCTGACCATTAATAATGGTAACTATGATGCTGTCCTTAACAGTGTAGGTAATAAATTGGGCCCGGTTTGGAATGCATGGCAAACTACTTGGTCTGGTGTCATTCAAGAAGATGACGGAACTGTAGCTGCGATCCCAGCCCCGCCCGCCGGTGGCGAAGGCGGCGAAGTCTGGCATTCGGCGAACCCCCAAGGCATCGGCGTCGAGGATTGGGGCGAATCAGACGCTCGCCTAAAGGAGAACATCAAGTATATTAAAACTGTCGATGGTATTAGGCAGTATTCTTGGAATTATATCCATCGCGGTGGAGATCATGTCGGTGTAATAGCGCAAGAACTTCTTGGTACTGAACATGAGTTAGCCGTGATGAAGGGAACAAATGGTTATCTCATGGTTGACTACAACAAGTTGCCGGAAAATATAAGATCAAAGATATAGGAACGGATGATAATGGCCAAAATGAATAAAAATAAATATAAGGGTATACCGATATGGTAGTAAGAAACTACAATGCTTCTCAACAAACAAGAACAGGTACTCTGACAACAGTTCAAGAGGAAATTGAAACCACAAGCCAGGGATTTTCTCAAGTTTCTTTGACTGTCATACCTTTTATTCGGTCAAAAACAATATCTTTTACGGCAAAAAGTCTAAAACCTTTTACGAAGATGCATGTCTATTTTGATAAGAGGGTGGTTGATGCTCATGTTACTCCAGCTTCAAGTGGAGCAATTGGAACGACATTTTTAAATTTTTCTGATGTTGCAACGCCTGTTGCTGGCAGTAATCTAGTTTCAGATGGTGTTGGTAACTGTGAAGGTACATTTCTTATCCCTGATCCAAAAAAATCTGGTAATCCCCGATTTAAAACTGGCGACCTAGAGTTTGTTATAACGGCAGACGTGAATAATTCTCAGGTGGGTGACGGTTCAAATGAAATTGCGGCCCGGCAAACTTATGCGGAGGCATTATATTCTGCTAAAGGTATGCTGGATACGCAACAAGAAACTATTATTGCTACAAGAAACGCGATTGTAAGGACAACAGCTCTAAGTGAACAAGGCGGGGTCATTCGCGGCTCTGAGATAATCCCGCCTGCGGCTCCGGTGGCGGATGTGGGGTGGGGTATGGACCCTCTGGCACAAACCTTTATTGTTTTAGATACTGATGTTGCGACCGAGGATGCCACGGGTGCTTTTTTAACTTCATGTGATATATTTTTCTTTTCAAAAGATGATAATTATCCTGTAACAATGGAAATTCGTAATGTACTCAACGGAGCTCCGGGCCCAAAGATTTTGCCGTTTGGTAGAAAGACATTACAGTCTTCTCAGGTTTCGCTTTCTGACGATGGAAACACGGCGACTACTTTCACATTTGATTCTCCTATATATGTACAGGGAGGAACAGAATATTCTATTTGTCTCCTAACAAATACACCAGATTATAAAGTATGGATTTCTGATTTAGGAACACAAGATACATCTGGAAACGAAATTACATCTCAACCTCATGTTGGTGTATTGTTTAAGAGTTCAAACAACTCTACATGGGTTCCTTCACCTACTCAAGATATGAAGTTCTCACTCAAACGTGCTAAATTTGACACAGCTGCGGCCGGGTTAGTTACTTTACAGAATGAAGATTTGCCATCAAGAACACTTAAAGATAATCCTATAGAAATGGTTGATAACAGCACAACTTTGAAAATTCGGCATCCACATCATGGCATGTATGTTGCAACTAATAACGTCACTATTGCTGGTGTTGCGTCTGGCGCTAGCACTACCCTTAATGGCGCTATTACTGCCGCGGGAACGTCAATCACATTAACAGACGGAACAGACTTTGATGATACGAGCGGTAAATATTCTAGAGATGCATCCAATGTATATTATATTAAAATTGATGATGAGATTATAAGTTATACCACGATCTCTGGAACTGGTATCTCCAGCGCTACTCGGGCTGTAAATGGTACAACTGCGGCCGGACATGCGAATGGAGCAACTGTAATATTGTATCAACTTCATAAGGTTCCATTGTACGATATTAATAAAACGCACACTTCGATAGGTAATATTGGTATTGATGATTATACCATCACTCTTTCAACTACGCCAGTTGTCGATGGCGATGGTGGTACATCGACCTTTGGTGGTAGCGTTGTTACTGCAACAGAAAATGCCCAGTATGCTGTTTCTAGTGCTAATATGGGTCTTTTGACACCCCCAAGAACTGCGATTACCGCAGGGTTTTTAGGAACAACTTCAACAAGTCCCGATGGATCAGAAACTTCATTTACAAAAGCTACAACTTCTACAACAGTTCCTTTGAAGAATAACTATTATTGGGATAGTCTTTATATGGTCGCATCTAGTATTAATGAAACAAATGAGATGTCTGGTGCAAAGTCTCTTAGTATTCCTATTACTTTATCCTCAGAGATAGATGCTCTATCTCCTGTTATTGATCTTCAACGGACATCTATGGTTGCTGTTGCAAATAAGATAACGGTAATCGATTCTTCATCTGATGTATATCCAACATCTATCTATTCGGCAATGACTGAACCAGAAGGTGATAATAATGCAGCAATATATTTAACTAAGAAGATAAATCTAGAGAATCCCGCAACTTCGTTACGAGTTATTTTTGATGCGAACAGAGAGGATGCTGCTAGTATCAAGGTGTTGTATAAGATTTTGCGTGTTGATGATGAATTTGATTTTGATGAAATTGGTTATACATTTTTTAATGATGATGGAACGGTAGCTGGGTCTGGTGGGCCAGATGTTACTGTTAACCCATCTATTTCATTAAATCAGTTCAATGAATATGAATATACCGCTGGTGTAACTGACGATGGTGTTGGAAATGAATTAGATGAATTTATTTCATTCCAAATAAAGATTGTTCTCAGAACAACAAACTCTGCTAGGCCGCCTAGAGTTAAACAACTCAGAGTTCTGGCATTGGCAACATAAAATGAGTAAGTTTCTTAAAGTAGAGGGACATTCAGATTTGGTTAGGGATAATAATAGTCACGCTATCATAAATACAAATAAATCTGCCTATGATACTGCAAAAAAGCGTGCTGAAGAAGCTCAGAAACAGAGGGATGGTATCAGAGAAACCGCTAGGGAAATTAATAATTTGAAATGCGAGATGCATGAGATTAAATCTATGTTAAAAGAACTATTAGTGAAAGAATGATATATTGTCTAGTTTCTCCTAATCTATTCAACGGATTATCATATTGAAGTCTCAGCACATCAGTGAACTCCCAACCAATTAGTCCTGCAAGATTTCCACCAACTAACGCCGGTTTCATTCATTATATATATTATATGAGTTCTTATGAATATTTTGAGACTAGTTTTGAAAAAATATATGACCTTTGGAATAAAGGTCGGCCGGCTGGTGGGGTTAGTAAAATCGAACATATGAGTGACCTCATATGGAATTCACAGATGTGGGAGGATTACCGTAATATTAGTGTTACAAAAGATCGTTCTATCTTTGATAAGTATAAACCTACCTTCTGGGCAGTAAGAGAGAATGATGAGATCATCGGCGTGAATAGTGGGTTTAGAACTTCAGATGATATTTACAGGTCTAGAGGGTTATATGTAAAACCTGAAAAACGAGGAGAGGGGTTGTCAAACATGCTTCTCAAGTTAACCATACAGACTGCAAAACAAGAGAAATGCAGGATTATCTGGACTATGCCGCGTAAGGATGCACTATTTGCGTATGAAAGTGTGGGTTTTCGCATAATTGGTGGATGGGTAGATAAAAAAGTAGAATTTGGTCCAAATTGTATCGCAATAAACGAACTCTTATAAATATATAAAAAAGGATATCTTTATGGCCATTCCTACAACTAAAGCAACATTTCTATCTTATTGCTTACGAGCACTAGGTGATGGAGTTGTCGATATTAACGTATCAGATGATCAGGCGGATGATCGTATTGACGAAGCACTCCAGTATTTTGCCCAGTATCATTATGATGGTATTGAGAAGATGTATCTTAAACATTTGATTACAACTGCTGATGTCGCTCGTGGGATTGCAAATACAACCACTACCTCGGCAGATACCGCAGATAGTTCTATCACAGGAAGCTTCCTAGAGGGCAATAATTATATTCCAATGCCATCTTCTGTCGTATCTGTGATACAGGTCTGGCCATTCACAGGTACGGGCGGTGGTAGCAACATGTTTGACGTTCGCTATCAATTGCGTCTTAATGATCTGTATGACCTATCCTCTACCTCTGTTATTCAGTATCAGATGGCTATGGATAACCTTGACCTTCTGGAACACATTCTTATTGGTGAAACGCCAATTCGATTCAACCAACATCAGAATCGTTTGTATATTGATGCGGATTGGACGAACGATTTTGTTGCTGATACAGACTACATCATTATAGAATGTTATCGCAAAATAGACCCAACAACATACACAGATATCTATGATGACATCTTCCTCAAGAGATATGCAACAGCTCTGATTAAACAGCAATGGGGTGCAAACCTCTCCAAGTTTAGTGGTGTTGCTATGCTTGGCGGTGTTACCATGAATGGTGAAACTATCTATTCTCAAGCACAAGAAGAGATTAATAAGTTAGAAGAACAAATTGCACTTACTTTTGAGTTACCAGTTAACTATATGGTAGGATAATTCATGGCGGTAAATAAACATTTTCACACAAGTGGCGTTTCTGCTGTTTCAACTGAACAAACTCTATACGCCGATTTGGTTGCAGAGGCAATTCAGATTCATGGCCATGACGTTTATTATCTCGACCGTACACTTGTTGCAGAAGACACTGTTCTTGGTGAAGATTCTCTATCAAAGTTTAACACTCAGGCTTCTATTGAAATGTATATGGAAGACTCCGGCGGAGGCTTTGCTGGTGAAAAGGAGTTGATGTCACAGTTTGGACTACAAAATCTTAGCGAGGCAACATTTGTTGTTAGTAAGACAAGATTTCAAGATAAGACAAAACAGATGCAGATTGAAACTGGAACAGACTCGACTTCATCTGGTTCTATAATATTAGAGTCTGGTACAATTACTAGTAGTTCTAAACTTGAGGGTAACACGTTTTATATTGTAAATGAAACCGATGCGACTGATGCTGACAGGCCGCAAGAAGGTGATGCGATTTATCACCCAACGCTAAAGAAATTATTTGAGATTAACTTTGTAGACCATGATGATCCATTCTATCAATTGGATAGTAATCCAGTTTACAAAATGCGTTGTCGCTTGTTTGACTATGGTTCAGAATCACTTGATACTGGTATCGCTGCGATTGATGCGATTGAAACTGCACTCTCGACAGCAAGTTCTGATTATCAATTAACTCTTGAACAATCTACGGGAACGACTATTAATCAAGGAATTGCAATTGACCATTCCACTATTGATGGTATTGGTTTGCTGTTGGATGAGACAGATAGTGACAATATTATTGGTGAAGATGAAACTACACTTGGTGGCGAGAGTATTCTACTTGAAACTGGTGGTGATGAATACATTATACAAGAAGACTATATAATAGGTGATATGGATACAGACAAGACATCTCAAAATGAGTTGTTTGAAACCTTGGATGATACGGTACTAGACTTTAGTGAATCGAATCCATTTGGTGATGCGGGGAGTGCAGATTAATGTTAGGGCAGCAGTTCTACCATGAAACAATACGCAACGTAGTTGTGGGTTTCGGGACAATTTTTAATAATATTCAGTTAGTTCGTAAGGACAACTCTGGAGCAATTCAACAGACCATGAAGGTTCCTTTGGCTTATGGACCAAGGCAGAAGTTTCTTGTTCGACTGAATGATGATGCAGACCTTACTAAAGCAGCTGCGGTTACGTTACCTCGTATTGGTTTTGAGATTACTGGTCTAACATATGATCCGTCTCGAAAACTAAATCGTGTTCAGAAGTTTAAGAAGGTTAAGGGTGACAAGTCAGAACAACTTGACACTCAATATATGCCTGTCCCCTATAACATAGGTTTTCAACTTTATATCCTTGCAAAACAGTCTGATGATGCACTACAGGTTATCGAACAGATTCTTCCTTACTTTCAACCAGATTATACTATCTCGATGAACGACAATCCTAATATGGATGTTAAAAAGGATATCCCTGTAATCCTAAACAGTATTTCTTATGAGGATGATTATCAGGGAGACTTTACAACCAGACGAGCAATTATCTATACTCTAGATTTTACATGCAAGTTTTATCTATATGGTCCTATTACTTCTAGTAAGGTCATTAAAACTGTACAGGTTGATCAATATACCGATTTGCCAGATACTTCACCCAAACGTGAACAGAGACTCACTGTTACTCCAGACCCAACTAGTGCTGATGCTGATGATGATTTTGGGTTTAATGAAGTACAATCATTCTATACAGATGCAAAAGATTATAATCCGGTGACAGGAGCCGATGAATAATTTATATGAATAATTTTCTATTTTTATCATTAAACTATAGACAATCAGTATTAAAACATTTTTCAACCAATGAAGAATTCTTAGATATACATAATTGGGACATAGAGTGGTTAAAGTATATTGGCCGCCCACATTGGGGATATGTAAATGATTTGTTGGGAGAAAATCAATTTGCTTTTAATATGAAGAGTGATCATTTTCCTGACATAGAGTTTAAGTATCATGAAGGCCTGCCTCATATAGATGATATCTTTATGAATCGAGCTCAAGAAATGGCAGATATGGATAAAGTAATTGATATATTTTATTCTGGTGGGATAGATTCAGCATTAATCCTCACAGCACTTCTAGAGGTGTGTCCCAAAGATCAATTACGCATTATTATGGGAACAGATTTTTCTTTAAGATCGTGGCCATATATGGCAGATAGAATTAAAGACTACAATTTTGAAATTGTTGAACCAGTAACATTATTCTCTCAAGCACATATAGATAAAAATGTTTTTACTACAGGATGTGAAGCAGACCGACTTTTTGGTGCCACTGGATACCCAGAATTTTCTGCTGTTCCCGATCCTCATTGGAATGACCCAGAAGAAGAAAATTATAAAAGGTGGTGGCCTATAACCAGATATACATATCTTACACAATCTTGGAGATATTTGCAAGATATTAAAGTTTCTAAAGTAGACCTTAATAATTATCAGCCATTTTTCTATGATCCCGATATTTTAAAGTATTCTATAAATCTTAATGTAGAAAAACGAGTAGTATGGCATTCAAGTTTTTATAAACCTCATTCTGAATTTTTAAAAGCAAAAATGGATTTGAGAGACTTTATTGCAAAACATTCTGGAGATAATGAATGGCCTTACACTAAAGGTAAAACAGGGATGTTTGAAGCTGATAGTGCTGTGGAATTCAAAGCTTATGGATATGGTGTTGAGGCAATTTACGGTGATGGCACGGTTATTTTCACGAAGGATTTACAAAACGCACCTCTAGAATATGGTATAAATATTTAATGGCAAACGAAATAGATAAAGCACTTGGTGTAGTTGAAGAGGTTATTAAAGAAGTTGAGGTTATCGGCCCAACTTCTAGATATCCTGCGGAACTGCTTAATGAAGGCCCTAGCGATGATGAAATTGAAACAGATTACAAATATCAAAGAGAGAACTTCTATAATCTGGTTGAGAAAGGTTCAACTGCGATTGAAGGAATATTGGAGCTCGCAAAAGAAGGAGAGCATCCAAGAGCATACGAAGTTGCTGGAAATCTTATCAAACAAGTCGCAGAGGTTACCGAGAAATTAGGTGATTTACAAGAGAAGATGAGGAAACTTAAAGAGGTTCCTAATACTGCTCCTAAGAATGTTACCAATGCACTGTTCGTTGGTAGTACTGCCGAATTACAGAAAATGTTAAAGGGAAAATAAAAAAGTGAAGGTGGGTGATGTTTTATGATACAGAGTATTATAGAAAATTTTGTTAAGACTATACCAGACCATATTGCAGTAAAAGAACTTGATACCGGAAAAGAGATATCATATCTTTCTCTATATGAAGAGGTTAAGAAAAAATCTAAAAGTATTGATGATACACCATATGGCGTGATATGTTTGCCTAATGGTATTGATTTTGTCATTGAATTTTTAGCTCATGCTTTTGTCAAAAAACCTTTTTTATCTAGACCTACCTACAGAGGAGAATATGCATCAAGTTTACAAGATAAATTCTTAAAGGAAAATTTCCACCCAATTACTGATGGTTATCAGATAAGAACTAGTAGTGGAACTACTGATCTATCTAAATTCTTTTTTTCTACACAAAAACAAAGAGTTCATCATGCATTAACTGTTGGTGAGAAAATGCATCTGAGCTCAGACGATACAGTTATGCTTCTGTGTTGCCCAATAACTACTGGTTTGGGAGACAGCACAACTCTAAGAGCGCTTCTTCATGGCGCAACCCTCTTTTGTCGTGCTGGTGTTGACGGTATCAAACAAGGACTTGAAGATATAAAAGAACACAAACCATCTATTATTATGTCAACATCAGGAACATTGTCAGAAATTCAATATTTAATTGATGATGAAAATATCATACTTAGTCCCAGAGCTTGGTATACTGGGTCTAGTCAATTGATCTATGATCATGCAGTTAAAATTGAATCCGTAATACAAGGTGTGGTAATTAATACTGCAAGTCGTTCTGATGCAAGTGAACCTCAAATGTGCGATATTAACGATACTCAAGAAAGGAGAATCGGTAGTGTTGGAAAACATTCCGCATCAAAAATTAAGATTGCTGATGATGGTGAGATCATGCTTTCAAAAGATATTTGTGCATACCAAATTAATAATCCATTGACACAAAATTGGTATGGAACTGGCGACTTGGGTAGAATTGATGAAGATGGCTATTTGTATATGACGGGAAGAAAAAAACTTCTCATATCACTTGGTGGTAGAGATGTAAATCCTATAGAAGTTGAGGTTCTTGTTAGTTACAAATCCTGTCTTGTTAAAGTTGGTAGTAGAATGGGTGACGTTGGTGGTGACTTATGTTTATGTTTAGAATTTGATATTGATCCTAGAAAACTTATTTTGGATTCACTTAACGTGTATATTAAACATTTATGGGTTGGTAAAATACCAGAATTTCGGCCAGGTAAGATTGATAGGAGAAAATTAACAGAAATGATGAACGAACATTTTGAATATTATGTTAATGATAATAATGTTTAACTTTCAAATAACAAATAATATATTTGAACCAACTAGTGATTTTATTGAAAGATCAGGAAAATATTTCATATCTTCTGATCCTTCTGCTATAAATCTCTATCTTGAATATGGTGATAAATTCACAGAACACTTAGATAATGAATTTTTATTGGTGGTGTCACATAGTTTTTATCTTGATTTTTTTACTGATCCTTGGGGAACACGACAAGTAAATTATTTTGAACAGGATGACAAATTTTATTTTACTAGTTTGATTAAAGATGATAATTTGAAGTGGATTCCACATAAGTTGAAAATATTGACAAATGAGAGGGAACCAAACAATCATTATAGCCTTCCCATAAACAGTCATTGTAGGTTTGATACAAGGGATAAAAGTTTCAAAGTTCTAAACAATAAATTACATAGTTGGGAATTTGGAAAAGGTATAGACAGTATGGAGCTGGTTGAAGAAACATTTAATAATGCTGTCATTCAAAAATGGGAACAAAATTGCACACTGCTTCTTAGTAGTGGTGTCGATAGTACTGCCGCTGCTGCATGTTTAGCGGACAACAAGAAAAAATTCAATGCCCTGACCGTTCTGTTTAAACCGGAATTTGAGGATGAAGATGTTTTATCTTCCTTTGTAAATTATTGTGGAGAATATATAAACCATCAAGAAATAAGGGAGACAACGATAAATCACGCACAACGGGTTTCTTCTATGTCGCCCGATGGGTCAATTAAACATCCCGTTTTGGCTGAATCGTTTTATCGAGCAAAAAATGTGTTTAAGAGTCATCTTGTTTTAACGGGTATGTATTCGACGCTGGCCGGTGCGCCGTCGGTCGGCTATCGGCCGCTGGGCCCATTGTATCGGGGAATGACTTGGGATGACAAAGATATTGCTATATATAGATATCATGAAG
>TARA_R110002167_G_scaffold84156_12_pt1 | contig 10316 bp, 7 predicted proteins | sample TARA_R110002167 | Tara Oceans TARA_R110002167 (sample SAMEA4398238) | marine metagenome | biome: Polar Biome; feature: [MES] marine water layer (ENVO:01000295) within the mesopelagic zone...; material: water (ENVO:00002006), including particulate matter (ENVO:01000060) such as...... | reverse complement strand
AGTTTCCTGTAAAAAGGATTCGGATTTGTTGGAACAAGCCTTGGCCAAGGATGAAATACGGGGTTTGGAGAACCAAAAGGCTACACTGATCCCAGCAAATTTTGATTGGGGCACAATTCCTGCAGCCCTTGGGAATTCAGTTTGGGAGATCAGGGAAGATTTTGATTTGGAAGGACAGACCATCTCCTTACCCGAAAATGTTACCCTAAGTTTTAAAGGCGGGGTGTTGGTAAATGGCACCATTATGGGCAATGAAACAAAGATAGTGTCGAATGCCCCTTATAAAATATTAGACACCATTGAGCTCGCAGGAACTTTTGCAACCGAATATTTAAAGCCCTATTGGTTCGGCGCAGTAATGGATGGGATTACCGATGATAGGACTGCCTTTGTCGAAACCCTTGTACAAGCCCATAACATCGATGCTAAAGTATTGATTGAAAAAGACATCAGACTAGACCTTGAAACAATAGGGACGAAGACTATTTTCTTAGATGACGATACTTGGATTGAAGGAATCAATGATGCCAATATTATAGTTAATAATTTAATGTCACCTTCATTTTTGGCATCTGATACAGATGGTATTACATTTAAAAATATAGATGTTGTTTGGGACCAAAAATATGATGCCACTTTTGGATGGAATAGTGATACTAATTTAGCAAACATAGTACAGATGAAATCCTTAATGGCAACCAAAAGAAATATAGTATTTGATAATTCCAATCCTATTTGGAAGGGGCCAGTAAATTTTCGATATATTTTTCTTTTAGATGCGAGTCGGAACATAACTTTTGACAATGTAAAAATAAAGGCAAAAGGATTAACAGCCGATACATTTCCAATTGGAGTGATTAAGTTAATGGAACAATACACAGGAAATCAAACAGTGAATAATAGTGTTGGCATTACCGATATATGTAGAAATGTAAATCTTAAAGATGTTACATTTGATGGTGTTTTAATGGGAATCCAAGGCATTGTCGATGGTTTTAAATCAGAAGGTTTAAGGTCTTATCGTTATTCCGATGCCCAGACCGCAGCAGGAGCTAGTATTGGAGGTTATAACGGTTCGGATGGATATTGGATGCCACCGCCACATTTAATTTACTTGAATTCGGACGGTTCTATTTATGGTTACAATTGCAAAAATATCGAAATTATAAACACAATAGATTATGGCCAATATATTGGTGCTGTTGGAGTGAGACCTACAATTAGCGGCTATTGCAATTCGTTAAAATTAGTTGATGATCAAGAAAATGTTATTGTAGATAACTACAGGTCATATCGAAGGGATGGCCTCGCAGATATAGGAAATATAATTAATGGCACGATAAAAAATGTTTATTCTGAAAGTACCGGGAATTTATTTCCTGAAAAATTTATATTTAATTCTTTAAGATTTTTGGGGACGTTGAGCAATGTTGTTTTTGATAATATTATAATTAAAGACAATTCTGAAGTAGCAAATATCTACCCAATGGATAATACCCACGGAAATTTTGTTACTATGAACAATGTTCATATTCATGTCAATGAATTAAATACAAGCGCGCAAGGTCCCTTTGGTATATTTGGGTCGAATAATAAAATTGATAATTCAAGCCTTACTATTAAAAAGCATACCTCTGCACAAACTTATAGAGGAGTTGTTTTTAACGATAATACCACCATGGATAAGGGCAGCAACAACCACTATAATGTATTGGTTAATGGTTGGAGAAGTATTGATTCGGAACCAATAGGAAGAAGTATTAGAATGTTGTTGGCAAACCCATCCAATTCAAATAATAATTATGCAAAGGTTATAGATGTCAGCAATAATTTTGTCATTGAACAAATCAATGACATAAACAAAAGTACTTGGACCCGAAGTGAAGTGGTAATATTGGGCGATGGGAATAGTCATGAATTGGCTATGAATATTCCAAATGGATTTGCTGTGAATCAAATTAGTGCCACCACCATAGAAAATTTGCACCCAGGAATTAAGGTTTCCATAGGCACCAGTGGTACTCAAAAAGATGATTTGTTGGCCACGGTATCCAACACCAGCGGCAAAATCTCGAATTCCATCAATGAATTAAATGCTGTGAACACAAATCGATCGATATACCTATTTTCCAATGGCGATTTCCAAAACACGGGTAAAATTGAAGTAACCCTGGAGCTAATTCGCATAAATTAACTCGACTATACATTGCGAAATCGGATTGTTTTCCAATCAAATTTGAGTGGTAATTATGTCCTATACAAAATACTTGAAGTTTATTGCAATGGTGGTGCTATGCTCCATTCTAGTGGAATTGGTATTGCGAATTGCTTTTGGTTTTTGTGATACCGTCCTTTTTCAAGGGAACAAAAATTACGAATATATCGCACAGCCCAATCAATCTAGACAGCGTTTTGGAAGTCATATTGCCTATAACGCACATTCCATGAGAAGCGCAACATTGGATAGCTCCGCGGTCAAAATACTATGCTTTGGGGATTCCGTAATCAACGGGGGCGTACTTACCGACCAAGATGCTTTGGCCACTACCCTATTGGGCAACGAGATTTCAAAATTTTATAATCGAAATATTCAATTTCTCAATATATCGGCGGGGAGCTGGGGACCAGACAATTGTTACGCTTATTTAAAGGAAAAAGGAGATTTTAATGCCAAATTAATAATCCTATTCGTAAACTCACACGATGCGTATGATAGCATGAATTTTGAGAAGGTCATCGATGTGCACCCCAGTTATCCTAGTCATCAATATGCTTTAGCCATCTACGAACTATGGGACCGGTATCTTTATCCTAGATTAAAGAAGCCTGAAAAAGACGACAGCCAACCTACTGACTATTTAGGTATTAACAAGAAAAATGATGGGGATCAATTTAATGATGGCTTTAAAGCCTTTATCGAATATTCGAAACTCCATGGCATCCCTCTGATTGTCTATCTCCATGCCGAACAGAACGAATTGGAGCAAGGGGTCTATAATGAACAAGGGCAACAAATCATAACCTTAGTTCAAGAGAACAATGTCCCATTAGTGACAGATTTAAACTTGAGATTAGCGGTAGATGATTTTAGGGACAATATTCACCTGAATGAAAAAGGGCAGAAAAACATAGCATTCAATATATTCAAGGTATTGACGGCAGAGCAGTTTGGATTTCTTAATGAATAGAAATATTACAAATAGGTCTTTTTACATCGAATTTGCATGACAACCGCAAATCAAAGCTCGATTTGATAATTTTCAGCAATGAATTGTCTTATTTTATCTTTATTGGTTCCGCATGCCTTTTTTACTTCATAAACATTGGCATCTACTAAGGTACGGTACCAAAAACCCTGTAGAAAATGCCATACAAAACCAACCTTTCCTTGGAGGAAGCCCAATTTAAAGAAATAGCGGTAAATGAAATAGAGAAAGGAACGCCAAAACAAGGGCATCCGGGCGTATTTCTTTTTCTTCTCTCTTTTAGATTGCGCATGGGCAGACATATCATACGGCCTGGCTTGTGCTGTTTTTGACGCTGTTAACTGGTATTCAAGGTCCAGTAAATCCACTGCCTCCCGCATCGCATAATTATTGTGTTTTTGGATCCACCAACCCAAAGGATTTAAATTATGGTCCACAAAAAACCCCTTGAACTGCATACTTTTCCCTTGGGTAAGAACGATGTGCTCGTCCATCCAACGATCTTCGCAGAACCCATGTCGAAATCTAAACAAGCGCAATATGTTCATTTTCAGCATCCCTTTGGTCATTAAGGTATCCAAAAAATATATTTTACGTTCGAATACTATGCCGGATAATTCCGGCAATACATGAGGTAATGTTAAATTGATTTCGGCTATTAGCTCATCTGTTAAATACTCGTCTGCATCCAATCGAAAAACCCATTCGGTTGTAATGGGTAAATTTTGGAGCCCCCAGTTGAACTGTTTGGCATGATTGTTTTCCCATTTATGCGGGTACACCTTGGCCCCTAACGCCTCCGCTATTTCCACTGTCCTATCCGAAGAAAAGGAATCTACAATGTAAATTGTTTCAGAAAACCGTTGTGCATTTTTGACACAGCGTTCAATATGCTTTTCCTCATTATAGGTAAGGATGATTGTAGTGATGGAATGCATTAGTCTCTAATTTCTCGCTTTTTAATAAATTTAGCAGGATTCCCCCCTACCACAGTCCATGGGGCTACATCCTTAAAAACAGCTGATCTAGCACCAATTACGGCACCTTCCCCTATTGTTACACCAGGCCCGACAAATGCTTCTGCGGCGACCCAAGCAAATTTGGATATTCTAATTTGTCGTGTATATAAAGGATGTCCTTTTAAATTAAAATCATGTGATCCCGTGCATATATATGAGCGTTGGGATACAATAGATCGATATTCCAATATTATTTTACCTTGACAGTACAAATCTACACCATCTGCAACCCCAACTTCATCCTGCACTTCTAAATTCCAAGGCGCCCAAATTTTTACTTTTGGATAAATATGAACCCCTTTGCCAATTTTAGCGCCAAAAACTCTTAAAATAAAAGAACGCCATGAATGAAATGGTCTTGGGGAATATTTAAACAATAAAATATATACTGAGTTCCATAACAATCTGGCCATTCTATTTTTTCTAGAAAAAGAGGCACCTGTAAATGTATCTTGGCTATGCATGCTGAATTCCCTTAATAAATTGCTGGGCTGCCTGTGCTATGGTAAAATAATTTTGGTACACCTTAAAAGCATCATTGCCCATTTTAATTTTATCTTCCACCTTTAGCAATATCCATTGTTTTAGTAGCTGATAGGTTTCTATTTCTGTATCAAGTTTTACAATACCACCATTTTCCTTTTCGATTTCCCGCCAGATATTCACTTTGTTACTCAATAGTACGGGTTTTATGCATGCTAGGGCTTCTACAACAGCGATACCAAAATTTTCTTGGTGACTGGGCAAGACAAAGGCTTCGCTTTCATAAAAAGCACCCCATTTGGCTTCTCCACTTAACATCCCGGGGAACAATATATTAGGGGAAGCAGCCGCTAATTTTTGCATTTCTTTCCCATAGGCTTGATCTAGGCCCGGCCCTGCAATGATCAATTGTGGTATACTTCCCAATTCATCCTCCAATTTTAAATAGGCTTTGATCAAGATATCCACCCCTTTTTTGGGATGTATTCTACTTAAAAACAATAGATAGGGCGCTCCATTCCATTTGGGCACAGCCACAGTAAAGGCTTGTCGCATATTGGTTTGAAAGGCAGGGGGTGGCTGTATCCCATAACCCACATTAATTTCTCGCTTGGGTTTGTAGTTGGGGAAGGTGGTCCTGGCCAATAGCAATTCTTCCTCGCAGGTAAATAATACCCCGTCGGCTTGGTTGATCACCTTATTTTCTACTAGTTTCCAATAAATATCATTTCGCAGCGCTTTTAACCAACGTTCCTTAGCTTTTTGGAAATAAGGGTCCATCATACCATGCGTCATGACATAGGCCTTTGGATATGTTGTTTGGGTTTTTCGATACCTAAGTATCGCTTTAATTGTAGCATAGCTATGGTACAACCACAAACCATGAATGGTAACAGAATCAAAACGGTGAAAGTTAGCCATTAACCACGGGATCAGTGTTTTATTATATCTCCATGCGGATTTGCCTTCCCCCAGGGCATGAATAGTAAAGGGGTCTTGCTGCAAGTATTTAGCCGTAGGGTGATCCAAACAAACTACTTCACAATCTATCCCCATATTATGAAGTTCAGGAATGGTATTTCTAATGCCTTGACAGGGACCACCATGTTTGGGGTCCATACTGGAGATGATAAAGAGTATCTTCATTTTTTGCTTAAGTTTTGGTATAAATCTGCATATTGCTGTGCTATATTTACAACTGAAAATCTTTTTGCATTCTGCAATCCTTTTTCAATTAAAGTGTTTCGAAATGCTACATTTTCAATGACACTAATATAGGCCTCTCGTATCGAATTGATTTCTTTGGGGTTTACAAAGGCCGCCGCCTCACCTGCGACTTCGAGTAAAGGTTCTATATTGGAAGTAACCACCACCCTCCCGGTTTGTTGCCCTTCTATAACCGGCATCCCAAAGCCCTCGTAAAGCGAAGGGAAATTTACAATATCACAGTTGATATATTCATTTTTAATATCCATATCCGTAAGATCAAATTGATTGGAATATTCAACCTGATGTTTTGTTAGGAGTCTAATTTGAGAATCTTGCAACCTTCCGATAATTCTCAAGTGGCAGCTTATCCCTTCTAACGCCTGTATGGTACGTTTTAAATTTTTATTCCAACCCGTGCCGATATGCAATATCACAGGCTTTTTTTGATTGAATGGCCTAACGACATGGGTAAAAATAGGATCAATGGCATTGTGAATCACCATTAATTTATCCGTTTTAATTTTACTGAGAATATTATTCTTGGTCTGGTTGGAGATACAAACGACTTTATCCGCAATTTTAATGGGCAGATACAACCAAAACAACCATTTGTAAAAACGTTTGAACGGGTTCTTTACATTGTCCAAAAAAACCAGGTCGTGTACAGTTAATACCGTTTTTGTCCCTATTAATGCCAAAAGCACATCATGTATATGGCCTGTAACATGGTGTATGGCTAGCTTGTCTCTTTTGTCGTAAGTATAAATGAAATTCTTGATCACATTCCCGGGCATTGAGCCCTCACACGGCACTTCGAATATGGCAATCTCAAACGATTTGTCCAAATTGCTGATCAGCGTTCGAAAAACACGGTGTATTGAATGCCCGTTGTTGGGATGCCGAAAGAAGTAATTGATTTTCATTTTAATTATGGTAATTTTTCGAATGGCTTAGCCCATTTTCATTGTACTTTAAATTCTATAACAACATAAAGCAATTTCATAGCCAAGGTTAACGTGTCTTCCAAATCAATATAATTATATTTCTAATGTGTAATATTTTATAGATATCAGTTATTAACATAAGAAACAGACGTCTCATATATTTTTTGGTACCTGCAACTTTTTGAATCAGAACGGTTATTTCTACTTCGATTCAAAATAAGGATTACAGAATTACTAGAATTTATACCTTAGACAATAGGAGGATAATAACAAATGATATTTGTGTATTTGATGTGGTAAACCAATTTATAATTATGAAGTAAAAACTGATACTTTCCATGAAATAGCCACTATACTAGTATTATTCTAATAGCTATAAGTTTATATTTACTTCGCCTTCTTATGAAAATGCTCCCAGCCCAAGCCTGTAAAACAAGGACCTTGAGTAATTTCTGAAAAGGCAACATCACTGCCATAGCCGTTCCATTCCATAAGTACTACCCTGTTCTTATCGTTGACAATCACATCCCAGCCAATCATCCCTACCATGGGTATTTGGCTGTGTAAGGCAAGAACCGTCTTCACCGCATCTTGAAAGGAAGGCACTTCCAACCCCTCAAAAGAGATATTATGGTCAGGATGCTGCCTACAGCTGGTCCAATTTGGATGATAACCTGTGGCATCTAGTACCCCGGTAGTCAAGTTAATCGCTACCGCTATTTCGGTAAAGTATTGTACATGGGTATCCTTTGCTTGACCCAAGCGCAAAAAAGCGCCCCTCAATTCCGGCGTGCCATCCAAGGCTATCACAGTGTTCAATCGGATACAGGCTACCGAAGCCGAGGTAAATTGTTTAAAAAAGGTGTGTTGATCGATATACCGTTGCAACACCCCATTACCTTTGACGGCCATGGTAGCTAATTGCAATTCAGTCGTTCGGACTACAAAAATGCCCTGCCCTTGGTAGGAGTTATCCAACTTATAGACAAGGCGCTCTTCCTCTTTGCTGAGCTGGGCGAAAAGATCGGGTTCCGAAACTGGTATGCCCCCAGGCAGATACCAGTTTCCGTTGATACAGTAGGCCAAATCGGGATGTACATCAGCTTGAAATATTTTATGGGTCAGGCACCTTAAATTGGAGACTTCGCCATAGCCTACCTGCACTCTAGGCATCACTTCGGTATAGAAGTAATTTTCTGGGATCCAGCCTTCCTTAAAACCGCCAGACCTCAAGCTGTACAGGTACAACCAAGGGGCATAGCCGCGCCAGCCAAGCACCTCTTGGGCATAGGCATCACACAACTGCTTCTCCGTTTCACCTAAAGGCCTGGTTTCCGTAAGGACCGCTTTGATGCGTTTTTTAACAAAGCTGTACTGATTGCGGTGGTAACGCCATAAAAGGGCCTTCTTACTTCCTAATTTGACAATGTTTTTTAAGGTATCGGATTGTAAAAAATGCATCATGGCTATTTTAGATGGCTAATGATCAACGGCGTTTTTCTACCGACCCGTTCTAATTTGTCCATTTCCCTATATTGGATCATTACCTCCGATCGTGAGCGTTTCATTAGCAACTGTACCATTATTTCCGCTTCCCTACGCCCTTCATGTTGTATTCTAGGTATGTAATCGATACATACCGAATAATCGGCTTCCTGCCGCAATTGAATTGCCTTAAAGGCTTTCATATAGCCATCGAACATCGCCATAATATGTTCCCCTCTTATACGAAGGCCTGATGGTGTTTCTATAATCAAGGCATGCCGGCCCCTTACATTTTCCATTAAGGGAAGTGGTCGGCCGCAGCTACACAAATTTTCTAGGTATTTTCCTTCATCCCCAATTTCATAACGTATTAAAGGAAATGCAAAATTGGTAAGATCCGTTAGGAGTATTTTCCCAGTGGTATTGGGTGGCACGGGTTGATTGTTTTCATCCACAAATTCGATATGCACGGTGTCCTGCATGATATGCAGCCCATTTTGTTCCGGGCACTCCGCCGCGATCAATAGTATTTCGGTATTGCCATATTGATCGCAAACGGGGGCGCCAAAGGCCTTTTCCATCAATTCCCGTTGTTCCTCAAAGAGGGGCGCCGAGGTCACCCAGATCATTTTGGGCGGATGGATTTTGATATTATTATCGAGAAGGTATAAGGCAAATTCAAAGACTACATCCACATAGCCCTGTAGTAAGGCCGGTCGAATACGGTTAAAATCGCTTACAAACTTATCGAGTTTCTTGTTGTTTAGGTTTGCCGCCGCTAAAAATATGCGTTTGGTGGGCCACCAAAGGAGGGTATTTCTTAGGCGTTCTAAAAAAGGCCTTTTATACCGATATACAAAGGCCTGGTTTTCCCAGGGTTGTACCCCCCACCAGTTTAGGATACGCCATCGGATCGGGGTTTCAGGATGCCGGCGATCGTGCAATACCGATACCGGAAGGCCTGTACTACCTGAAGTACTAGCTTGCCTACAGTTGATATTTGACACATTATTTGCTTTTATTTTATCAAAATTGTCCAGCAATTCCACCTTGGTCAGGGGTGGTAGTTGTAAAAAGTCCTGGGGCGTTTGTAAGCCTGTCTTGGATAATCCCAACGCTGCATATTTCTTTTGATAGAATTTTGAATGCATAAGTGCATGTTGAAACAACGCTTGGCGCTTGCTGAAATTTAATGTAGCCAAGCTATCCGCTGCCAAAGCAGCTTCCGCTCCTTGGTGTAAGGCTTCCAACTTGGGACTCAATACCTTTGTTTTAAATGAAAAAACTGCTTTGGAAAAGCCATTTCCCATAATCGATTTGTGTTTAAGCTACCCAATAAATGGGCATTTTTTAAGCAATAGTAACGAAAAATGATTCAGAAGTTAAGTGGCATTAGCATATAGAACTTAAAATACAATTAAGAACTACCATCTTTAAAGATACCATTGGTAATAGGAACTCTAATTCATTGCAAGTTGTACAGTGGTAATACTCGTTGAAAAGTAAGCTTCGATATCAAATTTTCAATTCAATTGTTTTTCAAAAGCCTGCATGACTTCATCCATAGCCAAATATTGTTCCGCATAGGCCCGCGCCGCATCTGTAATAGCCATATGCTCTTGATTTTGAAAAGCTTTCAAGATTCCTTCCTGCAATGCCTGTTGATTTTCGGCGGCCACCAACAATCCCATATTATTTTTATACACGGTTTTATATAAACTAGAATCCCGATTCGCCGTGATCAGGGCCAACCCCCCAACGGCTAATATCGTCGTCAGCTTTGAGGGCATGACCAGATCACTGGCCTTTTCTTTTTGGATGACCAAATGCAGGTCTGCCATATTTAAAAAGGCATTAAAATGTTCTTTGGGTTGTAACGGTAAAAAAGCTATGTTTTTTAACTGCATTTGTGCCGCCATATCCTTCAAGTCTTCTTTATAAGGCCCTGACCCACAGATCACAAAACGCAA
>TARA_R110002167_G_scaffold1992_1_pt1 | contig 10317 bp, 11 predicted proteins | sample TARA_R110002167 | Tara Oceans TARA_R110002167 (sample SAMEA4398238) | marine metagenome | biome: Polar Biome; feature: [MES] marine water layer (ENVO:01000295) within the mesopelagic zone...; material: water (ENVO:00002006), including particulate matter (ENVO:01000060) such as...... | reverse complement strand
CCATTCCATTGGAACAAACAAACAATATAATCCACTTTTAGTCTGACCATTAGCATTTCGTTTAGAAGGGAATGAATCATCATAAAGAGCTTTAAAATTTCTACCTCCTTTATCTAAAGCATTAGATGTGGATCCCATCATACACTTACCAATAACTTTACTACCCAACCTTAAACATGTTTTAGTTACACGCCAATTGTTAAGTATATTATCAGGTCTCTCCCATTTTCCACTCTCATCATGAAGTAATAATTGTAATTTCTCACCATCATAACTATTATCACCAGTATTTTTCCAGTCAATTGTTGTATCTAATCCATCAAGCTCATCATCGGCAAGATTAAACATATTCTTTTTAGTAATCTTAGAGGCAGGAACCCTATATGCTAATTCAGTTTTAGGTTTATCCATACCATCTTGTATTGGTTTAAAAAAGAATGGATAATTATTAGATATAGGAACTACTTTATCTGTAAACATCTTCTTAGCATCAGAACCTGTTTTAGAAAGTATTCCTATACGAGAATCCCTGGTAATAGTTGCTTGATTTACCCCTTCACACGAACTCATAAAAGAAAATCCTGAACGCCTAATCTTTAAATAGCACATTCCAAAACTTCTTTTATCCGCCTTACATGCCTCCCAGAATATGTAAAAAATTCTATTAGCTTCTCGAAAGTCAGGATTTCCTACATCAATCTTTGTCCATTGTAAGTACATGTAATGAGTACCTGTTATATAAGTAGGGTTACCGTTATTCATAAACCAATATCCCTGTTCTCTTCTATTGAATTCTTCTTCTATGTAATCTACCCATTGAGCTTTAAAAGTGTCCGGAGCCTCATGCCATTGAAATATAGATTTAACTCTATTTAGGGTTTTAGAAATAGGAGTTGGTTCCCAATACTGTTCTTTTTTATTTTTAGATCTTTTATAGATTTCCTTTGGAGGTTTTGGTAATGCTATTTTTAATCCATTTATATTAATAATAGAATCTATCTGACCGGTAGTAGATATAACAATTACATCGTACTTTTGGTTATATCCATACAGCCAAGATCTTCCTCTATTTTTATTAGATATAACAGATTTAGGGATAAAATCTTTTAACTTAATATATAGTTTATTTTGACCTTGATTCTGCAAATCCTTTTGGGGTATTATTTTTTTTATCTATTATCGTTCCATCCAACAGGGCTCTCTCTTCTTCTATACGTTTAAGTATTTCAAATGCATCAAAAATAGCTAACTTTTTAGTGGCCGCTGCATTCTTTAATCTATCGGCAGCTAAAGGGTCTTCCGATTCATATTTAATGATATCTTCTTTAGCAACCTTAACTAATTGTTTGACAGCTTTTTCTCCCGCCTCTATTATACTTAGTTTAATCTCCTTTATGTCCATTATCAGTAACCTTATTTAAATTGTTATTCTCTAATTGTTTTAAAGCGTTATCATAATCAGGCATAAGCTTTAAAATTTCTAAACATCCTATAACTAATTCTCTTGTTCTTTTTTCTTCAAGTATTAAAAGTTTTAAATTCTCTGTTACTTGTTCGTTCTTAGACTTTAATAATCCAATGTTTTTTTGTACTCCCATGATTTAATTTTTAAATTTATAAAATATTACATATACCTGTCTTCCCTCTTTCCAAGACTTGTTAGGATACTTACTATGAAAATAATTAGCAGGATAAGACAATAATCTATTCTGATCATAACCAGAAACAGAAACTAATCTCCACATATCTAATTCTTCAGAATCCTCCCTTATAGTTCTATCATACTCTTCGTCTGTTATATGAGATGGTAAACTCTTACCGTAAACCTCATGTTCCCAAAATGCAGTTCCATGTAATTCCTCTTTTTCTCTTGGAGACATATAAATTACAGCAGCCCTATCAGGTCTCTCTCCTTTTATATTTAAGTCTGAATGTATACGCCAAGTGCTATCTAACACATCTGTAGACACTCTAAAGAAGCTTAATATATTTTCTAATGGTTTACCCTCTATCATACCTAACTTGCCTAAGACATACTTATTAAATGATTCTGGAGACTCCTGTACATAAAAATCTTTTTCTCCTACAGTATGTTTTAAAAAATTTCCTTTGCTTAAATAATCAGTAGCAATTTTAAATAAATCTTTATCTATAAAATCATCTACACTATATATCATATAATCATAGTTATATTATTAGTAAACATTCTATATAACTTCTCATTATCTACTACAAAAGGGTATTCGCTATCAGGAGTGAAGGATATTTCATCTCCCACCTTTACCCCTAAATCTAATAACTCTTGATTGATATATTTTACTATACCAAATAAAGGTTCTTCTTTACAGTTTTTAAGAAGATTACTCTCTTTAGTAGAAATAGGTTTTATAAAACAGTATTTACTATGAGCCCTCCAAGTGTCTTTTTTTTTATAAAGAAAGAACTGTTCATTATCTATTAAAAATAAATTATCCTTCAAAAAACTTCTTCCACTTTTTTGCCTGCCCTTCATATCATTATAGAACTTAAATACATTATGGTGAACCAATAAAGTATCCCCTTCATTAATAGGACCCGAATAATCAATAGGTAGCGAAACTACTTTAGCTAATCTATTAGATGATTCATAATCTTCTTCAGATACACTTGTTATAAATTCAGTGTTCCCTATTTCTTTAATATTATCATACCTTCTATTACCTAAAGGAGTAACAATAAAGTTATATGGGGACCTCATTAAAAGTTTATATTATATTCTAACGATATTGGAAGTGTATCCAGAAATTCTTTCCACATGTAAATTTCATCTTCTCTTTGTACCCAAATTCTATAGGAGTTTTTATAAAATTGAATAAGATGAATAGTATGAGAGCTACTTAATACGGGTTGACCTACTATATAATGCATAGCGCCTGACTTGTAGTCTGCGCCAATTGATATTTTTCTAATGTCCATTTCATTTAATTTAATTATTTTATTATTCGGTTGAGTAGGTCCATCTTAAGTCAACTCTTCCTTGTATTTTTTCTGATCCACCACTCTCTCCTTTTATAGAGAACATAAGGGAATCAGTGCCGTCAAATGACATATCCGCTGCTATAAGTGGAATATCCAAACATACAGGTATATTTATTCCTTGCGTGCTAAAAAGCCCCTCTGCAATTTTTACAGTAGTATCAGCATTACATGGATCCCATCTATAAAGTTGTATACTATATGATATCTCTGCGCTACCAATTACTGTTAAGTGAGCTTTACATAAAGTACTCACTGCAGATGTTGGATCACAAACACCAGTATCTCCTGCAGTAAGAGCATTATTATATACCGTAGCTCCTACTCTATCTGCTTCAGTCCAGGTAGTAGCATCTCCAACTGCTATCTGTATTAATTTATTTCCATCACTCGGCCCCCATGTAACATGACTTATATTAGTATAACTAAAGTAAGCATTCAGCATAGGAAGACCATTTCCGCTAAATTTAAAATCCGTTGCAAAAGATCCTGCACCACTACCACCTCCTGCTGGAACTGCCCATGTATTATCACCTCTTAAGAAAGTTGTTCCACTTGGTGTTCCTGTAGCAGATAAATCAATAGTCCCTATAGTTACCCCACCCGTTGCAGATGTGTTTACGGTTCCTGCCGAAACGAATGTTCCATTAGCATTAGTGAATGATGTAACTCCAGTACCTGATGGAGTACTCCAATTACCGTCAGCTCTTAAAAAATCATCTGTTCCACCTGATGATCCAGGAACATATCCTACATCAGCAGTACCACCAAAGACATTTGATTCTAAAGTTAATACAGATCCAACAATAGATCCGACTAAAGGTAGTGATTGACCAGAAGTTGTAGTTAAAGTTAAAGAATTTACTCCACCACCACCACCTGATGGCGTTACCCATGTGCCATCCCCTCTTAAAAAGGTAACATTACTTCCTCCAGTTGGAACAAATCCTTCTAAAGTTGTACCTCCATATCTTTGAGGTACAATGGTTGTAACTGTACCTATTGTATTTATAGCTAAAGGATTTCCTGTTGATACTACACTCGCTCCTAATGTTATTTGTGTAATCCCTGAACCTGTAGGTGCTGCCCAATTACCATCAGCTCTTAAAAACTCAGTGCTTCCACCTCCCGAAGCAGGTACAACACCTATATTTGCACCACCCTGAAATCCTCTTTGTGTTAGAGTAACCACTCCACTTACAGATGTCATAGTAAGTGGATCTCCTACAGAAAATAATGGAGGATCTATAGCTACTGAAAGAACACCGTCATTTGAGAATGTTAATTGTGATGAACTATTTCTTGTAACTGTTATACCCGTTCCACCTGTTAAATCAATATCTTGAGTTGCAGCATTACTATCCAATAAACGCAGAGAAGTTGTTCCACTTGGTACATCATAAGTATAAGTAGTATCTACAATACCTGGAGTAATCCAATTAAGGGCACCTGCACTTATTCCTAAAAATTGACCATTTGCCCCTGTAGACCCCCCTGGGACTTGTATATTTGTAGGAATAACTGTTGGCACAGTTATACTTGAAGTTGCTCCTAAAACTATACTTTGATTAGAGGTATTTCCTACTGATAGAGTATCATCTAAACTACAGCAAGCTGTGCTTACCCAAGAGTATGTACCCCCATTAGAAGTTAATACCTGTCCTGCAGATCCAGAACTACTCGTACTATCTAAAATAGATCCAGAACTAAAGCTACCTGTTATATTTATAAGTGCATTTATACCTGTAGCAGTATTCCCCGCATCTAAGACTTGTTGTAATGTATTTGTACTTGATGCTGGTGTAATCCATGAAACTCCAGATCCTGTTGATGATAACACCTGTCCAACGGTTCCGATAGTACTACCATCAGAAACTGTTGATGATAATATTACTGGTCCACTAAATGTGTTCTGTCCTCCCCAAGAATTTGTCCCTAATGAAGTTATACTATTACCTACTTGAAAACTTGTAGTACTTGTCCCTGTAAATGTTATTCCTAATGTTGTTGTGTTTCCTGCAGTTAATGTAGATTGTAATTCACAGCAAGATGCTAATGGTATAGAACTTGACCACTCTAATCCTGTCCCTGTAGACACTAACCACTCTCCCGCTGCACCTGTTGATCCTCCAGCACTTATTTGTCCTGTAGTATCAAACACTAAGTCTGTTGAATTAATATTTACATTGCCTGTAAAAGTACTTACGCCTGAATTTGTTAGAGTAGCAGGAGTAGATATTGAAACACCTCCTCCGGCTCCAGTTGCTGTAAAGACCCCACTATTTAATTCTATATTTTGAGATGAAGTATTGCCTACTGTTAAGGTGTCATCTAAACTACAACACGCTACAGCTGGGCTATTAATCCATTGTATACCTGTCCCTGTTGAACTTAATATTTGACCCGCAGAACCAGTGGATCCTACAGCGGTAATAGTAGTTGGATAAACAGTTCCTGTTACATTTATATTACCAGTAAGATTTATACTCTCTATGGCTATATTTCCAGTGTCTAAGACTGATTGTAAATCTTGAGCTACACCACCACCACCTACAATGTCACTAACTAAAAAAGTAACTGTCTTATTATTATTACTAACATCAGTTGCTATCAGTAAGTCGCTTGCTGCCGGGGTTACCGTAGGGTAGACTGTAGTATTTTCAATTTTTGCCATATCTTAAAATGTAACTATTCTATATTGTATATTTAGTGTAATAGGGGAATCACCCAATGTAGGTGCAGTAGCAGCCTGTACAGTTAAACTATTCCCTCCTGCAGCTATAGGATAATTAAAATTATCTCCTGCGTTTCCTAATCTACCTGCTGCATCTACTGGAGAGTTATATCTTGCTGCGCCAGCGGCCAGGGTACTCTGAAATGATAAGGCATCTCCGTTATTAGATAGAAGAATGGTAGTTCCTCCCACATAAGCTGTTGTGTTAAAATTTAAAATCCACTGTGCACTTAGTACATCAATATACTCTCCTACCGCACACGTTAACAGTACAGCCGGGGCTATAGTTAAATTTAAAATCTGGGATGATGTTAAAGTAGTTACTAAAGTCTTAGTCCCAAAATACTCCTGAAAATCATTTACTGTACAAGTCTTAGTTGCATCACTATCACTAACATCAGTTAAGACAACAAAGTCGTTAGCTGTAGGAGTTATATTTGGATAAACTGTAGTATTACTTATCTTCGACATCTTTTTCTTTTTCTTTTACTTCACCTGTTTCCAGATTAATTACAGAGTTTTCACCATACTTATCCATTAAAGATTTTTCTGCATGTTGAAACTGAGTTTTAATTTCTTCTACTCTTAAACAAATACCGTGTTTTTGTAATGACAAATCTCCTAAATTAGTTTTTAATTGAGAAAATTCAGCATTTAATTCTTGTAATTGTTTTAATTCTTGTTCTTCGATCTTTTTCATTTTATTATGATTTAATTAAAATTAATTTTATACAAAGATAGTAAAAGTTTTTGAAAATTATTTCTTTCTTTTTTCATAAGACCTACCTCCAAAGTAAGCACCAATAACAGTAATAAGAACAAGCTGTAATAAACTTTTCCATTCATCGTCTACAGTAAAATTAATTACTCCTCCATCTATAAAAATTAATATCATAGTACATACCACTAAAAATATTAATACCATCGGTCTTACATTTTTACTTAACCAGGAATCACTGGTCATATCACTTTTCCATCTATCTGTTACATTTTTTTGTATTTCAGCTTCAGCTGCAATAAAAAGTTTTTCCATCTCCATTTCAAAGGCAGCCTTCTCATCTTTAGTTTGAATAAACTGATCAGCAATGCCCGCAACCTTATTGGCAATATCACCTGCGGCTCCTCCAAATATTTTAGTAATCCAATTCATGAGTATAACCAAATTGCATCAGACTTATCAGGATCGTTGTCCACATGTATGAAGGATTTTGCAATCCCCAAACGAGTATAGCCAACATTGACTAATGCTCTAATTATTATTGATCTTTGTGATGATGATGTGCAGGAAATGTCTGCTGCATATCCTTTTAAGTGTGAAGATCTAATTGGATCTTTACCTAAACTCTTATAGATAGCATTATTTTTAGCTTCAGTACGAAATCCACTATTAATTTTAAAGGGGATCTGTGCCTCTTCACGAGCACAGTCTAACATATCCAAGAAATCTTTATCCATATATTTACCTGATCCTGGTTTGTCAGGGGAATCAAATTCCTTTAAGGTAAAATATTTCATGATTACTTTTTTCTCTTAATAAACTTATATATAGTAAACGCAATAGCGAGTGAAAGCGAAATAAACTGAAGTAGTTCATTACACTGAGTTAGTGTTAGTCCTAATGCGCTGGCATTAGCAATTATTACTTCTGTTGTATCTCTCATTTCAGTTCTCATTTTTTAATATGTAGGTTGATGTTTGTATATATATTACCTTACCATTCCACGTTGTTGTTTGTACCCAATTCATTTTGCAAATATATAAAATTATTTAAACTGGTCCTCCGTCAGTAATTGTCCAATTATTAGGAGAAGAAGTAAGTGCCAGTCTCTTAAGTGTTGCTTGTCCGGGCTCATACTTACTTAAGCCAAAATCAATAATTATAGTTGGTTGAACAGATTGTTTTCCCCATGAGACAAGGGTAGAACTATAAACATCTGATGATAAAGTTATACTATACATAAATTTTACAAAATCAGTAACACTACTAATATCCCAAGAGCTTAAACTTTGATTAAATGCATGCGCTTGATTAAACATTCCCTGCATATTAATAACACTGCTCGTATTCCAAGAATTTAAAGGTTGATTAAATGCGGAATTTTTATAAAACATATACCTTAGTGATACAGGACTTACCTGATTTAAAGTCCAATCATTTAAAGGTTGGTTAAAAGGAGTATTTGAAAGCATATATGAAAACTCAGTAACACTACTAATATCCCAAGAATCTAAGGGTTGGTTAAATGCGCTGATGTAAAAGAAAGTATAAAAATTAGTAACACTACTTACATCCCAATTATCCACCACTCCATTAAATAAACTACAAGACCTAAATGTTCGCTGCATATCAGTAGTTGATATTGTAGGTATATCTGTAGCAGAACATGTTATATTAGTACACCCATAGAAAGCAGAGTTTTCGGTAAAATTAAATATTCCCCACTTAGAGATATTAAGAATTTTTAATTTATCTCCTTGGCTATCAAATTTCCACCCCCTTAATGTTCCGTCTATAGTAATCGATTTTGTAGCAGTATCTGGAGTTTGTTCTTTTACTGATATATTTGTTATTGAGCCAACAAAAGTAGCGCTTGTAATATCACATAAGGAATATGACGCATTAGCGGCTACAACCACTTGTGTTTTTACTCCATCAACTTGGTCATTAAGAACGGTTGTTGCGGTACCACCCGCAACAAGACTTATTGACCCTGCCGACCAATTTGATACCTCATACGAAATAAGTAGGCGTGTTCCAACTGCAAAGGTTCCTATAGTCTGCTTAATACTATTCCAACCCGATAAATTAGCGTGAGCTTTACCGTCAGATATAGTCCAACCCGCTTCTGTAATCCATTCAGATCCTGTTGTTGATTCTGCTTGTGTAATTCCTGTAAAAGTTCCATTAGTAACTTCTTCACTTCCTAATTCATAGTAACTATGTAGAGTCTCAGCTTGATTATAAGATGTTATAATATCTTGTAATCCATCACCCCAATCTACAACAAAACTTATAGCCCCTGAATTTACTAAAGGTAATTGGAATTGGTTAGTGGTAGAGATTACTTCTTCTATTGATACATTGTCTACCGTCCAAGATGAAGTCGTACCACCTCCTTCTTGGAATCTAAAATATGCAGTTGCAGCTGTAAAATATACAGTGTGAGTTCCTGCTGTAGTGATAACTTTATAATCTGTATAAGGAGGAGCAGCAGATCTAAAAAGGATTAAAATAGATCCTCCTCCTGAAACAATACCAATATCGAAAGTTGCTTTGTAAGTTGTACCTACTCCTAAAATAGCAGCAGTATACTGTAAATTACCACTATCAACCTCAGCCTGCCCAAGACTATTTACATGCCAATCACCTGGTGTCCAATCTTGACCTAATTCTTTTACTGATATACTATTAAATACTGAACCTGTACTTGTTGAGTATCCATTATTAAGACCAATATAATCATTACTTGAACCTCCTTGTATATATATTGTTTGCACACCAACAGATAATGTAGAGCTATTACCACCTACATAAACTTGTGTAGCCCCATCTAAACTTGCTACATCTACAACTATTTTATATGATGTGCCTGAAGTTATAACTCCACTTTGATAAGCTAAACCTCCTCCTGTTTTTGTTAATTGTCCTCCTGATATACTTTGTGAACCACTCCAATCACTTGCTGATGAAAAGTCGCCATTAGTAACTAATTCACTACCCTCCTCACTAAAATCACCATTAGTTACTAACTCAACTCCATTAGTAGTATTACTATTAGGATTTGCAGTAAATGCAAATGATTCTGCAGAGCTTACATAACCCCCATCAGTAATTGTCCAATCATTAGGAGATGATATTAAAATATTCTTAGCTATCTCCCCGTCATAAGTATAAGTGGATGATCCAAAGTTTATTACAATATTTGGTTGTACACTCTGCGCTGCCCATCCTACGAGTATGGAATTATAGTTAGCAGTACTAATTGTTATTCCTCTCATGAAATCAATCATAGCAGTTACAGAGCTTATATCCCAATTACCTAAGTCTTGGTCAAAATTACTTGCACCTCTAAATGAATAATTCATATTAGTAACACCACTGGTATCCCAAGAATCTAAAGGTTGATTAAATGCACCTGCATTCCAAAACATTCCATACATATTAGTAGAGCTTATATCCCAAGAATTTAAAGGCTGATTAAACACATAGCAACCCATAAACATTTGTGCAAAGCTTGTAGCACTACTTACATCCCAAGAATCTAAAGGTTGGTTAAATACAAAACAGTCATTAAACATTCCATACATATTAGTAACACCACTTACATCCCAAGAATCTAAAGGTTGGTTAAAAGCCCAGCAAAATCTAAACATATATGTCATACTATTAGTAACACTACTTACATCCCAAGAATTTAATGGTTGGTTGAATGCAGATGCAGAATAAAATATAGCATACATATTAGTAACACTACTTACATCCCAAGAATTTAAATTTTGGTTAAACACATTACAGCTTTGAAAACACGAAGTAAGATCAGTAACACTACTTACATCCCAATTCCCAA
>TARA_R110002167_G_scaffold96903_6_pt1 | contig 10323 bp, 9 predicted proteins | sample TARA_R110002167 | Tara Oceans TARA_R110002167 (sample SAMEA4398238) | marine metagenome | biome: Polar Biome; feature: [MES] marine water layer (ENVO:01000295) within the mesopelagic zone...; material: water (ENVO:00002006), including particulate matter (ENVO:01000060) such as...... | reverse complement strand
GTTTTGGGTTAATTTTCCGTGACCACCGCTAAACAACACTAGATCAGCCATACCTTGATGGAACAACTCCGCTGCTCTTGTTGCCGCACTTATATCATGACTGCCCATCACCACTATGCAATCTGCCGCTTGTATCAGGTGTTCTACATGGTGATAAGTCCACAGTTGTTGCAATAAAGGGTAAATAGGGTCTGTTGTTTTGATAGGCATAATGGGGAGGCTTTTACGTTACACAAATGCTAGTTGACTTGCTGTTTCTGACTTATTTGTCTTGTGCACGACCGCCTACCTGCATTGAGCCTGTGCGCCAAGTAGTCGCACCGACGGCGGAAAATTTAGTTTGAGTCGTCCATTTAGGTTTGATTAAACTTAGTGGGATCTCTCGCTTGCGTGCTTCAATAATATAAATCGCGCTGAGCCAGCCTAGGTATTTTTCACACCACTTGATCCAAGTAGATTCTGGTGCCAGTCGACGACCTAAAAACAATTCAGAGAATACTGCTCGTCTCACCGACGTGATTTCAAACCCCAACAAATGCAACCAATCTTTAGTACGAGTAATGCTAAAAAATCGCCCTTGGTGCAGGGGATTTTGACGCCTAATGGGTAAATATTTGAATAAGCCACATAGGCTCCAAGGGTTAAAGCCTACTACCACTAAATGACCATTGGGAATAATCGCTCTAACCGCCTCACGTAAAATTTGATGTGGGTCATGGGCAAAGTCTAATTCATGCACCAATAAAATGGCGTCGATGCTATTTTCGGCAATCGGTAAGGCATCGGCTTTTCCCTGTACGCCGCTATAAGACTCCATTTTACGGGTTAAATTGAACTTATGTTTGATTGGACACTGAGCCAAGTTAATTTCACTGCTCAAATTACCTAAACGTAGTAAATGATAACCAAAAAACTGGCGACTCGATTCAGCTAATGTCGTTTCAACTATCTCGCGCAAAGCCGCACCCATTGGCAAATCTTGCCATGATGTGGGATATTGAGGTGCTAAGTGAGTTAAAGCTGGTTTCATTAAATTATGTTAACCTAGATTGTAAATAAGATCTTCAAGCAATTTTACTGCTGATTATTTGCCATAGAAACACAGAACAATGTTTTTTATCATTGAAATCTGTTTTGCCTAGGCAACAACAAAAGGAGCAAATGTGCCATTACACGTCACGGCAATTAAAGCGTTTCAAGACAATTATATTTGGTGTTTGCATAATGGCAAACATTGCTATGTAGTTGATCCCGGTGACGCCCAGCCTGTCATTGATTATTGCCAAGCTAATCAGCTTGTCTTAAGCGGTATTTTAGTAACCCATCATCATTGGGATCATACCAATGGCATTGCAGAATTAGTCAATATCTATGGTGAAATAGCCGTTTATGGTCCACACAATCCAGACATTATCTCTGTCAATAAACGTCTGGGAGCCGGCGATTCCGTGAATTTAGAGGAATTAGCCCTTAATTTTAAGATTTTAGAAGTGCCTGGCCACACACTCGATCATATCGCATATTTTGGTGACGGTATGTTGTTTTGTGGCGACACTTTATTTTCAGCTGGCTGTGGACGTTTATTTGAAGGTACTCCGGCTCAAATGTACCAATCATTAAACCAGTTAGCCGCTTTGCCAGCAGACACTAAAGTATACTGTACTCACGAATATACCTTGGCCAATATTAATTTTGCATTGGCCGTTGAACCAATGAATAAAGCGCTAATCCAATACCACCAATGGGCAAAAGAGCAACGTGCAGCCGGTCTTGCAACCTTGCCCAGTTCCATCGCAAACGAGGGTGCTATAAATCCTTTTTTACGCTGTCAGTCTGATGATATTCGCGCAGCACTTGCACAACATTGGCAGACCGTGTTTGATTCAAATGAAAGCGCCTTTGCGGCATTAAGACGCTGGAAAGATCAATTTTAATCAGTAAAATAAAACCCAATCTTACTTGGTGTAAGACGCAATCAACGCCAAGTGTAATATAGCCTCAGAAGGAAAGCCTCTGTGCGAGTAAACTTTTTAAGCACCCTGGTGCTGAGTACGATGTTGTCGGCGTGTCAAATGCCGCCGAGCGACACGAGCGATACACAACAATTAGAGCAAGAACATCAAATTGCAGAACAAATAGTCGTGTCCTGTGAGCAATCGGGCGAGCAAGCAGCAAAATTATTTGATTGTGATTCAGCAGTTTCGGGCACTATCCCCGTTACACATCCTGATGAAGACGTCACACTTGATGATTTGGTCATGGAAGATCAACAAACTAATGAGTCAGAGCAGGCCAGAGTGCTTGATTTGTGGCAGCGAATTCGCGCCCAATTTTCTTTCGAAATTATTGATGATCCTCGAGTTGACGAACAACGTGATTGGTATTTACGTCATCCAGCCTATATGGAACGAGTGGCAAAACGTGCTAAGCCTTTTTTGCACCTGATTGTTGAAGAAATTGAAGAGCAAAATATGCCTCTTGAATTAGTGCTTCTGCCTATTGTAGAAAGTGCCTTTGACCCCTTTGCCTATTCTCACGGTCGAGCTGCGGGTATGTGGCAGTTTATTCCTTCTACTGGTAAACGTTTTGGTATGAAGCAAACATGGTGGTACGACGGACGTCGCGATGTTATGGCTTCAACAAAAGGTGCCATCGCCTACTTAACTTACTTAAATAAAATGTTTGATGGTAATTGGTTACATGCCCTAGCCGCTTACAATAGTGGCGAAGGCCGAGTAATGGGCGCAATTAGAAAGAATAAAAAACTCAATAAGTCGACTGACTTTTGGTCTCTAGACTTACCGCGTGAAACCCGTGCATATGTGCCTAAATTGTTGGCTCTAGCGGATATTTTGAACAACAGTGAAAAATACAATTTTAACTGGCCTGAAATTGAAAACTACGCTCTGACTGAATCAGTCTCAGTTGGCTCACAAATTGATTTGGCCTTGGCTGCTGAAATGGCGGGTTTAACCGTTAAAGAATTACATGCCTTAAACCCCGGTTATAATCGTTGGGCTACTGATCCTGAAGGTCCTTTTGACTTACTCTTACCAGTAGATAAAGTCAACCAGTTTCAAGATGCTTTAGCACAAACCGAAAGTAAAGAGCGATTAAATTGGGTACGTCACAAAGTAAAAGGTGGCGACAGTTTGTTAAAGTTGGCGGATAAATATCACACCACAGTTGATATTATTAGTCAGGTCAATGAATTGAGAAGCAATATGATCCGCCAAGGAGATTATTTAGTTATCCCAGTCGCACTTAAATCTCTTGATTCTTATACTTTATCGCAAGATCAGCGTTTGGCAGCAACCCAAGCTAAAAACCGCACAGGCTCGTTTAAACTAAGCCACAAAGTGAAGAGCGGTGACACCATGTGGGATTTAAGCCGTGAGTATAAAGTTAACTTACGCAGTTTGGCTAAGTGGAATGGGATGGCACCCACAGACCCACTCATGCCAGGTAAAGAATTGGTTATATGGGTTGAAAAAGTCAGTCCAAAGCAATCAAATAATGCGATTATGCGCAGCTTGACCTATACCGTGCGGAATGGGGATTCTCTGGCGCGAATAGCAGATAAGTTTAAGGTCAGTATCAGTGATATACAGCAGTGGAATAAGATCAACATTAAAAACTATTTACAACCTGGCCAACGTTTGAAAATTTTTGTTGATGTCACTCGCACCTAGGCGCGAGGCTGATGTTTAAATTTAGCTATACACGCTTAAAACAAAGTCACGAGGGGCCATGGATTGCCCTTGACTTAGTCATGTTAGGTTTACTGTTGATTAATTTGTTGTGGATAGTATTCGACTCACTTTTTGCAACACAATTTATCCAACAAACCTTACAATCCATCTACCCCCCATTTGTTAGTGCTTACTTGCCCGTGCACCAAAACTTCATCTTGATAGATTTGGTGTTTGTTGCGGTCTTTTTAAGCGAATTTTGTTTACGCTGGATCGTTGCCGTTAAGCGCAAAGAGTATATGCGTTGGTACTTTTTCCCCTTTATTCATTGCTACGATTTAATTGGTTGTATTCCCTTGGGTGGACTGCGGATTTTTCGCTTTTTACGACTTTTCTCCATTCTTTATCGCCTGCAAAAACACCAAATCATTGATATGCGTGAATCCGCACCTTATCGTTTTATCGCCTTTTATTATGAAGTTTTAGTAGAAGAATTGAGTGATCGGATTGTTATAAAAGTTATCAACGATGCGCAAAAAGACATATCAGCAGGTTCGCCCTTGTTGGAGGATATTAGTCGAAATGTGATTGCCACTCGTTTACCTATTTTGTCGCAGTGGGTAGCCTCAGTCATGGTGCATGTGGGTGAATCTATTCAGAATAATGAGCAAGGCCAAGGTCTGCGCGATCATGTGCAAAGCAGTGTAGGTAAAGCAGTACGTAACAACTCACAAGTATCTACCTTACGCTTCGTGCCTGTATTAGGCAGCAGTATCGAAAAAACCCTCGAACGCGCTGTTACTGACATTGTGACTCAATCTATCGTTAATTTATTAACTGATTTGACCGCGGATAAAATTGACGATTTTGTCTCACACGGATTAGGCCGCTTGAGTGTCGAAGACAACCAACTGGATCAAGAAATGTTGATGGTTGTCAACGAGTGTTTAGACCTCGTCAAAAAACATGTTGGCCACCAGCGTTGGAAGTCGGCATTTGAGCCCCCCCCTACTTCAACAGAGTAATAAACCATGCAATCTTTAGAGTTAAAAGTACCTCCACTTGCCGTCATTTTAATCGCACTAATCTTTGTCTTTGTATTAGCTAAATTGCCGCTCCCCCTTTATCACTTTGCTTGGACCGATGGTGTGTCGGGCCTTTTTTTACTGGCAGGCGCTGTCATCGCTTTTTTAGGGGTGTGGCAATTCCGTCAAGCACACACAACTACCAATCCTTTAAATCCTGGCAAAGCCAGTAATTTGGTGACATCTGGAATTTATCGCTTTACCCGTAACCCCATGTACTTAGGTATGGTGTTGGTGCTTGTTGGCGGTATTATTGAGTTCGGTAGCATACTGGGATGCGGGATAGCCCCCTTGTTTGTGTGGTATATGACACGTTTTCAGATTGTGCCAGAAGAACAAATTATCGAAGGATTATTTGGACAAGACTACCGTGACTATAAACAACAAGTCAGACGCTGGATATAAGCAACAAAACGCCTTTTACAAAATGTTGACCTCATTGTTGAAGAATTAGTCCAATTTGGCGATTTCTGATGAAAGAAAACAACGCTGTATTTTTGTGTAAAATGGCCAAGCGCTCTCTAAGCTGAGTCTCTACAAAACTGGGGGAAGATCAAATATTCTTCTCCAGATAACACCAGTTATGAATCACCTGTTATGCCCCTATAATTACGGATTTCAACGAATCTGACCCCGCAGGTCCGAAAGCGCTACCCAAAGCAAAAATGCAGAGGGTAAGTTAAGTGAACCTTGGCCGGGTTTTGCTAACAGGTGGGTTGTGGGTATGAAGATTATGCGGAAATAGCAAAATGTCTGGGGATTACTCTTGAGTGAAAAATAAATGCAAATAGAAATATATCAAGTAGACGCTTTTGCAGAACAAGTTTTTAAAGGCAATCCAGCCGCAGTATGCCCTTTAAATGCTTGGATAGCTGACGAATTATTGCAAAATATTGCTCAGGCAAATAATTTGTCTGAGACGGCTTTTTTTGTGCCTTATCACGACAAGTTTCAATTGCGCTGGTTCACCCCGTCACATGAAGTGGACTTATGTGGCCACGCGACTTTGGCTGCGGCTCATGTGTTGTTCACGCATTTAGACTATCAAAAATCTGTAATATGTTTCACGACTAAAAGTGGTGATTTGTTGGTAACAAAAAGAGTTGAAGGTCTAGAAATGGACTTTCCAGCATCAATGCCAAAGCCCGTTATTGCTCCTGATAATCTTTTGTTAGGTCTAGGTATCAAACCTAAAGCAGTACTCGCCGCCTTTGACTACATCATTGAGCTTGAAGATGAACTTGCAGTGGTGGCACTGTCGCCTGATTTAGCCTTATGGAAAACCCTTGAACTTAGAGGTGTGGTGGTCACGGCACCAGGGCGAAATGTTGATTTTGTTAGCCGCTGTTTTTTTCCAAAACTCAATGTGGATGAAGATCCAGTAACAGGCTCTGCCCATTGTGAACTCGCTCCCTATTGGGCACAAATATTGGGTAAAAACAACTTAATAGCCAAACAATTATCCGCACGAACAGGGCTAATTGACTGTCAAATACAGGGTGACCGAGTGTTATTAACGGGCACGGCCGTAGACTATATGCGCGGAAAAATTAGCTTATAAATATCTTTTAATGCAAGAATAGTTACTTTGCCAAGTCTGACGCTGCTGCAAAAGTAACTATGTAACAAGGCAAAGCTGTAAGTGGAGAATAAAATGAAGTATGCAGTAATTGGTACTGGCGCCATTGGTGGTTATTACGGTGGTTTGTTAGCTCACAATGGAACGGATGTGCATTTTTTGCTCCACAGTGATTATCAATATGTTAAGGATCAGGGATTACAGATAGACTCTATCAACGGTAATTTCAAGGTTTCTGTGAACGCCTATGCCAAACCTGAAGATATGCCACTATGTGATGTCGCCATTGTCGCTTTAAAAACCACTAATAATCATTTACTTGAAGCATTGTTGCCGCAGGTCGTCAAACAAGATGGCATTGTTGTGGTCATGCAAAATGGCTTTGGTGTTGAGCAGGTAGCTGCTGACATTTTACCTCAAGCAACCATTATTGGTGGCTTGTGTTTTATTGGTAGCACTAAAATAGGCCCCGGTTATATTAAACATAGCGATTTTGGCATGGTGAATCTGGGGCATTACATACCAGACGGATCTGCTGGCGGAATAACGCCTGAGCTTAAGCTGATTACCGAGGATTTCCTGGTTTGTGGTATTGACGCAAAACCCGTTGAGAATTTGAGTTTTTTACGCTGGCAAAAGTTGGTGTGGAATGTGCCTTTTAACGGACTATCAGTTGTGCTCAATAGCAATACGGCTGAACTTCTAAAACAGCATGACTCCCGCGAATTAATTAAATCTATCATGCTCGAGGTGATTGGCGCTGCCAACGCTTGTGGGCAGTCGCTTAGTCCGTCATTAGCGGAGGCAATGCTAGTGAATACCGAAACTAACATGCAGGACTACGCGCCCAGTATGAAAGTTGACTATGAACACAATCGCCCCTTAGAAATTGATGCGATATATCAGTCGATGATTGATCGAGCTGCACTATCGGGTGTAGATATGAAGTTGGCTAGAATGCTTGCTCAGCAGTTGCGGTATTTGACCCATGATGATGGTCATTAATAGGACCTGCGGGGTCAGGGCCGTTGAAATAATCCAATATGTCCGCTTTCGGTCGATGGCTAACCTTTACGTAGACTAACAGCCCACTTTTCGATTGTCTGTTTCACGCCTCATGAGCCAGTCGGCTAAGCCCTATCATTACTCAGAATGACTCGAAGGAGACAATTTAAGCACTTCTAATTTACTGGCTATAACAGTTAACAAAACTAAAAGTCATCTTTTTAAAGTAAGAAATCTTGCTTGTCAGCGCCCTTAACCTCTGCGCCACGTAGTGCCATTTGGACCATCTTCTAACAAAATGCTAAGGGCGTTAAGACCATCTCGGGCTTTATCCGCCGCCGCCCAATCTTTGCTGGCTCGTGCATCATTACGGGCTTTGATCAAGGCTTCAATCTGGGCCACGTCGTCATCGCTTGCGCTAGTGCTTAAACTGCCTTGTAAAAAGTCTTGTGGGGCTTGGCTTAAAATGCCGAGTATATCACCTAATTTAAGTAATACCCCTGCGAGCTCTGCCGCTTTAGTTTGAGCTTCACTGCCTTGTTGTGCTTTGGTTTTATTCAGATCCCGCGCTACTTCAAACAATACAGCGATGGCTTCTGGCACGTTAAAGTCGTCATCCATGGCCTGATTAAAGCGCGCTAAATACCCGCCGAGTTCGACGTCAAAATTGGTGCTGGGGGCAACATCACGCAAAGCCGTATATAAACGCTCTAAACCAGACCTTGCTTGTTTAATGTTGTCTTCTGAGTAGCTTAATTGACTACGATAGTGAGCTGACATCAAAAAATAACGCAGTGTTTCGCTATCATATTGATTTAACACATCACGTAAAGTGAAAAAGTTACCCAATGACTTCGACATCTTTATTTGGTCAACCTGCACCATGCCCGTATGCATCCAGTAGTTTACATAAGGGGTATCAAAGGCGCAGCATGACTGGGCGACTTCGTTTTCATGGTGAGGAAAAATCAAATCCGAGCCACCACCGTGAATATCAAAGTGTTTGCCTAAGTGTTTGTAGTTCATGGCCGAACATTCTATGTGCCAACCAGGGCGCCCTTCGCCCCAGGGAGATGCCCAAGCAGGCTCACCAGGTTTGGCCATTTTCCATAACACAAAATCCATCGGGTCACGCTTTTCGTTGTCGACATCAACTCGTGAACCCGCATTAAGCTGAGTCAAATCTTGTTTACTGAGTTTGCCGTAATCGCTGTATGAATTAACTTCAAATAATACATCACCCGACGTTGACTGGTAGGCATTACCTTTATCGATTAGTTTTTGAATCACGTCCACTATTTCAGGAATATGGGTGGTCACTCTGGGTTCAATGTCTGGCTCAAGTAAATTAATTGCAGCAAAATCTTCATGCATCATGGCGATGGTGCGGTCAGTTAATTGAGACATGCTTTCATTGTTTTGCTGGGCGCGCTGAATAATTTTGTCGTCAACGTCAGTAATATTGCGCACATAATTCACTTCATAACCGCGAAAACGCAAATACCTGACCATTAAATCAAAACTCAAATAAGTTCGCGCATGGCCCATGTGGCTTAAGTCGTAAACGGTAATCCCGCACACATATATACCCACTTTGCCCGCTTGCAATGGCTTAAATTGCTCTTTTTGTCGAGTTAGGGTGTTGTAAATATGCAGCATTAAATTATCCTATTTAGGCTTTTGAATGATAAAAAAAGCGATTCTAGCATTGTGAATCACACCTCGCATTAATCAATCGATGCTTAGCGCTTAAAAACTTTGATTGTTTAGTGTTAGAATATGGCCTTTATTGACATGTTGACGTTACAGGACAACTTAATGGTTAAACTACATACAAACTACGGGGTGATTACCCTTACGCTTTTTGCCGATAAAGCACCACTTACTGTGGCTAACTTTTTGGAATATGTGAAAGAAGGATTCTACGACAACACGATTTTCCACCGGGTTATCGATGGTTTTATGATCCAAGGTGGTGGTTTTACACCGGGTATGCAACAAAAGACCACTAAAGACACCATCAAAAATGAAGCAAACAATGGTTTAGTCAATAGTGAAGGTACTGTTGCCATGGCGCGTACCAACGAGCCCCACTCTGCAACGGCACAGTTTTTTATTAACATAAAAGACAACAGTTTCTTAAATTTCCGCAGTGAAACTTCTGATGGCTGGGGATACTGTGTATTTGCTGAAGTATCTGAAGGCATGGACGTTGTGAAAAAAATCAGGGCCGTAGCAACAGGCAACTCAGGCCATCACCAAGATGTGCCAGTTGAAGATGTTGTAATTCAAAAAGCTGAGATTATCGACTAATTTTTGCTAATTGCTCTTAGGAGCAGCGGTGTAAAGACCGCTGCTCTGATGTTTTTTAAATCAAAGCAAGTATATTAAACACCTCATGTCTGCATTCACCTACTTCATTTCCGATTTGCATCTGTGTGCTGAACGCCCAGATATCAGCCAATGTTTGTTTACGTTTTTACAAGAGCAAGCAGTGCATGCTGAGGCCCTCTATGTATTAGGTGATTTATTCGAAGCCTGGATTGGTGATGATGACTTAAGTGAGTTTAACCTTAGTATTGCAGATGCGTTCAAAACCCTCGCAGGCAGTGGCGTAAAGATTTATTTTATTCATGGTAATCGTGATTTTTTAGTGCGCAATCAGTTTGCTCAGCGAGCGGGTTTTACCTTGCTACCAGAACAAATAGTGGTGGATTTATATGGTACACCTACCCTACTGATGCATGGTGACGAGTTATGTACCCGTGATGTGGTGTATCAAAAGTTTCGCCGCAAAGCTCGCGGCTGGTGGTGGCCTAGGCTTGTATTGTCACTCCCTTTGAACATACGCCGTAAAATTGCTGAAAGCGGTCGTAAAACCAGCAAAAAGAATCATGCAAAATTAACCATGGACATCATGGATGTCACACCAGAAGATGTCGTTAAAGCCATGGAATCGCAT
>TARA_R110002167_G_scaffold78468_5_pt1 | contig 10324 bp, 13 predicted proteins | sample TARA_R110002167 | Tara Oceans TARA_R110002167 (sample SAMEA4398238) | marine metagenome | biome: Polar Biome; feature: [MES] marine water layer (ENVO:01000295) within the mesopelagic zone...; material: water (ENVO:00002006), including particulate matter (ENVO:01000060) such as...... | reverse complement strand
TTAGAAATTGAAAATAATTTAACTTCTTTTTGTTTAATTTTTATAGACTCTTCTATTACTTTAATGGATTCATCTAATATTAATTGATGGAAATCTTGACTTTTAATAAGTTCATCTAATTCTTCCTTTTCATCATAGAGAATTTCTAGTGTAAGGATTTCTCGTGTTTTTTTCTTTCGTCCCATGTTTATAAATATCTAAAAATCTAATAACTTTGAATTATTTTGAGGGTTGTGTTGAGCAGGTTTATCCCATTTATTAGTAAAAAATTGGTGGGCTAATTGTTCTTTTTGATTTGACTCAGCATTTTGTTCTGGGGTTTTGCGAGTTGATATACTAGCAAAGTGGTAAAAGTGTTTATATACACGGAGCATTTCCAATCCGAAGTATTCACATTTCAAGAAGAAATCCCAATCAACAACATGAGGTGAAGGGTACATTATGTCCCAACCCCCAACTGCCAAGTAATCATACTTATACATAGCAAACGGGAGGGTTGAACCCGATGCATCTGGGTTCTTTGATAATGTTTCTTCATATTCCCAAAATTTATATAAATCAAATTCTTCTGCAGTTTCACCTAAATTCTTGATGTGAAATTGTTTAAACATTGAAGGTGAAGGTTCAATTTGATTTGGAGATACTACTCTACCTTTACATAGATGGGGTTCTAATTTAGTATCCCAATGTTTAGGGAATACGTTGTCATCGTTTACTACTAAAATATAATCATTAGAAGCATTATAGACTCCCCAATTTGTAGCTACTGATAGTCCTTGATTGTCACCCAGGTCAAGTACATTTATGTCTGGGTATTTGTCTAGTGTAGGTTTGTTTAGTTCATAAAACCCATCAACTACAACAATAACTTCATTTGTATTATCTTGACCTTCAAATATAGATTTAAGGCATAAGTCTAAGTATTCAGGTTCTTTGTAAGTAGGAATTATTACTGATATCATCTGTTATAATTTATAGTATGAATAATAGGAGATTTGAAGCCAATTAATTGTGGGTGAAAGTAAACCTTCCATACAATGTGTAGATAACCCAGGAATGGGGGTCAATATAAAACGATTTTTTGTTTGAGCCAAATGGAGAAATTTATTATGATCACCTCTTATTTCAGTATGATCTTTAAAATCCTCTTCAAAAATATTTTTAGGTATAATAAAACTACCACAAGTACTAGGAGTAGTTCTCCAATGGTGTTTATTTGTAGAAAATATTTTAGATGTTAAATCTTCATACATTGGTAGGAGATACTTATCATTATGATCATATAATGATACATAATTTAATCCTGAGAAGGTTTGGAATATGTCTAAAGTTTTTTCAACCCAATCATGAGTGTGTAGATAATCATTTTCTAAAAAGTAAATTAAATCAGTATCGGATATGTTAAGACTTTTTACAATGCCCCAAGTTTGCCAAAATGAAGATTGATCTTCACCTGCTTTTATAGAATGTAAAGTATATTTACTTGAGTACTTTGCTATGAAATTGTCTTTTACATCACCGTCAAATACAACATGAAGATCAACATTTTTATTTTCAATAGTGGAAAGTAAATTAGTAAAACATTTTTCAAAATCAAACCAATTAGGCCTCCCTTTAAGATCATTTCCACTTATGTTAAAGTGTCTGTAAAATATATGGATTTTCATTTTATTTTTTTTGCAGGTAGGCCAACATATGTACCTTCTTGATTTATATTTTTTACTACACCGCTATTTAAACCTATAATAACATTATCCGTTATAGTAATTTCTTCTTTAATTGTAGAATTAGTTCCCATATAAACATTATTTCCCATAGTAACATTACCTGAGACTATAGCCCCGGGCATTGCACTAAAATAATCTCCTATAATGGAATCATGGCCTATATGGTTTCCTCTATTTAACAATGTATGTTTACCTAGTTTAATATTTGTAGTAATAATCGAATAAGCCCCTATAAAACTGCCCTCTCCTATTGTGGTACCAGAAAATCTACTTGTAATAGCAGTTGGGTGGATAAATGTAAAAAATTGGGTTGACGAGGGCAAATTGTCTACTAAATGTTTTCTAGTTTTACTATCACCTACTGCAACTATTAATTTATATTGTTCGGGGTCAAATTTTGATAAAGGTAAAGTATTCTCACATACAAAATCATCACTAACAAAACAAGGTAATTCTTTTGACATTTGAAACATTACTTCTCGTGCATGTCCCCCATATCCCAGTAAAGCTAATTTCACTGTTGGTATACTTTAAATTTGCTTAAATCCGGATAGGGTAATGTTAAATCTTCTTGATGTTTTTTAGTACCATCTATATTATAAAATTGCCCCATAAGTAAAGACCCACGAGCTGATAATTCAGGCATCATGTAAAAGTTCCAACCTAGCATATCTAAATTATCATCATGATAAGAACATTCACGCCTGCCTGAGTATCGAGCACGTTTAAACCAATGGTATGCTTTCAAGTCATCAGTTAATATCGCTCCACCTTTGGATAATTTAAAATGTTTATAAGGGCCTGTAAAGGAAACACACATATGTGTTTGGGGTTTGTACATATCAGCTGTAAAAGTTAAAGCAGAATCCCATACATTAGATCCTTTTAATTGGTATGCCCCTGTTAGTGTTTCTCCTTTAACCTTTTCCCAATTGATTTTTAAACCAGCATGGATGATTTCACAAGGTACTGAGGGGTAAGTTCTGCAAGGGATACTTATTTTACCTTTAATACTTTTTTTAACATGGTTCTCATAGTATAAAGCAAGGAATAAACCGTTACTCATATTATCTACAGTTACAACATATTTAGCTCCTGTGTAGTTTGCTAACTGGTGTTCAAATTCATCTGTTATTTTGTATACTCCGTTGGCCATTATAGATAATTTATATATTCTTTCCCAAAATTAGATGTAATAAAATCTTTTTCTTCTAAAGAAGTTGAATGGGCATTTAAGCGTCTTTGGAAACCCTCTTCTGTTCGTTCTTTTTTATAAAAATCTACATTATATCCTTCATGTGCTTTATTATCAAAATTATATTCTGATATGTCTATTATAAAACCTGGTGTAATTTTAACTGTTCTATACCCTAATGAGTTATAATGTCTTCCAATTTTGTCTCCTACAAATTTATGAGGCCAGTCTTTCATAGTTTCATACCACAGGGAAAATTTATCTAATCTAAAAGCTGCAAAAAATACTGTATCGTATGTTTCAAATGTACCAAAAGGAAGTTTACTCTCAAAATTAGGGTCAAAAGTCTTTCCCATTGAAAAGTGTCCTAATTCTCTTTCCTGTTGTAGTCCTAAAGATCCTACTTTTGGGTCAGAATTAAATACTTCTAAACATTGTTCATACCAATTTTCTTCTTTAGGTAAAATCCACCCATCATTATCTAAAAGAAGGATATAATCGAAATCGTTTTCTTTATAGTAATTAGTTAACAGGGTCCAGGCTCCCCCTACCCTTAAGTTTTGGTCAGGGAATAGGAGTCCTAATCCATATTTTTCTTGATTTTCTTGTAACCATTCTCGAGTACCATCTGTAGAACCATTATCACAAACTATAATTTGGGAATTTTTAGGCTTTAGTTTATAGGCTAGTTCAATAGTACCTTGTGTATATGATTTCCTTTCATACGCTACTATATAAATTAATAATTTACTCATAATTTACTGTATAACTCGTTTTGTTTTTCTTGACGTTTAATATCCTTAAGGTGGATTAAACAGTATTCATCATTAGCCGGGAGGTGGGATTCGGATTTATGTCCTGTAAGTACTTCATGGACTTTATTTTCCCATTTAATACGTTTAACATTTTTAAGGATACGACATTGGTAATCCGGAAAATTAACCCTCCCATCCTGGTCTACATTCCATCTCCATTTACTAATATGTTCTTGGGTTAACCCGTTTACTTTATTAATTCGAGGTAGCCAAAATACGTCTACGCTGTCATTCATTTTAATAACTTCTTCAACAGTAGCCATTAAATAGTCATCAGGGTATTCATCGGCATCGATTTGGAAAATATAATCTCCATTACAGGCGTCTTTAAGATTATTTTTAAATGAAGCAAAATCTTTATTTAAAGGAAATTCAATTACTTTAAGTTGTTTATAATCTGAAAATTGTTTAAGTACTTGATAAACTGAAGATGTGGTATTTCCTTCGTCACATTGTATTACAACTTCATCTTGACTTCGTTTATTTTTGAATAGATAGTTTAATAGATATTCTAATTGTATCCATTCATTACATACTGGTATAGCGTAGCTAAGTGTCATTATTAATCTATTTCAAATACCCCAATGTAGTCCATGGCTTCAATAAAATTACGTTCATTGAAATATTTTACACTTTTCATATCCATTTTGTGAGTAGTCCCCTCAGGGAATTTAGATTTTTCTTCATCGGCTAATTCCTTAGCGGGACATGAAGCCCAAGTCCAATCATTTACTGATTTGCCCTGGATGAAGATCATACCTTTTTCAGGTAAACTTATAGTAGAGGGAACCCAATTTAACCCTTCATCATCTACATAGACTAAATCTTTATAAATTTCAGGAAGTACTTCGAGTTGTTCTTCTAAAAATTCACTGTCTTCAGTCATTAAAGTGTTAGTTGTAAAACCACAACCATAACACATATAGACTTTATAATTGGCTCCCAGGTTGCTTTCGTAACAAGCATCACTACCACACCGGGAACATATTCCTAGATTATCCTTCTGCATTTTCAATTTTTTTAAGTTTGGGTAAATTAAGTTTAGGTAAATCTAATTTAGGGAGTTGCAAAGGGGTTTCTTTAGGAAATTCAGGAACATATATATCTAAATGATCTTTCAATTGCTTAACCATTCTCCCATAGCTAAATTCATTTCTGCTTTTATAAGCTTGGCGAATTGCTTTTTCTTTATAATTTTTATAATTAGTGAACATATCTCTTAAAGTTAAAATCACAGCATTATGGTCTACACTAAACCATTTAAATTCTTCCATAATAATATCTTTAACAGCTGCACTGGGGTGGACGTTAGTTAGTGCCCCAGGTAGGAGTGAAGTAAATTCTTCAGAAAGAAAATCGGTTTGGCCTGACCAATTAGTAGATATGATTGGTTTTTTAGTTAAGCTAAATTCTAATAGGGGTCGTCCAAATCCTTCACCTTTAGTTAAATTGATCATAGCTTTTACTTTACTGTGAGTGTATAAATCATTTACTTCTTTATTAGAAAGCTCACCTTGCAAAAGGTATATATTGGGTAAAGTATTAGCTCCCTCTACAGAATTACGAATAGCATCTATCCTATTAAGAATATCATTTCTATCCATATAAGAGGTTCCAACAGCTGTAGTTTTAAGGATTAAAGCAGGTGTTTTCTTTTTATTTTTAAAAGCTTCAAAGAATAGTCTAACTAATAATCCTACATTTTTTCTATCTTCTCCTAAAGACCCTTGCATCCAATGTCCTACAAATAAATAAGCGAATTCTTCCTCAACTTGATCTAAATCAAAGTTAGATTTTTTAGGTTGGTAAGTTTCTAAATCAGCACCTTCAATTAATACTTCAATAGGTTTTTGTAAGCCAAATTGACCTACTACTTCATTAGTCTGTTGGTTACGTTGTTCAAATTTAATTGTTTTTAATACTTCAGTACTATGGGTAGATGAACCTAAAATTAAATCCATTCGATTACATCCCTCAACCCATGTTGGGTGACACCCCGTAGTCTCAATACCAGCTGTTAATCCTATATTGAATTTACCTATAGCTTGAAACTCATTTGGGATGGTTATTTGACACCAAATTTCAGGTTGTTTAGGAAGTTGATTTCCAATAGGAAGTAAATGTGAAGATAGGAATTGCCATTTAGGATGGGCTTCAATAAATCCCCATGGGGTTTCCCCCCACCTTTGAGGTAAAACTTTAACATCGTATTCATCTAATTCAATAAGGGCTTTTACAAAGTCTCTAGCTCGAGCTCCATAACCGCTGTACGTATCAATAGGACAGCTTACTATAAACATTGGTTTCATTAATATACTAAATTATGTTGTGCAACTTTCTTTTTAAGTGGAGTGGATTTAACCAACTCGTATTTAGGTCTTGGTTTCCAGGTTTCAAAAAGTTTATCTATATTTTCTATAACCCTTTCACCTTGTTTTTCAGCTGTAAATCCTGCTTCATTTCCCGTAGCCCATTCCCTACCCATTAAGCCAATAGCTTTTCTTCGTTCAGGGTCTAGGTTGTAAACTTCCATGAGTTGATTAGCAGCATCTCCAGCTTCACATCTATCATCAAAGATATAGGGTGTTGGGGGTGAACCTACAATTGAAATACTTGTGGGGAATACTGGGAATGCCCAAGGTCCACATTCTTTATAAGTGCCTCTATGGTTTGAAGGGATATTTTCATCAGGTGTAAACCATAATCCTTTTTCATCTGTAAATCTCATTTGGTCTTGCATCCCACCTGTAACATTGGCAATAATAGGATTTCCGGCTAACATTGCTTCAGTTAAACTTAATCCCCACCCCTCATTAGAGGTAAGTTGGATTTGAACATCTGTGCTATTGTATAGTAGATTCATCTGATTGGTGCTTAGTTTTTCCTCTGAAAAGATGATATTGTATCTCTCATTGTCTCCACAAAGCATATCTACTACAGCCGGTAAATCAGTGCCATTTGGGTCTACTCTTTGAGTATGGAGTACTAAAGCACATTTTTTAGCTTCTTCTAGGGGTAGTTTATCTACAAATTGAACAAAGGCCCAAATGGTATCAGGTATTTGCTTACGTCTAATATTCCTTGAGTTAAAGAATGTTACAAAGTCAAATTCTTTACCTTTAAATAGATTCTTTTTAAATTCTACTAACTCAGTATTATCTTTTTCTAGAGGCTTGTAGACATTATGATTTAATCCATGGGGGACATATTCTAAAATACGATCTTGGATTTTGTCTCCTAAAACAATACGATTTATATTAACAGTTTGTTTAGAGATACCCATTAATAAGTCACATGATTCATAAAATGATTCATTATAACGGGGTGCCGGGTAGTCATCCCAAATATTTAAATAGGCGATAGGGATTTGTTTCCTAATTTCCCCTTCCATTTGAAATAGCCAAGTCCAATATCGAGGATCAGTTATAATAAAAATAGCATCAGGTTTTTCCATTGATATCATTTGCCGAACTAATCCTGGTGATCCATACCCACTAGTAGGGTAGATTGATACTGAAGCATCTTCGATTCCTGCTTCTTCATTTGTACTCTGGCTTAAATCGAATTTTTTCCCTGCTTCAGGGTGCTGCACCGCAGCTCCTATATTAACATAGTTAAAGTGATGGGCCGTGTGGAGTACTATTTCTTTTGCGATAGTGCCTATTCCTGAATGGGTTCGAATATCATCACACATCAACAAAATTTTCTTTCGTTGATCTTTTGGTATATAACCTTTTTTCATTTTCTATTATAAATCTAAATTGTTGTGGTTATGGATTTGCCGTTTGAAATCCTCATCTGTAAGATACAAATGAATAGCTCGGTCGGCAAGTTTTTGTAGTGAAAATTTATGTCTTACACATGACACCTTAAATTCTTCAAATAGCCCGCTTTGAACTTTTACGCTTGTTAATGTTAAATCCTTTTTCATATTAATATATTTTTTATATGTTGTTGTATATAAATATGTACGGATTATTCTTCATCATGAATACTAGTTAATTGTATTATTGAATTATTTAGTATAGATTTATTTTGGCTTTCTGAGGTAGCTAGGAATCTTTCAGTTAATCTATCTCCTCTTCTGGGTTCGATGATGATTTTTTCCCTATTAGGGTATAATCTGTTAGCTACATTACTCATTTTATGTAAATATCCCGAGTTGACAATGTATCTACCAGGTTCAGAGATCATAGTATAAAATAAGAGACCTATTGCTTCATCAAGTGATATAAAATGTCTTTCACAAGTAGGAGCCAATTCAATAGGGCTATTTTTAGGAAGTTCATCCCAAATTTCAAAAACATTTCCACTGCTTTCTACAACATTAAAATATCTAGCAACAGATCCCCCAGCATTCATTACCATTCTTTCTGCTATTAACTTGGAAGCACCATATACAATTTCAGGGTTGGCAGATTTACACGTTGATGTTAAAATTACCTTACATCCTATAGGAGCACAGTCTAATAAATGTTTAGTACCAAGAGTATTTATAGATAAAGTTTTCCAAGTTTCTTTTTCACCTAAAGGGGCATGTTTGGCTCCCGCTAAATTAACTATAATAGTAGGTTTAAATTTATTTATAGTAGAAAAAACATTATTAAAATTTGTTATATCTAAATATTCATGTTTACCCTCAATATCCGTGGGCAATATGGTTATATCTTTTTTAGATTTAAGAAACTCATCAGTTTGGTTTAACTTTCTTAATAAAGCAGTGCCTATGCTTCCATCAGCCCCCGTTATAAGGATTCTTTCACCGTCTTTAAGAGAATTAAAATTTAAAGAAATTAATTCTTTATGTTCAGGTCTATTAAGTACCTTTAATACATCTTTTTTTTTCATATTATTTTAGTTTTTTATTAATTTTTGGGTTTTGCTGGGTTGCCATAAACTATTTGGGAAGGAAGAACATCTGAAACTACGTTAGATCCCATCCCAACTAAAGAATCATTATGTATTTTAGTGAAAGTTCTAATATTACAGCTTAATTTAATTTTAACATTATTATAAATTTTACAATGTCCCCCTAGCATAGTAGAAGGACCTATCTCATTTTTATTTCCTATAGTAACATTATGTCCTATATTAACATAGTTCATAATTAAATTATCATCACCTATAATTGTATTACCTTTTATCCCAACTAAAATTGATACATAATTCATGAAAATATTATTATCTCCTATAATGACTTCCCCATTTCTTAGACTAGAACTTCTTATAGCTCCAGGGTAGCCTACAACACAGTAGGGGCCAATAGTATTATTTTTTCCTAGGATGACATTGGATCCAATAATAGCTGTAGGATGAATGTTATTATTTTTGTTTATAATTGAGTTATCCATATGTTAATCTATTAATTTAAGTATAAATTGAGTGATAAAATTAGGGTTTAAGTATGTATCTATCCATTTTCCTTTATTATATGCTTCTTGGTATAGATCTTCTTTAGATAAAGTAAAAAATTTATGTAAATTATATTTCATTTCCTCAATAGAATTTCCTAAAGGTACAACAGGAATGTTATAGGAGCCCGTCATTTTATAAAATGCTTCAGAGGCATCTGGATCTATAGTACTAAGAGCAATATTAGAATTAAAAATAGCTTCTAAAGATGATATCCCATATCCCCCTTTAAATTGAGGGGTGAATTGGTCAATGTAAATAAGTGAGTTTTGTTTACGTTGTATACTTTGGGAGTGGGTTATATTAGTAACCCAGTTGTATTTTAGATTGTATTGTGGTATTTTAAGTTCCTTTATAACCCTATTAATATCATATGTTCCTTTAACTAAGGGGTTTGAAGGGTTATGAAAGATTTCTTTACTATCCTCTCTATTTAATTTTTGGTTAAAATTATCAAGGTAGGTGTTTAAAGTAAAATTGTTATATTGATATTGGAGAAGTGGGTAATCTATTTCACTTTTTGGGGAGAGTTTATAATTTCCAAGAGTATAAAGATGCTTATAAATTTTATTTCTTAAAGGATGTTTATTATAAAAATTGGAATTTTCTCTATATAGGGTTCCTGGGTGCCAAATACAAAGTTTTTTCTCAGAATTGATTAAATCTAATCCTAATAGATTGCTAAATTCCCTTAAAGTTCTATATGTAGGTTCTAAAGGGTTTCCTTCTTCTCCAAAAATTATAACATCACTTTCTTTAATAAATTGTTTAGCTTCTAATTTATGCTCTTCAGAACAAAAATGAAGGTCATAATCATGTTGAAGTGTATAATTAAATGGGTGAGGTCTAAAGCATATGGATTTAGCTTCTATATCTTTACTATGTTTATTTATACAATAAGCATATTCAGTTAATACATTAGCGAAATCATTTTCTGCTATAAAACTTATTTTCATTTGTCACAAAGTTCTTTATTATTATTAAAAGCACACCACTTACATAAAGGAGATACTATTTTAGCATGTTCTTTTTCTTGATACTTACCTTTAGGAGTAAAACATTCTTTAATAAATTCCTCTAAGATTTGATCTGCTTTATTAAGTTTATTTCGTCCAGCAGCAGGTTTGTGGAGTTGTACTCGGTATATTGGGAAATCACTATTTTCCCATATTTTT
>TARA_R110002167_G_scaffold98718_5_pt1 | contig 10329 bp, 12 predicted proteins | sample TARA_R110002167 | Tara Oceans TARA_R110002167 (sample SAMEA4398238) | marine metagenome | biome: Polar Biome; feature: [MES] marine water layer (ENVO:01000295) within the mesopelagic zone...; material: water (ENVO:00002006), including particulate matter (ENVO:01000060) such as...... | reverse complement strand
GGTTCTGTAGGTCTCGAGTAAGGCTGTACCCTGGAAACTGGCATCTTAAGTCCCCTGATCGCGCCGACACTAACTCGTGCGTGCACCTCCTTCCTTTGATCAAGTACACTATCATTATTAAGCGCTTATCTCGCGCAGTTGCCCGCTGCAATAAATAGATAGGGGCGTAACAGCTGATCGACTTTGGAGAATAGATGGCTATCTGGCAGAGCATAAATTTATTTGCTTGGCATGATGACATGGTCATGCCGGTGGTTTACAGCTTGGTCGTAGGTGTCTTGTTGCTACGCTTTAATCCCGCTGGGAAAAAAGCAATCTTGATAACCCTGACAGTTTACGCAGTGAGTCTGCTGGGTATGTTGGCAAGTGGTGCTTTGTTCGTTTTCGGATTTACCTCGGCCAGTGTCTGGATTCGTGAGTTGTTCCAATTTATTGAGGGACTGGTACTTATTCGCCTCAGCATGATGCTGGTGTTAAGACTAATTCTTCCCGCGTTGCGTCTCAAAGTACCGACCATTCTTGAAGATATCATCGTCTTTATCGGCTATGTAGGCTGGGTCATGGTGCAGTTGCATGGTGCCGGTCTTGAGCTATCCAGCATCGTCACTACATCCACGGTCATTACCGCGATGGTGGCTTTTTCGATGCAAGACACGCTTGGGAACCTGCTGGCGGGGTTGGCGCTCCAGCTGGATAACTCGGTTGATGTCGGTGATTGGATTAAGCTTGACGAGATCACGGGTCGGGTGGTGCAGATCCGCTGGCGGCATACGGCGGTGCAGACGCGTAACTGGGAAACAGTGATTGTGCCGAACAGCCAGATGATGAAGGGAAAGTTTTTGGTGCTAGGGCGTCATGGTGAAGACCCAGTGCAATGGCGACGCTGGATCTGGTTTAACGTGGGCTACCAAGAGCGTCCGCCACGTGTGATTGAGGTGATAGAAACCGCGATTCGCAGCCTGGACATTCCGAATGTCGCTAAACACCCACAGCCCTCCTGTGTGCTGATGGGATTTGAGGAAAGCTACGGTCGTTATGCGCTGCGCTATTGGCTGACCGATCTGCATCCAGATGATCCGACCGACTCGATCGTGCGAACCCATATTTTTTCAGCGATGCAGCGTGAAGGGATGCGCTTGGCTTATCCTGAGCAGCATATCCGGATGACCAAAGAGACCGATAAGCGGGATGAGATGAAGGTCTCTCGACAGGTGACAGATCTGGTTAATATGTTGCGCAGTATGAAGTTGTTTAACCGTTTTTCCGATGAGGAGTTGCGAGATATCGCGCAGCGGCTAAAGTACGCACCCTTTGCTAAGGGCGATATCATTACCCGGCAGGGTGCCCGGGCAAACTGGCTTTACTTTTTGATCGAGGGGGAGGCACAGGCCTATATAGAGATGCCTGGACAGACCCAAAAAATACTGTCTAATCTCAAGTCCGGGAGTTATTTTGGTGAAATGGGGCTGCTGAAAGGATCGCCGCGTATCGCCTCGGTAGTAGCGCTCGAAGATTGCCGTTGTTACCGGATGGAGAAAGAGTCGTTTAAAGAGGTGATGATCAATCATCCAGGTCTCGCCGAGGAGCTTTCCGCTAAGATTAATGAGCGAGAAACGGGTCTGGATAGTCTGCAAGCCAGTGAGAGTTTGGGTATTGTTGAGGTGAAAGTAGTGCCTGCTGAAGACAGTGGCTGGATCAAAAAAATACGCTCTTTTTTGCGGGTATAGTGCATGGCCTATTAATGTCCGGATGTTTTAGTTTGACCCAGGTAATGAAGGATGCAGAGTTTGGTATACGCCAGAAATTTTGAACCAATGCGGGTTTGCCAACAGGGTTAAAAGATTTATGAATAAGCGATTAATTGTCGGTATGAGCGGAGCCAGCGGAGTCATCTATGGCATTCGTCTGTTGCAGCTGCTTCGTGATCTGCCGGGGATCGAAACACACCTGATCATGAGTAGCTATGCGCGAAAAAACATCGAAATTGAGACTGGGTTGACGGCAAAAGAGGTCGAAAGTCTGGCCGATGTAGTGCATAACTATCGTAACCAAGCGGCTAGTATTGCCAGTGGTTCTTTTAAAACCGATGGCATGATCATTACACCCTGTTCAATGAAAACCCTGTCTGCGATAGTCCACTCCTATGCAGATAGCCTGCTTGTCCGAGCTGCTGATGTTGTTTTGAAGGAGCGTCGGCGGTTGGTGTTGATGCCACGTGAGACTCCGCTTCATCAGGGGCATTGCAAGCTGCTTTACGAGGCATCTCAGCTGGGAGCGATTATTGCCCCGCCGATGCCTGCTTTTTATACCCAGCCATCATCTATCGATGACCTAATCAACCATAGCGTCGCGCGGGTGTTGGATCTGTTTGATATAGAAACAGGTCAGATAAAGCGCTGGCAAGGGACTGCAATGGCCTCGGGTAATGATTGATTCTGAGGCTGTGCTGCGGGCCGATATTGCCAAGCTGTTGCAGTCCTGCAGCACCTTGGCGCTGGCAACCCTAAGCCGTTCTGCTTCTGTTAAAGGTGTCGCAGATGTTCAGGAGCCATGGGCGGCGCAGCTCTTCTTTGTCAGCGATGAAAATTTAAGCCTCTACTTTATATCCAGCCCCGAATCCCGACACTGTCAGGATCTGCTCAGGAATCCGCATGTGGCGGCGACGATCAGTGGCGATACTTCCGATTGGCTCTCGGTTAAAGGGTTGCAGATTAGAGGTAGAGCCAAGCCTCTTCCGAAATCCCAGTACGCGAGAGTGCTGGCGCTGTACCTGAGTAAATCACCCCAGTTACAGGCGCTCTACCAGCGACCTACTAATCCCAATGAAGAAAAAATTCGCCAGCGGCTGATGGATGCGAATTTTTACCGCATAGATCCCGTTTGGATCCGTGTTATTGACAATTCTCGGGGCTTTTCGCACAAATGCGAGCTTAAATTAGACTCTTTTGTGTAGCGTTTCTAAAAAAGGCCGGCCCCCAGGTTTCGCGCATTGCCGATCGAGACTATTCAGCCGGATTTCTGGTTGAATAGTTTGGCGCCAAAGGTGTTCACCAATAGCCCTAGCATAACCAGAACTATACCTACGAGTTGCCAGAGGCCTAGCGTTTCGCCTAAAGCTAGCCAGGCTGTTATCAGGCCGACGACGGGCACCATCAGGGTAAGTGGCGCGACCTGGGATGCAGGATAGTGCCTTAACAGGTGTGCCCAGCTGCTATAACCAAAAATGGTAGCTACACCGGCTAAATAAAGCACCGCCAGCATGGATTTTGGCCCCATCTGGCTCAGGCTGTTGTAGATTAGTTCAGGACCCTCTAGCCAGTACGAGAGCAACATAAAGGGGAGTGGTGGAATCAGCGCGCTCCAGACAACCAGGCTGAGTAAATTGACGGAGCCCAGTTGACCAATTTTGCGGTTGATGATGTTGCCAAGCCCCCAGGCAGCGGCAGCGGCGAGCGTGAGTAGAAAGCCGATCGCCGTCGAGCTGTTGTCAGCGGTCTTGCTGGCTAGCAGTGCAAGACCTGAGGCTGCGATGAGTAGCGCGACAAGCTGCGTTTTATGCCAGTGCTCGCCAAGAAAAATAAGTGCAAAAACCAGGGTGAAGATTGCTTGCGCCTGGAGTACCAGCGAGGCCAGTCCTGCCGGCATGCCAGCATGCATGGCACTGAATAGCAGCGCGAATTGCCCTAGGCTGATAGTGCTGCCGTAGGCCAGTAGCCACTTTAACGGTAGTTTAGGTGGGCGGATAAAAAGCACTGCGGGAAAAGCGACCAGGCTGAATCTTAGCGCCCCCAGCAGCATGGGTGGCAGCTCATCGAGTCCCCAGCGGATAACAACAAAATTAACCCCCCAAGCAAGGATGATGAGCAGCGCCAGCACGCGGTCTTTTGTTGACATGTTTTATGCCTGGCAAAAGCGTTAAGGGTAACAGGAAAACCCGTCAGCCAGCAGACTAGGACTTATCCATGATTTCTGACTCCACTATTTCTCCATGATCTTTCCTTAGCTAGTCCCATTAGTCGTTGATTGAATCGAGTTTAATAGCACCTGAGACAATCAGTTCAATTAACGACTTAAGGATGCTTCTATGAAAACGTTTAAAAAATATGCGGTAGCTGTTGGGTTTGCTGGAAGTTTAGCGACTTTCCCGGTGTTGGCCGCAGAGCCAGATTTAACTGCAGAGCATATAGGATTCGGTTCTGGAGTTATCACTGGAGCCTTAATTGCCGGACCTTTAGGTGCGATCATTGGCGGCTCATTGGGAATAATGATAGGTCACGATCAGGTGCAAAAAAGTGAGCTGGATAAAAGTCAGCTGCAAATTGAGCAAGAGCGAGCGCGTGTGAGCCTGCATCGCAGTGATCTGGTGGCTGCGCAGGGTGCGCTGGAAGCAGTGAATAGCCGGCTGGCTGGAAAAGGAGATGCATTGCAGCAGGCGCAAGACCGACTGCAGGGTTTACAAGAGCGATATGCAGCCTTGCAGGGATTGGTTAGTGGGCTCCGGCTATCGGTCTATTTCGAGCAGAACAGCAGTCAGGTTCATCCTCGCGATCAGGCGCTACTCGAATCCGTGGGGCAAGGAGCCGAGAAGGTTGAGGGTCTGGTGGTTGATCTTGAGGGGCATGCCAATAAATCAGGGTTAGATCAGTATAATGAGTGGTTGTCAGAGCAGCGTAGCGACAGGGTGGGTGGTGTGTTGATGGCGCAGGGCGTGGTAGGAGAAAGCATTCGCAGGCAGGCTCAGGGTGCGCGCCAGGCATCAAGCCTGCGAGTCTATGCGCCCGAAGAGCGTCGAGTCGATCTGATGTTTAGCTTCGAGCCGGTGCAGGGGCTGGTTAGTCTGGATTAAGGGTCGTTTGATGACGGCAAGCTGCTGTCGGAGCTCCGCGTTCGTTCGTTGAGTGCTGGGCTCAGGTAGCAGCTAAAATATCCGTAGTAAAAGTGTCTCTTAGGCTTTGCTTCGATATTTAACTGCCCTATAATGCGCCGTCCGTTTTGGTTGACCTGTTTGTCGGCCTCGGTTAATGAAAGGTACTTGTTGTCACGGTTTGACCAATGGCTGCCGCTAGAAGTAGCTTAGGATGTGACAACCAATAACTATAGGAAACGCTGGGTCATTTAGATCCAGGGAAGATAAGGCAAATTCAATGTATACAGTTAGCACGAAGCCCGCTGAAGTAAAGCGCGAGTGGTTTGTTGTTGACGCAGAGGGTAAGACTCTGGGCCGTTTGGCTACAGAAATCGCCCGTCGTCTGCGTGGTAAGCATAAAGCCGAATACACACCTCATGTTGATACCGGCGACTACATCGTTGTAGTTAATGCCGAGAAAGTCCATGTGACCGGCAAAAAAATGACCGATAAGATGTATCACCATCACACGGGTTATATCGGTGGTCTTAAGACTATCTCCTTCGAAGATCAGCTCAAAAAGGCGCCTCAGCGTATCGTTGAGTCTGCAGTCAAGGGCATGCTACCTAAGGGGCCTCTGGGTCGCGCTATGTACGCCAAGCTGAAGGTTTACGCGGGTAACGCGCATCCACATGCTGCCCAGCAACCCCAAGAACTGAACATCTAAAGGAAGGCGGATAATGTCTATTACTCAATACTACGGTACTGGTCGTCGCAAGACCTCTACTGCGCGTGTCTTCCTGAAGGCAGGTTCTGGTAATGTCGAAATCAACGGTCGCACGCTCGAGCAGTACTTTGGTCGTCCCGTTGCGCAAATGATTGTTAAGCAGCCACTTGAGCTGACCGGTAACGTCGATAAATTCGACATGTTTATCACTGTTGCTGGCGGCGGTGCCTTTGGTCAGGCGGGTGCGATTCGTCACGGTATTACCCGTGCGCTGATGGAGTACGACGAGACTCTGCGTCCAGCACTGCGTAAGGCGGGTTATGTAACTCGTGATGCGCGTGAGGTTGAGCGGAAGAAAGTCGGTCTGCGTAAGGCGCGTAAGAAGCCACAGTTCTCCAAGCGCTAATTCGCCGACGTGCTGTGATAAGAAGAACGTCCATCCGCGAGGCTGGGCGTTTTTTTTTGCACGGATGTCGGGTGGTCTTGGTTGGTTTAGGGTGTTGGTTTTGCTTGTTGGTCTGGTGCAGTGCAAAAAAGACCACACTTGTCTTGCTAGAATGGCGGAATCTCTTTAAAATTCCTGCCATTTTATAGTCCGTGATTTAAGTATTTGAATCATATTGGCCTACGGGCGGTACTTGCTTATTAAAGGGCCGCGCAAGGGTTAATTAATGGGAGAAACCTTGATGAGTAATGAAGGCGTAAACAATGGACGCCGCCGCTTCCTGGTAGCCTCTACGTCCGTAATTGGGGCGGTGGGTGCTGTCGGAGCTGCGGTTCCATTTGTAGCTTCTTGGAATCCCAGTGCAAAGGCGAAAGCTGCAGGTGCTCCGGCGAAGGCCGACATCAGCAAGCTCGAGCCAGGTCAGCAGATGATCGTAGAGTGGCGCGGTAAGCCAGTCTGGATCGTTCGCCGTACCGCAGAAACACTGGCCAACCTGGAAAAGTTGAACGATACCCTCGCTGATCCGGCCTCTAATGAGCCGCAGCAGCCCGATTATATTCCCCACGCTAATTATCGTTCTGTTAAACCTGAGATCATGGTGATGACCGGCATCTGTACCCATCTGGGTTGTTCGCCGGCTTATCGTCCTGATCTGGCGCCAGAGGATCTGGGGGCTGAGTGGCTGGGTGGTTTCTTCTGCGCTTGCCATGGTTCGAAGTTTGATTTGTCAGGTCGGGTTTATAAAGGCGTTCCTGCACCGACCAATCTGGTGATTCCACCGCACGTCTACGAGAGCGACACCATCATCGTTATCGGAATCGATCCAGAGGGAGTTGCATAATGGGAAATCCGAATAGAAGTAAAGCCGAAAAAGGCTTGATGCGCTGGGTCGATGACCGCCTAGCCGTTACTCAGGCGTGGGAAGACCATCTGGCTAAGTACTATGCGCCGAAGAACTTTAACTTCTGGTATTTCTTTGGTTCGTTAGCGTTGTTGGTCCTGGTGAACCAGATCCTTACTGGTATCTGGCTTACCATGAGCTACAACCCCTCCGCTGAAGGCGCTTTTGCCTCGGTAGAGTACATCATGCGTGATGTCGAATACGGCTGGCTGTTGCGTTACCTGCACTCCACCGGTGCATCTGCGTTCTTTTTGGTGGTGTACCTGCACATGTTCCGCGGCCTGATGTACGGTTCATACCGTAATCCTCGCGAGCTGCTGTGGTTGTTCGGTATGGCTATCTACCTGGCGCTGATGGCTGAAGCCTTTATGGGCTATCTGTTGCCCTGGGGACAGATGTCTTACTGGGGTGCCCAGGTTATTATTTCGCTGTTCGGCGCGATCCCGGTCGTAGGTGCTGACCTGCAGCAGTGGATTCGTGGTGATTACCTGATTTCAGGTATTACCCTGAACCGTTTCTTTGCGCTGCACGTCATCGCACTACCGATTGTGTTGCTGGCTCTTGTTGTTCTGCATGTTTTGGCGCTGCATGAGGTGGGCTCCAATAACCCAGACGGTATTGAGATCAAGAAAAACAAGGACGCTAAAGGCATCCCGCTGGATGGTATCCCTTTCCACCCTTACTACTCGGTTAAAGATATTGTGGGTGTGGTGGTGTTCCTGTTCATCTTCTGTGTAGTGGTGTTCTTCTTCCCTGAGGGTGGCGGTTACATGCTTGAGGCGCCGAACTTTGAACCGGCCAACTCGCTCAAGACCCCACTCCATATTGCACCGGTATGGTACTTCACCCCCTTCTACGCCATGTTGCGTGCAGTGACCTATCCGCTGTTTGGTTTTGACGCCAAATTATGGGGTGTAATTGTGATGGCTGCGGGTATCGCGATCCTGTTCGTGCTGCCATGGCTGGATCGTAGTCCGGTTAAATCGATCCGCTACAAAGGCATGATCTCTAAAGTGATGTTGGCGATCTTCGCCGTATCCTTTGTTGTTCTCGGCTTCTGCGGCTCGATGGCGCCTTCCGATCAGCCTGCTTGGTTGGCTCCGGTTGCGACAACGCTTTACTTCGTGTTCTTCCTGGCTATGCCTTGGTATAGCAAGATCGACTCCACTAAACCAGTTCCAGAGCGGGTGACAGGATAATGAAAAAGCAATTTATCACACTCCTTTTTGCCTTGCTGCCGATGACCGTTATGGCCTCGGCTGCCAAAGTTCACCTTGAAGATTTCGAGGCGAACCTGGAAGACAAGGTGTCATTGCAACAGGGGATGAAGCTGTTCGTTGAGAACTGCATGGGTTGTCACTCTGCCAAGTATCAGCGTTACGAGCGTGCCGCTGATGACCTGGAGATGGATAAGGCATTCGTCCTCGAGAATCTGGTTGTTGGTGACAGCAAGATTGGTGATCAGATGACGATCGCCATGAGCACTGCTGATGCTACAGCCTGGTTCGGTGCTCCGCCACCCGACTTGTCTTTGACGTCGCGTCTGCGCGGTCCGGCTTGGATTTATACCTACCTGAAGAGCTTTTATGTAGATCCTGCTCGTCCTTGGGGTGTTAACAATAAGGTGTTCCCTGATGTGGGTATGCCTAATGTCCTAGAAGGGATGCAGGGTGTTCAGGCTTGTAAAGATGAGCACTGTACTGAGCTGGAGCTGGTTAAGGCAGGTAGCATGACGCCCGAGGAATTCGACAAGGCGATGTATGACCTGACTAACTTCATGGCGTATGTCGGCGAGCCATCGAAGCTTGTCAGCGGTAAGCTGGGCGCTAAGGTGCTTATTTTCTTAGCGATCCTGTTTGTCTTCGCTTACTTGCTGAAGAAAGAGTTCTGGAAAGATGTTAAGAGTGGTTCTTGGAGAGAGAAGCACTAATTAGGCGCAGATACTCTGTGTTCTGATCCTACGCGGCCTGCTTCAACAGCAGGCCGCGTTTTCTATTTTTTAACGCTGTAAAATTTTTCAAGGTGAACCAGATGGGTGTAACGGCAAAACGTTCCTCAATGACTTTCTTTTCTGATGGTGCTGATCATTTCAGCCATCGGGTCCGCATTGTATTGGCGGAAAAAGGTGTGGCGGTAGAGATCATCGATACGGATCTGGATGGCGCACCTCAGGAATTGGCTGACATTAATCCGTATAAAAGTCTGCCTACGCTGGTAGACCGTGAGTTGGTACTCTACGAGCCCAATATCATGATGGAATACCTGGATGAGCGTTTTCCGCATCCGCCGCTATTGCCCGTCTATCCGGTAGCGCGTGCTGAAAGTCGTCAATATATTCATCGGATTGAGAAGGACTGGTGTCGCCTAGTCGATATCATTCTCCACTCTGAAGATGCTGATGCCGTGGACACTGCGCGTAAGGAATTGACCGACGGAATGGTGGCGATAGCCCCTATTTTCGTCGAAAAACCTTACTTTATGAGCGAAGAGTTCACCCTGGTTGACTGCTGTCTTGCACCGGTCCTTTGGCGTCTGACGATGCTGGGCGTTGTGCTTCCTCCGCAGGCAAAGCCGCTGCAAAAATATATGGAGCGTTTGTTCGAGCGTGAGTCGTTCCAGGAGAGTTTGTCAGAAGCAGAGCATGAGATGCACTGATTGAAAAAATTGTTGGCTGTAATCAAGGGATGCTTTTGCATCCCTTTTTTTATCGAAATAAACCCCGGTTAATTAATCGGTCTGCTATTTAGGGTATTATGACAGCCCCTGAGCTGATCGTTGGAATGAGAAAGTATGACACCCAGCCGCCCCTACCTGATCCGATCCCTGCATGAGTGGATCATGGATAACCTGCATACCCCTTATATAGTGGTAGATGTTGCGACTCAGGGGGTTGATGTACCCCAGGAGTTTGTCAGTGACGGTCAGATCGTTTTAAATATTTCACTTTCTGCGGTACAGCAGCTGTCGATGGATAATGAAGCGATCAGCTTTAGCGCCCGTTTCGGAGGTGTGTCTAGGCATATCTATGTCCCCGCTGCAGCGGTTATGGCAATTTACTCGAAAGAGACGGGTCAAGGGATGAGCTTTGGTCGCGAACCTGGTGCGCCACAGCCCCCTGGGCAGGGTGCAGCAGCGGCGACTAAGTCGCTTAAAGATACAAACCCAGCTAAATCCAAACGGCCTGCATTAAAAATCGTTAAGTAGATAATGTTCATACCGTATTAAAACGGCCTTGCTGAATATCTCGGCGAGGCTTTTTTTTGCTAAGAAAGACAGCCCGAAAAACAATCCATCAGGGCGCTGGCTGTTTTTTTGCAGCTAGGCATTCTACTGTTTTGGCTATTGCAGCCCCCTTGTCTTACCGTTCTATAATTATCAAGCGGAGGGGAGTCGATGGTTAGCTCAGCTGA
>TARA_R110002167_G_scaffold105624_1_pt1 | contig 10332 bp, 20 predicted proteins | sample TARA_R110002167 | Tara Oceans TARA_R110002167 (sample SAMEA4398238) | marine metagenome | biome: Polar Biome; feature: [MES] marine water layer (ENVO:01000295) within the mesopelagic zone...; material: water (ENVO:00002006), including particulate matter (ENVO:01000060) such... | reverse complement strand
TGTTGAATAGTAACCCCACCCCCGAAAAAAACTTCGGTTTTCTTTTTTAAAAAGTTTTTGTAATTTATGGTGGTAACCCAAAAACTACATATATCTCGCATAAGTGTTGAACTGTGACACTTCAGTGTTATGAAAATGTTGCTTTTTTCTAGGGTTTATAAGGGTTAGTGTTAAAGTGTTACTTTTTAACCAAAAATATACAGTAGAGTTTTTTATAGTTTATTGTTTTCCCTTACCCCCTATATAGAGACAAAAAATCAACACTTGACACTTTTGTTTGTTTTTGGTATTATAAATTATTATTGTAGCTTTGCACATCACTAAACTTTATTGATAGTATGTATGTAATTTTAAAGAAGACTAGGAATGTAAAGCACACTTTTTTGGTGAATGATGATGAGGGTGTTCCTATGGAGTTTGAGGAAAAGGATTTGGCGAATAAGTTCGCTGATATATTCAGGAGGAATTCAGTTAATGGTTCTGTCTATACGGTAAAGAAGTTAGGTTAAAAATTATTACATCTTTTATTGGAGTTAATTTAGGTTAGCTAATAAAAAATGATTACCTTCGTAACGAAATCAAATTAAATATAAAATATAATGAGCAGTGGATACACACCAAAGAATTTAGTATTCGATAAGGATGCTAGGGAAAAATTAATTAACGGGATACAGCAGATGTCTAAAGCTGTAAAATCTACGTTAGGGCCTTCCGGCCAGACTGTATTAATAGAGTCACCGAATCATACACACGGAATTACTGTAACAAAGGATGGGGTAACGGTTGCGAAATCGATTGACCTGATGGATCCAGTGGAGAACCTTGCGGTTAGGATGATGAAGGAGGCTGCGGATAGGACTGCGACATCTGCAGGTGATGGAACTACGACATCGATAGTATTAACTGAGGCGTTAGCTACATCGGGGTTTGATTTAATCACGAAAGATAAGACTGCCACGTTACGTGAGTTGGTTTCGAGAACTGAAGAGGTGATTGAAGAGCTGAAGGATATGAGTCGTGATGTAACCGGGGATAAGCTCCGAGACATTGCTACGATATCTGCGAATAACGAGCCGGAGATAGGTGAAATTATAGCGTCAGTATACAATGAGGTTGGCGAGAATGGTATAGTAACCGTTGAAAAGTCGCACACGTCTGATACTCATTTTGAAACTACGACAGGAATAAAGATTGACAGAGGTTATTCGTCACATCTATTTATCAATGATTTTAAAAGAGACGAGTGTGTGTTGGAGAATGTGAAGGTATTAGTTGCCGACACGGAGATTAGCAACATATTATCGATAGAAAACATATTGAAACCAGTTATTGCGAATGATGACAGGCTGTTGATAATAGCGGAATGTTCGTCCAATGTAATAAACACCTTGGCTGCGAATGTAATGAAGCGAGGATTAAAGGTTTGTGTAATACAGCCGCCATCGTTTGGGTACAAGCAGCACGAGTTGATGCAGGATATTGCGTTATCGGTTGGTGCGAAATATTTCTCACAGAGCACAGGAGATGATTTAAGTTTGATAACACCAGAGGATTTAGGTTTCGCGAAGAAGATTGTGGTTGAGAAATCAGCGACTATACTAATAAAAGACGAAGAGAACGGTGCGGATATAGAAGAAAGAGTATCGCAGCTGAAGGATGCGGCCAAGGAGTCCAAGAAAAAAGCGGATAAAGATTTTATTTTATCTAGGATTGCGTCATTGACTGGTGGTATAGGTGTAATATATGTTGGAGGTAACACGGATTTAGAGCAGAAGGAGCTTTATGATAGGGTTGATGATGCGGTTTGCGCCACGAGATCAGCACTGGAGGAAGGAATTTTGCCTGGTGGAGGTTACGCGCTTGATATATTATCGAAAAGATTTGAAGGAAGCGACAATGTAGCTGAACAAATGTTAAGAATTGCTCTGCAGTCTCCGATTAAACAGATTTTAGAAAATGCCGGACTAGATTACAATGATGTTTACGGAAAAAAATCAAACCCTTCGGGTTTAGGGTACGATGTAAAGAACCACGAGTACGGAGATATGTACGAGATGGGGATTATTGACCCGACCAAAGTAACTAAGAACGCATTGCAAAATGCTGTTTCTGTGGCAGTTACGATTTTATCCACTAATGCTATAATAACTATGGCCAGAAGTGTTGAAGATTTATAAGATATGCAAGTAAATTTTGTAAGAATAGAGGGATTTGACGATTCTATAATCGGATTTGACGAAAACAACGGTAAGTTTGTTTACTCGTTCGATAGAATAGTAGAGACCCTCATGAAGAATGGAATGATGTACAATGAGTCTGTAGATTATCTGAATAGATATATATTAAAAAAATGTATTGGGGCGTATGCTCCTATAATAATGAATGTAATATGAAACCAATAGGAAAGTATATTGTAATAAAAACTATAGAGGAGGAAATAGAAACCTCCTCTGGATTATTGTTATCTGCGGATGATGTATCTGCGATGAGGTATAAAAAAGGTAGGGTTATTGAACCTGGATCAGATGTTAACGTAATAAAATCAGAAGATGTTATATATTACGATAAAAACTCTGGGTTCACGATGATGATAAACGATGAATCGTATACTATCATACAGGAGGGGAATGTGGTGGTAGTTATTTAGACTTCCTACGGATTGTTCTAGTCTCTTTATTCATTTTTTTAATAAAGTTTCTGTAAACCTTATCTGAAAAACCTACTTCTTTTTTAAACATTGGATTTCTCTCAGGCAACTGAGGGATTTCTTTGTTTATAATAGTTTTATATAGCTGACGCACCATTCGTCTAGCCTTATAAGACAGCTCGTATCTTGCGCTTATTCCGTCACTCGGTGCTCTAAATATGGATATCCATCCGTTATCCAGCATATTATCGAATCTTTTCCTGTCCCACATCAGTAATTCGTTAAATTCTTGGAATTTTCTCTTGTTAAAAATACGTTCTGACATAAGAAAAAGAATTAAATCTAGTTCTTCTCTCGTTAGTTCATATTTTTTCCTAAAATACCTGTGTACTACTGTGTAGTATTTTAAATAGTCGTATTCTTCAGGCCTATCTTTATAATCTATCATTAAATTTTATTTTTGTAACTTTGCAATCAAAGATACAAACATTTTAAATGGCATTAGGAAGAACAGCACAATATTATAAAGATAATCCTGAAGCAAGGAAGAAAAAGAACGCGTATCAAAAGAAATACAACAAAAGACCTAGTGAAATAAAGAGGAGATCTGAGCTTGTTAAGTTAAACAGGAAGATGGGAACTTATGGCAATGGCGATAAGAAGGATGTTTCTCACAAGAGTAACGGAAAGGTAACATTAAGACCTCAGAGTAAAAACAGGGGTGACACTAACGATACTAAAGGAGATAAAAAATCTAGAGGTAAAAAGAAAAAAAAATAACTATGGATAAGAAAGTAAGAATACCAAATGGGATGACAGCTATTCAGATGGCTTTAATGGCTAAGCAAGAAAAAAAAGAATCTAAGAAGGTTTCCATGATTGCTCGAGGTGTAATGAAAGGTGATATGATGGGTGATATGATAGAGATGTCTATGAAGCCGTTAATGAAAAAAAAGAAAAGATAGGATTATATTAAAAACAGTACGAAAATAAACAGTACGAAAATAAATAAACATAAAAATGCCAGACCCAACTAAAAAAACAACAACTAAAACAAAGAGAGATTTATCTACTCCTTTAGCATCAAGCAAATTTGACACTGCTGATTATAACAAAGATGGAAGCGTTTCTCCACGAGAACAAAAGAGGTATAATAAAGTACAAAAGCTAAAACAGAAAGGTAAAGAGTCTCTAAGTGACAGAAGTTCAAGGAGAAAAAAAACAGCAAGTGCTATAGGAAGTGCTGTAGGAGGTGCGTTAACTATTGCTCAACAAGCAATAAAAACTTATAAGGACGCAAAAAAAGATAAGTAATATGAAAAAAACAATAAAACCTTATTTTAGTGCGGCTATCAAGAAGATAGGTTCGCCTGAAAAGCTAGGACTACCATCTCAGAAGACGATTATGAAATCAGCTTACATGAGTAAGTGTGGTAAAAAGAAGTAGATTATGGTAAAGCCAAGAGCAGGTAAAGCAAAAGTAAAAGTAACTAAGTCAGGTAAAAAGGTTAGCTACGGACAGGCAGGTAATGCAAAAGGTGGCGGACCAAGAGTTAAACCAGGTACATCTAAGGGTGACAGTTATTGTGCAAGAAGCTTGGGTATAAAGAAGAGGTTGTCTAAGAAAAAACAAAACAATCCTAACACCCCCAACAACTTGTCTCGTAAAAGGTGGAAATGCTCAGGAGCAAAATCTAAAAAATAATATTAGTATATTTGTAAAAAAGTAATATGAAATCAAAAGGATTAGGAGACACGGTTGCTAAAATAACAAAAGCAACAGGAATAAAAAAGGTTGTGGATAAGGTTTCCAAGGCAGTAGGTAAGGACTGCGGATGCAACAAAAGACAAGATACATTAAACAGGGCTTTCCCGTATAAAAAATAAAACAATGGCAATAATACCAGGTACAACGAGATTTATAGGAATTTCACCAAGCGTAGACTTAATAGAGAGAAGGTCAGCACAAATAAACGCAGAGACTGAGCCTTATACAATGGCTGATATTGCTGCCACAGTAGGCGGAGGCGGAGCGGTAGCTACAGTAGTAGCTGGAACTAATGTTACTGTCGACAGCACAGACCCTTTGAATCCTATAGTTAATGTCCCAGTGGTTGGAGCGGTAGCTACAGTAGTAGCTGGAGACGGTGTTTACGTTGATAGCACAGACCCTGCGAATCCTATAGTTAATGCTCATAAAGTATTAAGTGGATATTTTAATGAAAGTGGAGGGTCTTTAGCGTTAGTCATATCAAGAAATGATTTTGACTCCACTTCACCAGCATTAGTTGCTACTAAAATAGCAGTTGGATATTGGCAACTTACTTTCACTTCATTTTCTTTTGCTGGAAATAGTTGGGGTACAATATATTCATTCCAACCAGAATCAGCAAATAGTACTGCAGCTGTTGGATTTTATTCAGCTGAACAGCAAAATGGTAATTACATAATAATATCTGCTAGAGATTCTACAGGAGCTATGGCTGATGGATTATTAAATGATGTAGAATTTAGAATGGTTCAATTATCATAAAAAAATATAAAAAATAAAACAATGGCATATCAAAAATTACAAGCATCAAGGGCAGCAGCAGTTGTTCCTAACGATACAACAGACATACCTAATCCTGCTAATGCAAGTGGATTGGGAAACAACGGAAACGTATTATACGTTGGTGCAGCAGGAAACTTAAGAGTTATGACTGTAGCAGGAGACGATGTTACCTTCTCAAATGTTCAGGTTGGGACTTTTCTTCCTATTCAGGTAGTAAGAGTTTTTGCTACAGGAACTACTGCTGACGACATTATAGCTCTCTGGTAGTATGCAGATTTCTATAGGAAATATAATAAAAGGAAATGCAGGAACTTTTGTACCTGCACCGGATAAGAACACACCAATTTTGCCTGGAATGGTTGTATATTATAATATTGATGACTTGTCATCTTATAATTTTTCTTCAACAAAAACTACAGTTAACAACTTGGCATCTAGTGGTGGGTATGGTGGTAATATAACTAGAGATGCAGGTTTGTATCCTGAAAAAGTTACACTTAATCCTTCTACCTATTGTGGATACGGAACAGATTCAAACGGAAAGTTTGTTTACTTCCAAAGGGGTACAACTTTTCCTATTCTTAATGTCAATCAGTCTTTGAATTTGACTAATTGGACTGCACAGTTTAAGGTGAAAAACAGAGGTATTTTTTCTACCGAAAACTATTTTAGATTTTTAGGTACTGTAAATTATTCAATGGAATTGGTTCATAATTCAGGTAATATATGGTACTATACAACTGCTGTTGGATGGGTTAATACAGGCATTTCTTACCCTGATGATGGTAATTATCATACAATAACTTTTACTTACACAGACTCTCCAAAGTTATTTAACATATATATGGATTCTGTGTTAGTTTACACTACTAACTTAAATGGAATAGGTATTATAACTTCTAAGTTTTGGGTGCAGGGTTCTCAGGATAATAGACAAGACCCTTCGTACTTTAATAAGTTTTTGCTTTACGACAGAGCTTTAAATCAGACAGAGATAAATAATAATAACAATATTTAGATTATGAGGGAATTATTAACAAAGAATAAGCTTTTCAATTTTATTACTGAAAGGTTTGGCAAGATTGACTGTTATTTGATGGCTAGATTTTACAGCCCTACTATAAACGATAGGTCTGGGAATGTTAGAGCTTATTCAGAATTTTTTGTAGTGATACAGGAGGAGGTAACTGACCCTTCAACAGGTTCTAAGTATTTCATTGACTCTCCATATTCTATAAAAAAACAAACAATAAACTTTAATTCATCGGAGTTAGATTTAGAAAATATTTTAGAATCAATATCAGCGAAGTTTTTGGAAGATTCATTTGAGCTTTCTTACAGCGACTGGAAATAAATTACATATATGAACACACAAACAACAACCTTACTGATTGATAGCGTGGTGGTTAACTACGTTTTCATTGAAAATAAAAGAAACAAGTGAAATGATAATAGATTTTTTGAAAACAAACTGGGACAATGTTATAATTGCTTTAGGTGGAGTTGGTGCTTATTTTGGAGGTTTAAAGATGAAAACCATTAACGAGAAGAAGGCAGATACGGATGCATTGGGTTCAATGCAGAATGCTTACAATGAGTTTGTAATTGACCAAAAAGAACGTTATACAGAACTTAAATTTGAACTTAATTACGTTCGTGAAGAGTTGAAACTTGTAAAAGAAGAAAGCCGAGATTTAAAAAATGAGGTTAAAAGCTGGAAGGCTAAATACAATTCTTTAAAAAAGCAATTTGATACATACAAAAGAAATCATTCTTAAATGAATAAGGTTGCTTTTGTAATAGGACATAATAAGAATGATAAAGGAGCTTATTCTAAAGAGCTTGGTTTTTCTGAGTGGGACTATTGGAATTATTTTTATATTAACAACTTGTGTCATCTAGGAGATTTATTCAACCATAGTTTAAGTAGTAGTTATACTTCAAGACAAAAATCTATGTCTAACCTTACAAAAGATTATGATTTAGTTTTTGAGTTACACTTTAACTCTAGTTATTTAAGTGCAAATGGAGTAGAAGCTATAATATATTCAGGCAATAATAAAATGAAAATTATAGCTGAATTGTATTGTAAATTAATGAGCGATAAATTATCTTTAAGGAATAGAGGTTGTAAAGAAAAAAGTAGTGGTAATGGTTTTGGTTTTTTAAATCTTACTAAAGGAGATGCAATTTTATTAGAGCCTTTTTTTGGAAGCAATAAAAGTGATTGTAATAAATATAGTCACAAACAACATGCTTTAGTAATTGAAGAGGTAATAAATAAATATAACAAACTATGAAATACTTTTTACTAATACTTATATTTATTTCTTGTAATCCTATTCAAAGGCATGCTCGAATAGTTGAAAAATTTCCTTATGTGCATACGATTGATAGTATTAAATTAATTGATACGATTAGGCTAAACACGTATAAGGTTATTTCAGACACTGTAGTGCACGAAAAACATCTAATTGATACAATCATATTAAACAAGGACAATCTTACTGTGAGGGTTCTTAGATTCAGGGATTCGGTATATATTAACGGTGAATGCGACACAATATTTATTGAGAAAGTAATTGTACGAAATATTCCAGTTAAGTACTACAAGGAAAAAGTGTTTAAATGGAATTTTGTATTTATATTAATAGTTTCAGTTTTAGCTTTTATATTTATTGCTAGGATTATATTCTATACATAAAAATCTTTATTAAAAAATATGTACCTTTGTAATTCAAAGAAATTACTATGGGTAAAATAAGTCAATATACGAATGACACAGAAGTTGTGGGGTCTGATAGATGGATCGGAACAGATTCTCAGTCTAATGATTCTACAAAAAACTTTACAGCTCAAAAAGTAGCTAACTTTCTGAATAATCAGAATCGTATTGACAATCCTGATTTACATTATAAGTTTCAAAATAAAACCGCTTTAGATAGTAGAGATTCAGGAACAATATCTTTTGATATTTCATTAGGAGCATCAGTTCCTTTTAGCTCTGTATCGACATTTATGTTAAGTGAAAGGTTGTTAGGAAGTTCTCCAGATATAAGTTCTTTTTATACTAATCCACTTATAGGTGCTACCGTAATGATTTCTAGAGGTGATGACATTTCTACTTTTGGAATATTCAAGTGGGATTCATCTGTTCAAAATATATTAGAGCCAACATTTTATGATATAGGATTAACCTACGCGACAGGAAACGGAGATTTAGTAGCTAACTCAAACTATATTATATCAATACTTTCTTATGGAGCAACTGGAGACAAAAATTTTGTTTTTACTAAAACCGTAGCTTCTACTAATTGGGTTATAAACCACACATTAAACAAATTCCCTTCGGTGTCCGTTGTAGATTCAGCAGGAACTGAGGTAATAGGTCAAATACAATACATAAACTTATCACAAATAACAATAACATTCTCTTCAGCATTTTCAGGAGAGGCATTTTTAAACTAAAACAATGGCAATAAAGTATCTAAACAATGTTTCGCTAGAGAATAACGAAATACAGAACGTAAAAATTCAAAACCTAGCATCAGACCCTGTAGTATCAGGTCAAGGACAGCTTATTTTTAATACATCCTCAACATCTCTTAAGTACTATGACGGTACTAACTGGATAGCTTTAGGAAGTTCGTCAGGAACTGTAACTTCTGTAGCAACAGGAGAGGGGTTAACTGGAGGGACTATAAGCACTTCGGGAACAATAAGCTTGAAAAATGCTTCTGCGTTTACAAACAATACCATATTAAAGTGGGATAATACAGGAACTCAATTTGTTGACTCTTCTATTGTTGACAGCGGAACTAATGTTACAATAACAGGAGGATTAACTGTAACTGGTTCTATAACAGGAAACGTAAGCACGGCAACTGCCTTAGCTACGGCTAGAGACTTCTCTATATCTGGGGATATGACAGCACCTACTGTTTCATTTGATGGAACTGCGAATGTTGTGTTATCGAGTACGCTAGCAACCGTTAATACTAATGTGGGTTCTTTTGGAACTGCATCATCCGTAGGAACTTTCACTGTGAATGGAAAGGGACTTATAACTGCTGCTTCTAGTACGACTATAGCGATAACTGCATCACAGATTACTGATTTTGCGACTGCTGTTGATACTGAGGTTGCAACAAGAGAGTTTGCTGCTAATATAGGAAACGGTACTTTAACTTCATACGTTGTTACTCATAATTTATCTACTAGAGACGTGTCTGTTCAGTGTTACAATGCAACAACATTTGAAACGGTATATTTAAGTGTTGAAAGAACTACAACTAATACAATCACTCTGGCAACTACGGTTGCTCTTGCTACAGCAGCAGTTAGGGTAGTAATAACTAAAATAGGATAATATGCCAATTAAATTTATTGATGAAATTGATTCGGATAGTCCTGTCACGGCAGAAAGCTTTATTAAAATAGGAGGAACATCCTCTCAGTTTTTAAAGGCTGATGGCTCTGTTGATTCTAGTACTTATCAATCTACATTAATTAGTGGTACGAATATTAAAACAATTAATGGTAGTACTATTCTTGGAAGTGGAAATTTAGTTATTGATACTACTGACCAATGGGGCGATATAGCTGGTACTTTATCAAATCAAACAGATTTACAAAACTCTTTAGACGACAAGCAAAATATTTTAGTTAGTGGTACGAATATTAAGACTGTAGGAGGAACAACTATTTTAGGAAGTGGAAATATTCCTTTAGGTGTTACCTCTATCGTAGCTGGAACTAATGTAACTATTTCTCCAGTCGGAGGAACTGGAGCGGTAACTATTAACTCGTCTGGTATTACAATTTCTCCTAATGTTTCTAATCAAGTATTAACAGCAACTGGTGGTTCTACTATAAGTGGTGAATCTAACTTCACATTTGATGGTAACACTGTTATAGGTGGTTCATCAGCAACAATAACTACCAGTGTCGTAAATCAAGGAGTTTCTGGAGTTTACGATGATTTGAATACATGGTCTACGGCTTATGTTTCAGGTGAAATAATGAAAGGTCAATCAAATGGCGAGAATGTGGCTGTAGGAGAATGTCTTGTTTTAACATCGGGGTTTTCCTGGATGAAATCAGACCAAACTTCAGAAGAAAAGGCTAAAGG
>TARA_R110002167_G_scaffold123016_1_pt1 | contig 10340 bp, 10 predicted proteins | sample TARA_R110002167 | Tara Oceans TARA_R110002167 (sample SAMEA4398238) | marine metagenome | biome: Polar Biome; feature: [MES] marine water layer (ENVO:01000295) within the mesopelagic zone...; material: water (ENVO:00002006), including particulate matter (ENVO:01000060) such... | reverse complement strand
TGAGTCGGTAACGCTTCAACACTACGACGGCAATTGGAATATTATCGGACGTGGGTAAAAATTAAAAATGACAGACATACTATTATGACAGAATCAATTCTAAAAAGAGAATCACCAACAATAGCAGCGAGTGTTCGCGCCAAAAATATAATCATTCAAAGCGCGTCTGAACTATCCAGTGGGATCGTTGAAACATGGGAACGTGGTTTCAATCTTATCTGGCGCAATCGCCAAGCAACACCAGCAGAAGTGTTGGCTGAACTTGGAACAGATGCTGTTGAAGTGTTTGAACTATCTGAACACACAGTGAGTTTTATTGGAGCAACATTAACAGGTCGTGATGATGCTGAGTTTGCTCGTATCTTAGCGAAATTGGCAAAGATACCTGCAACCACTCGTAATGAGGACGGCAGCGTAACAATTGATTAATGCACACCACAATCAAAGCCGATCCCACGCAGCCGCGCCAGAAGAACTACTTCTGGAATCTGATGGAGGCGGTCAGTCAAGCACTGGCCGCTATCGTGGGGTTGAATGCGAACCTGACCTTCTCAGCCTACTGCGGCTACTGGAAGTCAGAGCAACACCCGATCAAGGGACACTTTTACCGAGCGGTTAATTTCCTATTCCGCGACCTCGATCACTGCCAAAACGCTTGGCGCCAAAAGACATAACAACAATTTTATGGCAACTTACGCAAATATATTTATCGATCAAGGCTCAGATTTTAGTTTCACTGTTGATCTTTCAACTACAGTTGGATTACTTGATCTAACAAGCTATACTGCGCGTGGACAGATACGAAAATCATATACTTCGACTACCGCTATTGATTTCAATATCGATATTGATGTTCCAAATAAAGAACTAAATGTATCGCTAACTGCAGCACAGACGAGTTCGCTAAAAGCAGGAAGATATGTTTATGATATTGAGATACTTTCTAGCAATAGTCCAGCGGTTGTAACACGCGTTGTTGAAGGTCAGCTTGACGCAACACCGAGAGTCACACGAGGTTTATAAATAGAATCATGCCTAAACCAAATTCCAGACCTACGTTGATCGAGTATGCGCTAAGAGCTCTCGGTGCTCCGGTTATTGAGATTAATGTTGATGAAGATCAATTAGAAGATCGCTTAGACGAAGCTTTGCAATTTTATCAAGAGTATCACTCAGATTCTATTGTGCGTAACTACCGTAAACATTTAGTCACCGCTGAAGATGTGACTAATGGATATGTTACAGTTCCAGATTCAATGATTTTTGTTAATAGCGTTTGGCCAATTATGGCTAGCGGTTCTCAATCAGGAATGTTTTCGATCGAGTATCAAATGCATTTGAACGATCTTTATAATCTGCGCCATCCAGGTGTACTCATTGATTATGCAATGACGAAGCAATATATGGCAATGATTGATCTTAAGGTTAATGGGATGAGCCAGAAAAGCACTTTTTCTCGTCATCAAAATAGAGTTTATATTGAAGGTGATGATATGAAAGAAGGTTTTTATATTATTGTTGAAGGTCATGAAGTTTTAGATCCTGACTCTTATACTGATATCTACAATGATATGCTTTTAAAGAAGTATCTTATTGCACTTATTAAACGGCAATGGGGATTAAATCTTATTAAGTTTGAAGGAATGCAATTACCAGGTGGAGTTACACTCAATGGCCGTCAGATATATGATGATGCATCACAAGATATCGAAAAGATTGAAGAAACAATGCAGTTAACTTACGAGAAACCAACTGACTTCTTTGTCGGATAATGTGTTATGCCAAGAAACGTTTATTTTTCCCAAGGTGCGGCGAGCGAGCAGAATCTCTATGAAGATATTATTATAGAGAGTCTTCGTATATATGGGCATGAGTGCTATTATATACCAAGAACAATTGTCAATGAAGATTTTATATTCAATGAAGATGCTTTAAGCAAATTTGGTGAAGCTTATCAGATTGAGATGTATGTCGAGAGCGTTGATGGATATGAAGGTGATGGCAATCTATTAAGTAAGTTTGGATTAGAGGTAAGAAACCAAATCAGCTTTGTACTATCGAGAAAAAGATGGAGTAATCTTATTGGTAAATTTGGCAACGAAGGAAGCACAATTCGACCGAACGAAGGCGACTTAATCTACTTACCGCTTGTAAAAGGATTGTTTGAGATACGGTATGTAGATGGCGATACTCCATTTTACCAGCTACAAAATATGCCGACGTATAAGCTTACGTGCGAGCTGTTTGAATACGGTAATGAAGCAATTGATACTGGTGTTGCAGAGATTGATTCTTTTGAGACAAACTACGCATCACGCACTACTCTCACAGTTGGTGCTGGATCTGGCACATATATTGTTGGTGAAGATATTACACAATCGCTCGGAGGTTCTCCTGAAGTTATCATCAACGGTGAGATCGCTGAAGTGCGCACTGGAGAAATTGATGTAGTTGGCATTGAATCAAGTGATAGTACTAATTTATCGTTCAGTATTACTGCTGACGCTGTAGGCAATTTGGTTGGTACAAGATCTGCAGCTTCCTATGCCATTACTTTGAAAGACACGTTTAATGCGATTGATGACAATGATGCTTTTGCAGATAATACACAGTTTGAAACTATCGGAAATAACTTTATCGACTTTACAGAAATCAACCCATTTGGAGAAGTAAATATTACATAATATGTTAGACGGAGTACATTTTTATAATCAGACACTTAAGAAGTCTGTAGCTGTGTTTGGAACTATTTTCAATAACATTAAAATTGTTCGTAAAGGCACAAGCGAAACTCGTGTGCCACTTGCGTATGGTCCTAGAAGTAAATTCCTTGCGCGAATACAACAGGATACTAGTTTAGAAGACCAGAAGTTAGCGATCAAATTGCCAAGAATGAGTTTTGAAATCACTTCTATTGATCGTGATAGCGTAAGCGCTTTGAATAAAAGTAACGTTAAACTGTTCAATAAACCTGGTACCGAACTAAGTAAAAGTGTCTTACGACAATCTGTTCCGTACAAACTCGGAATGCAATTGAATATTCTTGCCAAAACACAAGATGAGGCGCTGCAAATATTTGAACAAATTCTCCCAACCTTTGTTCCTGAATATACCGTAGCTATAAGAGACATGGAAGGCGATGGAAATACAGTTGATGTCCCAATTACTCTTACTAATACAAGTTTTGAAGATGATTACGAAAACGATTTCACTACAAGGCGTACTATTATCTACACTCTCGACTTTGAAATGAAAGTTCGTTTTACTGGTCGTGTTGTTACTAAACCAGTTATTCGAGCTGTCATAGCTGATCTGTATAATAATTCAACCGAGGATTCAGCATCTACTGCGGTAGATAGAGTAAAAACTGAATTAGGCTCTGACACTGATACGCGCGAAGACCACACAGCTAATACTACATTCGGATTTTAGAATTCACCATAGCCGTATATTATGAATAAGACTAAAGATGATATTTTAACTGCACTTGAAACAAATCTACCTCAGCAATTAAAGAAGATAAAGACTGAGGTATCTCAAACTGAGATTACAGCTGACACAGAAGAGGATTATATTTACTCAAGAGATAAGATTAAAGATTTGATTGCTAAAGCTGAAGAAGCAATTGATACAATGATGGCGCTTTCAAGCGAGACTGAACATCCACGCGCCTTTGAAGTGCTGTCAGGAATGTTTAAGACTACAACTGAAATGATGGATCAACTAATGACTTTACAAAAGAAGCGGAAAGAGTTGACACAGAGCGAAGAACAGAAATCGATTGCTTCAGGTAATACAACGAACAATGCGATTTTTGTAGGTTCTACTACAGAACTGCAGAAATTCTTAAGTAAAAGCAATGACATTAATTAACGCTGACAAAGGCTATTTGGGAAATCAATTAGTTAAAAGGGATGGTATTCAAGACAGCTTCACACAGGAAGAAGTTGCAGAGTATGTGAAGTGCATGAAAGATCCCATTTACTTTGCTGAGACGTATATCAAAGTAATTTCACTTGATTCTGGTTTGGTGGCATTTAAGCCGTACGATTATCAGGAAAAAATGTTTAAACATTTTAATGATAATAGATTCTCTATTGTATTAGCGTGTAGGCAATCTGGTAAAAGTATTAGTACAGTTATTTACATTCTATGGTATGCAGTCTTTCACCCAGAAAAGACAATAGCGATCCTAGCGAATAAAGGTGCAACAGCAAGAGAGATGCTATCTCGTGTCACATTAGCACTTGAGAATCTCCCATTCTTTCTGCAGCCTGGTTGTAAAGCATTGAATAAAGGTAATATAACATTCGCAAACAATACAAAGATTGTTGCAGCTGCCACATCTGGTTCTTCTATTCGTGGTCTATCAGTCAATCTACTTTTCCTTGACGAGTTCGCGTTCGTTGAAAATGCGGCTGAGTTCTATACATCAACTTATCCAGTTGTATCTGCTGGTAAAGAGACGAAGGTAATTATTACGTCTACCGCAAATGGCGTTGGCAATGTATTTCATCGATTGTATGAAGGCGCTGTACAAAATTCAAATCAGTTTAAACCGTTTCGTGTTGACTGGTGGGATGTCCCTGGCCGAGATGAAAAATGGAAGAAGGAAACAGTATCAAATACTTCAGAACTTCAATTTGAACAAGAGTTCGGTAACTCTTTTCATGGCACATCAAACACTCTCATATCTTCGAATACATTATTAGGTCTAAAGGCACAGAATCCAATAGAAATGCGGAACGATGTATATTTCTATGAAAAACCTCAGGCTGGCTATCGGTATATTATGACTGTCGATGTTTCAAAGGGGCGAGGTCAAGACTATTCAACGTTCAATGTATTGAAAATATCTGATATAGGATTTTCTCAGGTATGTACATATAGAAACAATCTTGTCTCTCCTATGATATTTCCTGATATTATTGTGAAGATTGCATCTCTTTATAATGAAGCAATGGTTATAATCGAGAATAATGATGTTGGACAAGTTGTGTGTAATCATGTCTATTATGATTTTGAGTACGAAAATACGTTTGTATCGTCATCGGTCAAGGCAGATGGTATTGGCGTAATGATGACAAAACGCGTCAAACGAATTGGTTGCTCGAATTTAAAAGATATTATAGAGCTCAGTAAATTACATCTTGTCGATGCTAATACAATTGATGAGCTATCAACGTTTGAAGTAAAAGGCGGAAGTTACTCTGCATCAGTTGGAAATCATGACGATTTGGTTATGAATTTAGTAATGTTTGCATGGTTTGTTTCCTCAGATGCATTTGGTGATTTAAGCGATAGAGATTTAAAGTCATTACTGTATGAAGATAGAGTAAAGCAGATGGAAGAAGATATTACCCCAGTTGGAATTATAGATGAACAACCTTTAGTTGGAAGTGCTTGTGCTTATGAAGATATGGTTAACAATATGAATGAGTGGAATAATCTCTAAATATTCCATGTTATAAATAGAAACCTAACCGATTTGAATTACATCTTATTATGATTCTTATTATACAACTATAAACAACTGAAAGGAACAACAACATGGGTTTTCAAGTATCACCTGGAGTCGAGGTTAAAGAAATCGACCTAACAAATGTCATACCTGCAGTATCTACATCAATTGGTGGATATTCTGGGTATTTTCGCTGGGGTCCGGTAAACGAGATTGGTCTCGTAAGTTCTGAAAAAGAACTTGCAGGCAAATTTGGTACACCAGACGCTGCACACACACAATCTTTTCTGACTGCTGCTTCATTCTTGAAGTATGGTAGCGCATTGAAGGTCGTTCGAGCTGGAGATAGCACAGTCATGAAAAATGCTGTTGCAGGTACGCATGAAGTCTTAAATGGCGGAATTGAAGGCGTTACAATCTCATCTACACCAACACAATTTTTAAATGTTGATGGAACAGAAACACTTCACATTGTCGAAGATGGCGGAGCTGGTACTGGAGCAACAATTACTCCACTATACCAAGTTAATACGGCTTCTGTCGTAGGAGCATCTGGTTATCAATTGACTGCAATTGATCCAAGCAATTTGTCTGATGGTGCTTATACCATTACTGTACAAGGTGAATCTGTATCCTTCACGGTCGCAAGTGCAGCAGTTACAACTGATATCTCTGCTCTTGGAATTTATGTTCCTGTTGATCCTACTGGTCAAATCAGTGTTACTGACACTGTTGCATCTCCTGATTCTGTTGTCACTAACGTTGCTTTGACAGGTACTGCAGTTACTATTACATCTGCTGCTTCTGCTGCATCGTCTCCTGCTGGAACTCTTGTTGACGGTGATATACTTACTGTCTATACAACAAGTGGTGATACTGCATCGCAACCTTTCACAGTAACTGTTACTGATAATGTTGGTACACCTGAGTATGCTCTCGCTGCTGGTGTAGCTGATGTTGATACGTTTGACACAGTTCCATCAACTCTAACTGGCGTTAAAGCTTATACTGCTGCGGGTGTTATTATCCCTGGCCTTTTCTTTACTGTTGGATATGATATTGAAGAAATTGCTTCTACTGCTGATGGTTCTGGTTACGTTATTGCTAATACCACTGTTGGTATTAACTTGGATGTAGCAGCTTCTCCTGCAGTTATTACTTCGCTCGAAGCTGGTAACTTTACATTCGATGAGCAAGAGACTGAATTCAGTCTTCCTGCATATATTGCTAACGAAGAAGCATTCGAAAGTGTATATCCTCCTGCTAGTACTAGCGTTCTCCCTGGTTTACTTTTTGCTAAGTACCCTGGAGAAGTTGGTAATTCGCTTGGAGCATATGTCATCGATGCAGCTTCATGGTCCACAACTCCTACTGGTGTTCAGAACAACTTCGATGCTGCTCCTACAGGAACTGAAGTTCACGTATTAGTGTACGATGCTACTGGTGGAATTTCAGGTGTAGAAGGTTCAGAACTTGAAAAATGGTCGTTCCTTGATAGAACTCCTGGAGCAAGGTATGATAATGGTGCAAATAGCAACTATCAAGATGTAGTTAATGCAAATTCAAACTACATCTATATCGCTCGTCCAACAGCAGGTTCAGCTACAACATATGAGTTCGCAGGTGGTCTTGATGTTGCTTCAGCCGGAGTTGCTAATCCTACAGATATCAATGCTGGTCTAGAGGTACTTTCTGACTCAGAATTGGTTGATGTAAATCTGCTGTTCGCACAGGTTGACGCTACTGGTAATGTTATTGCCAATAAGGTTCATGAGATTGCATCAACTCGTAAAGATTGTGTAGCATTCCTCTCGCCGATCATTTCAGCTTCAACTGGAAATGATAAGCAGGTCGATGTTAAAGCTTGGAGCGAAGGCATCACTCTACGAGGTATTGAAGGTTCATACGCTGTAATCGATTCGACTGCGCTGTATGTCTATAATAAGTATGCTGACAATTATGTTTATATCCCAGCTTCTGGTCATATGGCCGGTCTTTGTGCTAAGACAGATGATCTTGCAGAACCTTGGTTCTCTCCAGCTGGTCTTAATCGTGGTGGTCTGAAAAGCGTTGTTAAGCTTGCATTCAACCCTAAGAAAGCTGAAAGAGATGAACTATACAAAGCGGGTATTAACCCAATCGTATCGTTCCCTGGTGAAGGCATCGTCCTCTTCGGCGATAAGACTGCACAATCAAAGCCAAGTGCTTTTGATCGTATCAATGTTCGTAGACTGTTCATCGTTCTTGAAAAGGCGATTGCAACAGCTGCAAAATACCAACTGTTCGAGTTGAATGATAGCTTCACACGCGCGATGTTCAGAAATATGACAGAACCTTTCCTACGGGATGTTAAAGGTCGTCGTGGTATTACTGACTTCTTGGTTGTATGTGATGAAACCAATAACACAGGCGAAGTGATTGACACTAACCGTTTTGTTGCTGACATCTATATCAAACCAGCTCGTTCAATCAACTTCATCACACTTAACTTCATTGCTACACGCACAGGAGTTGATTTCAGTGAAATCGTTGGTAAATAATTAAAAAATAAAGAAAGGAAATAAAAATTATGGCTAACGTAGATGATTTTAAATCGCAACTTATCGGAGGAGGCGCTCGCGCCAATCTCTTTCAAGTTACGGTAACTAACCCACCAATAGGAGCAGGTTTAAATACTGAACTATTGGCATTCACATGCAAAGGAGCTCAACTTCCCGCAAGTGTTATAGCACAAATTGATGTACCGTTCCGCGGTCGTCAACTAAAAGTCGCAGGTGATCGTACATTCGAAAACTGGACAATCACCGCTTACAACGAAGATTCACAAGATGTAAGAAGTGCATTTGAAAGTTGGATGAACAGCATTAATCAGCATGTTAATAACGTAGGCGAAAAGTCTCCTACGAGCTATCAAGCTGACATTACTGTTGAACAACTCGATCGTCAAGGCAACGCAACAAAGACATATGTACTTCGCGGAGCATTCCCAGTGAATGTTTCAGCTATTGATCTTAGTTACGATGCTAATGATGCTATTGAGGAATTCACAATTGAGTTCGCTTATCAGTATTGGGAGTCCAATACAACAAGTTAACTTCTAGGAATAAATGAACTGCCCGCTAAGGTGTAAAAACCTTAGCGGGTTTTTTATTATAAATAAACTATATGGAATTATTTGGTTATAACATTACAAAAAAGGTAGGTACAAAAGATATTGCGAAGGAAAAAGAAGTAGTATCTTTTACACCAAAGCCTGAGGATGACGGCGTATCATCAACAGTTGCGGCTGGTGGATACTACGGGCAATATGTTGATTTAGATGGTACAGCGTCATCTAATGATAGAGATCTAATAATCAAATATAGAGAAGCATCACAGCAGCCAGAATGCGATTCGGCTATTAGCGATATTGTTGATGCTGCTATTGCTTCATCAAGTATTGGAGCACCGGCTGAGCTTATACTTAACAAATTAGATCAACCAGATAGTATCAAAAAGCAAATTTCTGAGGAATTTAGCAATGTACTATCGCTTTATAAATTTAATAAAACAGGAGAAAACCTGTTTCGAAAGTGGTACGTTGATGGACGCATCTACTTTCATGTCATTATTGACGATAAAAATCCCAAAAGAGGTATCATAGAATTGCGACCTGTTGAATCTCTCTTCATGAAGAAGATAAAGGAGGTTAAGAAAGTTACAGATGCGAAAACTGATATCGCAGTCCAAAAGATTGTAAACGAGTATTATGTATATTCAGAAGATTATAGCGGATCTGGTGCAGGTGTACAAACTAAAAACTCAGCAGTATCGGGAGTAAAGATTTCAAAGGAAGCTATTATTAATGTATCATCTGGACTTTTAGATTCTACTCAAAAGAGAGTTGTATCTTACTTGCATAAGGCGCTCAAACCAGTAAATCAGCTTCGCATGATGGAAGACGCTTTGGTAATGTATCGTGTTGCCCGTGCCCCTGAACGTAGAATCTTCTATATTGATGTAGGTAATTTACCAAAGGGTAAAGCTGAAGAGTACGTGCAAGGTATTATGAATAAGTATCGTAATAAGCTTGTGTATGATGCCTCGACTGGAGATATTAAAGACGATCGTAGACACATGTCCATGTTAGAAGATTTCTGGCTTCCACGGCGTGAGGGAGGAAGAGGTACTGAAATTACTACTCTTCCAGGTGGTGAAAACTTAGGTCAGATTGATGATATTCTTTTCTTCCAAAAGAAACTATATAAGACGCTTAATGTTCCAGTTACTCGACTCGACTCAGATGATTCATTCAATATTGGAAGAGCATCTGAAATTTCAAGAGATGAAGTAAAGTTCCAGAAGTTTGTTGATCGTATTCGTAAGAAATTTTCTACGATTCTGCTTGAGGCTCTCCGCATACAATTGATTCTAAAAGGAGTTATTAGTCAAAATGATTGGCAAGATATTGCTGAAAACATTGCTATTGACTTTGTTGAAGACAACTATTTCGCAGAGCTAAAGGAAAATGAGATTCTTAAAGAAAGAATTGATATGCTTGATTCGTTGAGTGATCATATTGGGAAGTTCTACTCTACTAAGTGGATTCGCAACAATATTCTACGTCAAACTGATGAAGATATTGAAAGAATTAATGTTGAAATATCAGATGAAGGTGAAGAGTCAGATGAAGGTGGAGATGAAGATGAAGGCAAAGATGAAAAAGATCTTGATCTTGAATCTGTACAAGAGCCTATTGAAAATATTATGATCGATGAAGAGAGCGAAAAAAGAGCAGAAGAACTGCATGAAGCTCAGATAAAAATGATTGATAGCATGAGCAAAGTACTAGTTGATTAATATATAGTACTATGACATCGCCATTAGATAATGCCACCAA
>TARA_R110002167_G_scaffold60869_14_pt1 | contig 10355 bp, 16 predicted proteins | sample TARA_R110002167 | Tara Oceans TARA_R110002167 (sample SAMEA4398238) | marine metagenome | biome: Polar Biome; feature: [MES] marine water layer (ENVO:01000295) within the mesopelagic zone...; material: water (ENVO:00002006), including particulate matter (ENVO:01000060) such... | reverse complement strand
CTAGAAATATAATAGGAACTCATATAGAACCTAATTCATTTAAACTAGAACCAAAAAGAGCTGGAGTAGGGTATCAAGGAGGTTTTGTACCTATCATCGATAATGGAGAAGGTGAATTAGTGCTCTCTTCTTCTAACTATGACGCAAACGTAGGTAATATATTTTATGCACACGGTATAGCAGTTATAACTAACGATGAATTAGCACACTTCTTTAATACTTACCAAGTTGAATCTGTAATATTCAAATCTAATCAACCAATCTACACATATAACTACCACTGCAAAATATCTGACTATGAATATAATCATACTCAGAACAAATCAGCATTAACAGGAACTAATAATACTTTGAAAAACCACTTAACTGGTTCTTATTTTCAACCCTATATTACTTCCCTAGGACTTTATAACGACGCTCAAGAGTTAATCGCCGTTGGTAAACTTAGCCAACCGCTTACTAAACCATCTAATACCGAGCTTTCAATTCAAGTTAAACTAGATATATAAACTATGACATACCCAACATGGACTTACGACGGTAAATTAATTACCGAAATAAATGATATGCCAGAAGGAACATATGGCTTTATTTACGAAGTAACTCACATTCAAAGTGATCAAAAATATATAGGAAAAAAAGTACTATATTTTGAAAGAAATAAAAGGCTCGGAAAAAAAGCTTTAGAGGAATTACGTTTAGAAAGAAAATCTAAAGGCATAGGAGGTAGAACTCCTCTAAAACAAAAGGTAATAACAGAATCAGACTGGATGACATACTACGGTTCTCACCTTAAAATTAAAGAGCTTTTAAAACTAGACGGACCTCTTGCTTTTAAAAAGGAGATACTACAGTTTGTATCTAATAAAAAGCTACTTACCTATTTTGAATGTAAGCACCTATTTATTAATGAAGCCCTTGAGACTAGAAACAACTACATAAATGATAATGTACTTGGTAAATTCTATAGAAAAGACTTCGATTTAAAATCTAAAAAATGAAACTAAGCGATATTATACTAAAAGAAAGCTCCTCTAGGGAAGTAAAGAAGATAACTGTTCGTGCTATTCTGCAATTAGCCAAGTATTTAAACATCAGCAGAAAACAAGCTAAGCAGTACTTAATCAACGCAGCTAATGAATTAGGCGATTTAGAATAATAAGATGATAAAATTAAAAGACGTAATAGGATACCCATCTCTAAAGTACCATTTAGACAACGGACTCTCTTTACATGAACATGTCTACCGTTATTCAAGCAATGCCTTTGTTAATCTATTTAAGGAAGCAAGAGAAGCTCTTAGAGACGAAGCAATTGAATTAGAAGAAACAGATAAAGATCTTTTAGAAACAACAGATATAGGTGAATACGGTGACTATAATGGATTAAAAGTTCCATTAGATTTACCAATGGTATCATCAAACTATAATCCTCTGTTCGAAATAGGTGCAGTTATCGATGAAATGATCGAGAATGAAGACCTAATCGACGAAGCAGCTTCTATAGACGAAATGATAGACTTTGATATGATCAAAGAACTAGTAGAGTCAATGGGGGGTAACATAAACATGGACAGACTAAGAAAAGCAGTTTCATTACAAAACGAAAGTTTTGATTACAATGGATTTGAAATGCTTAAAGCGTCAGTTGATTACATACCCGAAGCTGAATACAGAGGTAAAAAGGTGAAACTTAACAAACCTAAACGTGGAGGATCTAAAAAATTCTACGTTTACGTTAAATCTAAGAAGGGTAATGTTAAGAAAGTATCTTTCGGTGACACTAACCTATCAGTTAAGTTTAAACAAAAGGGAGCTAGAGCTTCATTTGCAGCACGTCACAAGTGTGCAGCTAAAAAAGATAAAACAAAAGCAGGTTATTGGTCATGCAATATAGGCCGTTACTGGAAATCATTAGGTGGATCAGCAAACTTCTCAGGATACTGGTAGAAAGAAACAATGTAAACGTTGTAAGATAGAAGTAAAATTCATATCTTCTATACAGAATGGACCATACTATATCTGCAAACAATGTAACAGTGTTACCTTTTAAAGAAACAAATCAAGACGATTATGTAATAAGAGAGTTTTCCTCTAAGACATCCTCTTTTGAATTAGTATGGCATAGAGATAAAGAAGACAGATACGTTCAAGCTATCGGTAAAACAGATTGGAAGTTTCAACTAGATAATAAACCACCAGAGGTATTATCAGAAAACAAACTATTTATACCTAAAGAGACGTATCACCGTCTTATTAAAGGCTCTGGTGAATTAAAAGTTAAAGTATATAAACTATGAAAACTAGAGACGATGAATGTGAATGCGGCGGTAACTGTGGATGCGGTAACGATTAACTAACATGAAACTGTTAAATATTATTCTTAGCGAACGTTTAAAAGTCAAAACCATTGACATTGCTTATACTACCTATGGAGACTTATACGGTATTTACGTTAACGGTAAGAAAATAGACAGAGACGAAGGAGTTGGAATGATACAGAAAATAACTAAATTAGAGTTACCATACTCTTACGAAGTTATATCTGTTGATCACATAATAAAAAAATTAAGTGACGCCGGTATAGAAGCTGACGATTACGAAATGGATATAGATTAAAAATTATGAAGTTATCAAAAATAATATTAGAGAACAAAAAGATTGTACATCAGTCTGAGTTAAGCTTGTCTGATAAAGACATTTCTATCTTAGCAGAAGCAATCTCTAGTAAACTAGATGACTATCTTGATATAGAGAATAAAGAACTACTCAACCAAACGGTTAAAGCAGCTATAGAGGAATTAACCATCTAATTAGTTGCATAGTCGAATAAAAGTTCTTATCTTATAGTAAAGATAACGGACTGGGTTATGGACTATACTTTCCTTTTAGGATCAATTGAAAATTTATTGGGCAAAAGCCACAAGAAGGCTAGAGGCAATTTCGCTTTTCATTGTCCTTTCTGTAATCACCGTAAGCCAAAGTTAGAAATTAACATGGCTACTAATGAGAATGGAAAGAATCCTTGGGAGTGTTGGGTGTGTGAGACTAAAGGTACAACTATAAGATCTCTACTTTACCAGCTTAAAACCCCTAAAGATCAATCAAATGAAATACTAAAGTATCTTCCAAAAGGAGCACAAATAGAATATAAGGGGATATCTATATTAGAGATACCAGAAGAGTATCAGTTACTATCTTCTGCATCTACAACATCGGTTATAGCGAACAATGTAAAGAAGTATTTATATGAACGAGGACTTTGCGACAATGATTTTATTAAATACCAAATTGGGTATTGCACAACTGGAGTCTATGGAGGACGAATTATTATTCCAAGTTATTCTGAGTCCAACCAACTCAATTTTTTTATTGCAAGAACTTACGAGGGCAACTACTTCAAGTACAAGAATCCTGAAGTATCTAAAGACATAGTCTTTTTCGAAAACCTTATCAACTGGAATGCTCCTATAATAATATGTGAAGGAGTATTTGATGCTATGGCTATAAGACGAAATGCTATACCTTTACTAGGTAAGAATATGGCACCAGCATTATACAAGAAAATATTATTAAGCTCATCTACAGACGTTTATGTAGCTCTAGACTCTGATGCTAGAAACAGAGCTTTACAGATATCAGAAAAATTACTTAACCAAGGTAAGAGAGTTTACCTAGTAGAGATGAAAGAAAAAGATCCTTCCGAAATGGGTTTTGCATCATTTACTAAACATATTCAATCAGCACGGGAGCTAGACTTATCAAGTCTTATGGTGCACAAATTAGATCTATGATCAAACAAGGAATGAACATTCTAGAGCAGAATGAGAAAAAACATCTGGACTTTAATCCAGAGTTAAAACAAATAAACTTTCTTGATAGGAGAGTCTATAAGAGAAGCGAAGGAGTATATTACCCGTCCGTAACTACAATACTCCAATATATGCCCAAAAATAAGTTCTTCGAGTCATGGCTTAAAGACGTTGGGCATAACGCTGATCTTATTATGCGTAGAGCAGGTAAACAAGGTACACAAGTACATGAAGCTGCAGAGAAGTTAGTAGAAGGAGAAGAGATCTCCTGGATGGATGATTACGGTAATGCAAAGTACTCTCAAATAGTTTGGGAGATGATACTAAAGTTTGCAGAGTTTTGGAAAGAATACAAACCCGAACTTATATCCTCAGAGCAATTTGTTTGGTCTGATAAATATAAATTTGCTGGTACAGCTGATATTGTATGTAAGATTAAAGGTGAGGTTTGGTTACTGGATATTAAAACCTCTAATAGTGTTCATAAATCTTTCGATCTTCAATTAGCATCATATGCAAAAGGATTAGAAGAGAGTAGGGGAGTTAAGATAGAAAGAACCGGTATCATTTGGTTGAAAGCTAAATGTAGAGCAGCAAGTAAACAAAAAGGAGTAATGCAAGGTAAAGGTTGGAAAGTATTACAGGTAGATGAAATTGAAAAGAACTTTAAGTTATTTCGAAACATATACGAACTGTATCAATTAGAAAACCCTAATACAGAACCAATTTATAACAGTTACCCTACTACTATAAAAGTGTAACTATTTATATTAAACCATTTATATGAAAAAGATAACATTTATACTTGCCCTGTTTTTATTAACAAGCTGTGCTAACTTTAAACTAGCTACGCTTAATCATACCCCTATTGTAACTCAAGAAGGTATTTTAGTAGATGTTATCGATAGTGAATTTTCATTATATAAAAAGTTTGACAGAGACGATACATTTAGATGGAACTACTCTCAGTTTGCTAAGAATCAAGACCTACGTTGGTACTATTCATTTTATAATCAGAATAACTTATATAGATATAATAAGAATTTGACACCTTGGGACTTGTATGTAAACAGATATGACTTTTGGTTTGACTGGAACTATAACTTTAATTTTGGTTCATACAACCACTGGGATCCATATAGATTTAGAACCTGGGGATGGAATAGCTGGGACCCATATTATAGTAACTACCACTTATGGAATAGACCTTCTATGGCTCATATGAACAGATATAGACAAAGTAATCAAATAGATATTGAAAATAGAGAAAGAAGTAATAGAGTAAGATCAAGATCTATTGTTACTAATAATAATAATGTTAGAATCTATACTAGACCAGAATTAAACGAAAATAAACTTAGAGAATCTGTTAATTTACTCAAAGGTAGAAACAGTAATATAATAGTAAGAGAATATAATAATCCAAATAACAATGATAAAATTATCAAACTTAATCCTAGAAGCTACGGAAGGCCCGAAGGCAATAGTAATGGCGGGAGCAGCAGGAGCAGGGAAATCGTACCTCCTCCAACAGTTAAACCTAGATTCGTTACCCCTAGTCAATCCAGACAAATTTATAGAGGATCCGGATCACCCAGCGTACGGCAAACTAACACCGGGAACAATAGCAGCAGACAAGGAAGCAGCAGAGTTAATATCAAATAAACAATCGTTCGTTTGGGATACTACTGCATCTAACCCTAAAAAGGTTAATGAAATGCTTGCTAGTGGATATAAAGTCTACATTGTGATGGTATATACTCATCCAATGCAAGCTTACATATCTAACTTTCAAAGAGAGAGAAACGTACCAGCTTCAGCTGTATTCTCTACTTGGAGAAATGTTTATCAGTTAATTGAAGACTATGTTAAGTCTACAAAAGGTAACTTCTCTTTATTTGTTAATATAAGAAAAGAGTTCGCAGGAGATATTAAAGCATTTGATACAGCTGCTCAGAGCGGTAAACAAGGTATAAAAGACTACTTAAAAAACTACTCAGAAAAGAATGGCATAGAAGGATCTTCTTTTAGAAGCCCAATTGAATTATCTGCTGAAGTACAGCAAGAGTTTGAAAAAGCTACTGACCATATGGACTACGATAGAGATAACTATAGTGAAGATAGAGGATTGAAGAAGTACTTTAGTGACTGGTACGAAAAGAATGGGGTTGGACCAGGTGATGATAAGATGACTAAAAAGATAAAGAGTATAAGAAAAGCTAAAGAAAATCAAGCTAATAAATACGACGAAGTATTAGATAATATAGCAGAGATGTTATATAGTCCTATATTTACTAGTAAACTAGTAAGTAGTACACCAAGAGAAATAGATTCTAAATTACAAGATTTCTTAGCATGATAGCACTATACCCAGGAGCATATAAACCACCTCACAGTGGACATTTTGAAATAGCATCAAGCTTATTAAAAGGTATGCAGGGTAGAGTATATAATGTAGATAATTATAAAGACGCTGGACCATCTACCTTATCTAAAGACTCAGATACTTCAGTTAAAGTAGATAAGGTAGTAGTATTTATTGGAGCAGGAGAAAGAAACGGTATTACTCAAGCTCAATCAGAAGCAATATGGAAAATATATCAAAAGTATATTCCTAACCTAGAGATTGTAACTAGTGTAAAGAATCCTATGATTGAAGCTAGAGATTATGCAGCAGCTAATCCTAACGAAGAGTTTTACGCTATAACTGGAATTAGAGGAGAAGAAGATTTTGTTGACTTAAGAAGAATATCAACGTTTAAAAAGACACCTAATGTAAAAGGTTTAGCAGTTACGTCAAAAGATAATAGTGAAGTTAGAGCAACTAATTTTAGAAAAGCTATTTTAAGCGGTAACTTAGACTTAATTAGAGACTTTTTCCCTAAAGAAGTTTCATCAGAAGAAATTTTAAAAATATTAAACATGTTAAAATCAACTATCGTATCAGAGCAAATGAAACAAAAACTTGAAGAGGTAATGACAGATATCTTTGTTTCAGAAAAGGAAGTAGTAGAAGAAGCAGCAGCTGGTACTGCAATAGCTCCTAGATCTATACTCAAATCAAAAGACAGAGCTCACTTAATTACGTTATATAAAAGAGTTAAAGATCAAATAGGAAGTAATAACGTTGATGTTAAGTTTATGCAAGACCATATTAGAATCACAGTACAGGATGAATATGTTAATAATAAATTTGACTTCACTCCTTTTATGGGATCTATATTAGAATATATGTTAGACCAAAAGATGAGTATTACTCCTCTACCGGAGATTAAAATGAAAAAAGATCTTGGAGAAGCAGCAAGCGTATTCGGAAGAACAGCATACTACAACCCAGAGTTAAAAGAAATTGTACTGTATACCGAAGGAAGACACCCTAAAGATGTATTAAGATCTTTTACTCATGAAATGGTTCACCATATTCAGAACATGGAAGGTAGATTAAAATCATACGGAACAACTAATACTAACGAAGACGAATCATTAGTAGAGATAGAAAAAGAAGCCTACATGGTAGGTAATATAACTTTCCGAAATTGGGAAGACAAAGTAAAAAATAAATAAAGGTTATGAAAAAAAGTATTGTAGAATTACTGTCTGACGACAATTGGGATCACTATAGTGGTCTTCCAGCTCCGTCAGCTTATGAAGAGAAAGAAGAAGAGAAAGAGAAACCATCGTATAAGATATATTGCGATATGGATGGAGTCTTAACTGACTTTGAAAGTAGGTTTGAACACTTTACAGGAAAACATCCTCAAGTGTATGAAAAAGAATTTGGAGTAGAATCATTTTGGCATCTTATAGATGTTAAGATTGGAGTTAGGTTTTGGATAGGAATGGATTGGATGCCACAAGGTAAAAAATTATGGGACTTTATTCAACCATACGGTCCAGATCTATTAACATCTCCTTCTAGAGATAATGCTTCTAGATTAGGTAAACAATTATGGGCTAAGAATAATTTAAGTCCTAAACCTAAAGTCATTATGGCATACTCAAAAGATAAACAGAGATATGCAAATGAAAATAGTATATTAATAGACGATAAGCCATCAAACATAGAAGAATGGATAGGAGCAGGAGGAATAGCAATAAGATGTAAAAACGGTAATACCGACGAGGTTTTAAAAAAGTTAAAAGAATTAGGTTATGAGTAAAGAGACATTACTAAAGAAAGATTTTAAAGAAAGCGATGTACAGAGAGTAAGAAATTTAGTAAATAAAGATTTTACATCTGGTACTAAATTACAAACTGGATATAAAAAAGTAATTGCAAGACACAAAGAAGGAGACGTATGGGAAGAAAGCGGTAAGCAATGGACTATTATAAACGGACTTAAGCAGAACATTACTAAACTTGATGATGCTAAGAAAGCATTAAGAATGCCTCTAAGGTGCCCTAAGTGCAACGGTTCAATGGAACATTGGTTAGCTAAAAAGATGTATAAGATACATGGCTTTTGTTTTGATCCCTGTACTGTAGACTATGAACACGCTCTTAGAGTAACAGGTTTATACGAAGAATATGAGAAGAAAATGTTAAGAGGTAATGCAAAAGAGTATGTAGATGATATAGAAAGATGGATATTAGACTCAGTTGAAGACCAGCATACATTTGTTACAGAAGCCGGAGATGTTGAAGACTGGGGCGGTATGGCTAAAGAAACTAGACAAAAAGTATTAAAAGACCTTAAAGATTTTACAACAACTATGCGTAAGCATATTAGCTGATATTTATTAATAAACAATTACACCGTGACTCAAACAGAATTACTCAAATCAGTTTTACAGGAAATCAAGCACATCAAAGGTAATATGCCTAATGGTGAGCTAAAGATAATGCAAACCGATATGACTAGCCTTAAAGAAGACGTTTCGGAAATGAAATACACTCTATTGAATCCAGACAATGGAGTTATAGTAAACACTAACAAGAACACAGAATATAGAGAACAACTTCAAAACAATCAAAAAGATTTCGAAGCTAAATTAGCTGATGTAGAAGCCTTAAAATCTTGGAAAGAAGGAGTTACAAGAGCTCTCTGGATTATATTCGGAATAATAGCTGCAATCATAATTAGAATATTTATGATGCACGCTGAAGGATAAACACAGTATATATAATGTCGGTAAAATTAAAACCTTCTGCTAAAAAGTATGTAAGAGATTCTAAAGGTAAGATGACAAAGAAATGGACATGGGAACACTATACTCCATCTATGACATCAACAGAGAATTTAAAGAAACTATTAGGAGATTCAAGTTACAAAAAAAAGAGAAATATTATAGAGAGAGAATTAGCTAAAAGAGCATGAATTTAATTCAACTTATACTTGAAGGTATTACTTATAAGATTCCAAATTTCAATTTTGAATGGGAGGAAGCAATAAGATACCCTGAGTTTAAGAAACTTGGTAAACAAGCATGGATTGATATAGCGTCTAAAGGAGAAGGAGTTTCTATTATTTCTGCTAAGGATATTAGCAACACAGATGCAAACAAACCAGGTTCTTTTAAACTACTTGATAAAGATAAACAGAAAAGAACTCTACTTCAAATTAAATCAGGTACTGTTGAGATGCCAATCATTGCAGTTTATCCAGATGGCCATAAAGAGCTATTAGGAGGTAATACTAGACTTACAGCTTTAATGCATAAGAACGGTAAAGCTACTGTTTGGATGTTTGATGTACCAGAAGATATATTAGAAAAAGTTGTTGACGATAAGATCGTTTGCGATAACTGTGGATGGGAATGGAAAATTAAAGATGGTGGAGATGATTTATATATGTGTCATAAATGTGACCATAATAACACTCCTCATGCTTTAGAGAACTTTAAAGACGGTAAAAAAAAAGGTAAGTCTAGACCTGGAAGAGTAAAAAAAGCAGGAGCTAGTTGTAATGGTTCAGTAGCTGATCTTCGTAAGAAAGCTAAGAATGCATCTGGTGAAAAAGCCAAGATGTACCACTGGTGCGCCAATATGAAGGGCGGAAAGAAGAAATAGTAATAAGAATCTATTTATTTATATACGTATATTATGACATATCAAGAACTTAAAGACAGTTTAACTAGATGCGAATACACTTTGAATTGTATTAAAGACGGTACTTTAAAAGAAAAAGGTAAGAAAACTGTCAAAAACCTAGAGTTACTTAAGGAATCACTTCAGACTCAATTAAAAGAGGAAGAAGATAAAGGTATGGTAGTTACTAGAGACTCTGAAGAAGCTGAGAAATTAGCTAAAAAAGGAGTTAATGTAAATTTAAAGACAGAAGGACCTTACCAAACTACATATATTAAAGTAGCTAAAAGCGATTATAAGAAAGCAATGGCTATATTAGACGATAATATAGACCCAACTTATGCTAAGATGGACGTTGTAGATGATGATGGAGACAATAATGTTATTATATACTTTAACTTTAGAACTAGAGACGGAGGAGAACCAGGTGAAGATGTAGAAGCATTTATATACGATGCAGCTATGGATTTAAAAGCTCAAGGAGTTAATGTTACAGGTTCTAGCCACGATATTGAC
>TARA_R110002167_G_scaffold55830_2_pt1 | contig 10371 bp, 16 predicted proteins | sample TARA_R110002167 | Tara Oceans TARA_R110002167 (sample SAMEA4398238) | marine metagenome | biome: Polar Biome; feature: [MES] marine water layer (ENVO:01000295) within the mesopelagic zone...; material: water (ENVO:00002006), including particulate matter (ENVO:01000060) such as...... | reverse complement strand
ATGGGTATGTGGATCAAGATTAATGCGTGGTGATTTAATAATTGAAGCATTAAAAAATGCTAGTAAAATTTTTAAGTTAACTAAGCGTGACCTTCGCATACTTACTTATTATGATACTAGGGTGATAGATCGTTGGTACCGTGGTAATGTTTCTATCCAAGAAGCTTCTGTTTGGGCAGATTCTTTAGGTTACGAATTAATTTTAAAAAGAAAAGAAATGAAAAAATAATGCAAATACCTTTATTTGACCCTAAAACAAAATGGATAGCCCCTGAAGTTTTACCAGATTTTGATAATGTTGAAGCTATTGCTATAGATTTAGAAACTTGTGATTTAGATTTAAAAAATAATGGTCCAGGATGGCCTTGGAAAGGAGGCCATGTAGCAGGAGTAGCTTTGTGCTTTAAAAAAGGTAAAGAATTTGAAACACACTATCTGCCAATCGGGCATCAACTTGGTCAAAATTTAGATAAATCTTTAGTAAGAAGGTATCTTCAAAATTTATGTAAAACGAACATTCCTAAAGTATTTCATAATGCTTTGTATGATGTGGGGTGGTTAAGAACAGAAGGTATTACCGTTATAAACGGTGAACTGTTTGATACTATGAGTGGAGCCGCTTTATTAGATGAAAATAGAAAAAGCTACAGTTTAGATAATATTGGAAAGTCATGGTTAAACATTGGTAAAGACGAAACATTATTAAAAGAAGCAGGAGCCGCTTACTCTATCATAAATATTAAAAAAGATATGTGGAAACTGCCACCTAAGTTTGTTGGCCCCTATGCTGAACAAGACACTTTAGTAACTTTAAAGCTGTGGGAATATGAAAAACCTAGATTGACAAAAGATAATTTAGATAAACTTATGGAACTAGAAATGTCTATTATACCTCTGTTAATAGAAATGAGATCTAAAGGTATCAGAGTAGATATAGATAAAACACAGCAAACAAGAAAAAAACTTTTAATTCAACAGTCTGAACTAAATAAAGAGTTGTTTAGAAGATTTAATGTTAAAATAGATGTGTGGGCTTCAGCAAGTATTGCAAAAGCATTTGACACACATAGGTTAGAGTATCCAAGAACACAAAAAACAGGTGCTCCTAGTTTTACAAAAGAATTTTTAGAAAACCACCCCCACGAGCTAACTGACATAATCCTTAGAGTAAGAAAAATTGATAAAACAGTAAGCACGTTTATTGATGGCATGATTCTAGGGTCAGTTAAAGAAGGTAGGATACACGCAGAATTGCATCCTTTAAAAAGTGACGAAGGTGGTGCTGTGTCAGGTAGGTTTAGTTGCAGTCGGCCAAACCTACAACAGACTAGTGCCAGAGACCCTGAGTTTGGGCCGATGGTAAGAAAATTATTTCTGCCAGAAAAAGGCCAGAAGTGGGGAGCTTTAGATTATAGTAGCCAAGAACCTAGACTTACTGTGCATTATGCCCATAAAACAAATCAACCTGGAGCTAAAGAAGCTGTAGAAAATTATAACCAAAATGAAAATATGGATTACCATCAAATGGTTGCAGACCTCGCAGGTATATCCCGTAAACACGCTAAGACTATTAATTTAGGATTAGCCTATGGTATGGGTCAAGTTAAACTGTGTGCCAGTTTAGGTTTACCTACTGAAAAAGTAACCGATAAAAGAGGATCGTTAAAAGAAATAGCAGGGGAAGAAGGTTTAAGAATAATAGCACAGTACCATAAAAAAGTTCCTTTTATAAAAGGGCTTACGAGTACCTGTTCTAACTTAGCCCAAGACCGTGGGTACATACGCACAATAGAAGGAAGGCTGTGCCGTTTTGATATGTGGGAACCAGCAAACGGCAGTTGGGAAATGCCAGTAGAAGGAAGAGCAAAGGCTGTTGAAAAATGGGGTGGTCAAGTACGTAGAGCATTTACGCACAAAGCTTTAAATAGATTAATACAGGGTTCTGCAGCAGATATGACTAAGCTGGCTATGCGTAACCTCTGGCAAGAAGGGCTTATACCGTTACACCAGATGCATGACGAACTTGATTTTAGTTTTGAAACAAAAGAGCAAGCGGATAAATGTGTTGAAATTATGGAACAGTGTTTGCCCTTGTCTGTACCTGTTGTGGTAGATGCAGAGTTTGGCAACACATGGGCAGACGCCCAACATGAGTGGGGAAAAGGTAATGCCTGAAACAATAGGGTTAGGATTAACAGCACTTAAATTTTTACTTGACATAGCGTTTCAGCCTAAGTTAGAAGCTGACCCCGAATGGATGTATGGGGTGGGGCAGTACCATATAAGTTCAACACTTTCAGAAACAGAATCATGTGCTCGGGCAGAGCAAAAAGCTAAACTTTCGGCATTGCAAAAACTAGGGGGAGAACGCCTTACAGGAGAAACGATATTAACTTGTACCGATAATAAAGAAGTACACTGCCCGATAACAGAATTTACATGGTCTACAATTAATGGACTTATAAAAGGTATAAAAGATAAAAAAGTTGAAAAAACCAACGGTGTTTGTAAAGTTTCACTGCAAGCTTATGTGGATACAGGTATAGGAAAAACTGACCCTAATTTTGATCTAACTGTTCGTTTATCTAAGAAAATGTTTGAACCAAATGAGAATATGAAAATAACGATTAATCCAACTGAATTTATGTATGTGTCTATATTTAACTGGGATCCTTATGCACCTCCTGATGACCAAGTGACTAAGCTGTTTCCAAATGCTTATGATACGGAAAATGACGTAAAGTCCAAAATAACGATTCCGAGAGAGAAAACCTATAAGATAAAAATATTTCCCAGTTCACATAAACAGCAGTCTACAGAATATCTACAGGTAATAGCAACAAAGAATCCAATTAAATTCTTAGACACTTATTCGCTCTATGAATTTAGAAATAAGGTATTGGACATACCTAAATCAAAAAGAAAATATATTAGAAAACCCTATATAATAAGGAGGAGAGTACAATGAGCGTTGTGTTAGGAATAGGAGCCTATTTAATTATCAGCTTTGCGTTGTCTGGTTTAACTGGGTGTGCCAGCCCAGAACCTGGATCACCTGAAGCGGTTGCATTAAACATAGAAAAACAAATAGAACAAAAACAAGATACTGTTGAAAAGACTTTAGAAAAAGCCCCGAAGTGGTTCTTTAATGTCCCTGTATCGGTAAACGCTATTTATACTTCGGGTACAGGTGTTTCGCCAAACCTACAGTTAGCCGTTGATAAAAGCACATTAAACGCTAAACGAGCATTAGCCGATAGACTAAAGGGTTTGGTAAGTTCAAAAACAAAGTTGTTTGTTAAAGAAACAGGACAGTATGAAAATACATCCGCTGTAACGGAAGGTGAACAAGCTATTATAAATTTGATAAAAGAAGTTAATGTTTCTGGCTATAAAACTAAAGAAGTGTTAACCTTTCAACAAGACAGGCATTACCGTACTTTTGTATTATTGGAATACCCTATTGGAAAACTAAATACGGTACAAATTGAAACATTGAAAAAACAGTTAGAACGAGAAAGTAAAACGAGTGCCAACACAGCTTTTAAAGAATTAAATAGAGATATTCAAAATGATTAAACTGTTTGCTTTTTTAATATTGATAACTTTGCCATTGAAAAGCGAAGCGTTAAATTTAAGAAACTCGCCAATGAAAGGTATGCTACAGTTTAAATCTATGTGTTTGGATTATGACTTTATAGAAAAAAGTTTAAAGAAGGGAAAAGAAACACGAACACTCGTTTTAGCCACACATACAGGAGATGTTATTGAAATATGGACAAGTATTAAAAAAGAAACATGGACAGTTATTTCTCGTTCAGCTAAATTAAATTTAGGATGTGTGCTTGCTGTTGGCACAGGAGTTTTTTATGAAACTAACAATGGAATATAGGAGATATAATTATGGCGAATGTAACAGTAACTCTAACCTCAGATATGGTATTGAGTGATAATGGTGGTGATTATGAAAATGAAACAGGATCGAATGCTGACAACATACAAGAAAATGCGAGAGCTAGGGTAACTGCTTATAGAAAAAAAGGGGATACGGTTAGTTTTAATAATCAATTAGATGAAGGCGTTCAACAGATAGCTGTTGTTGGAAATACAACTTATCTAACATAAAGAGTGTGTTGTGTATTTTGATTTAAAGCAATACAGTGAAAATTTTATTAACTGCCCTTGGTGTGGACAAGACACAAAATTAGAATTTGTTAGGGGACATTATGAGTGCATTTCTTGTAAGCGACCTGTGTTAGATTGTTGCGATGGAGAACAAAACCAAAAGGAGAATAAAGCATAGCTTCTTTAGAAAAAACATTTTGGCAACTTTTTAAAAAACATCTACCTAACAAATGTGATTATCAAAGAATAGAAACAGGCGGTACAGGCAGAGGAATACCGGATATCAATCTTTGTTATAAAGGTATTGAAATTTGGGTAGAGCTCAAAATTGTTTCAGGTCGCAAAATAAATATAACGGCTGAGCAATGTGCTTGGCACTATCGTCGCATACGGTCAGGCGGTCGCACTTTTGTTATTGCCCGTGATAAAGTAGATGGTGTACGAAAAGGCAAATATGATAAAATATATGTATGGACAGGAGACAACGCTGTAGCTGTGCAAGAAAACGGTATTACCGCTGAAAACAGTTATATTTATGAAGCTCCTTTTGATTGGGAACAAATCATAGCAAAACTTTTTATGTAACGGTATACTTCTCGCATATTGGTATGAAAGGATGTATTATGGAAAAAATACTTATTTGGTGGGAAAACACTTTCGGGGGTCATTCAGAAATTTGGAACCTTGACTATGGTAAGGTTATTATCATTGGACTATTACTTTATCATATATTTTGGCAAGGACATTAATTATGGACAACAACTATTTGAAAGTATGGCTTTTATTAATCGTTGGATTTGCGATTGGAGTTGGCACATTTTTAGTTTTATCGGGCTTTTAGGAGCAACCATATGAAGATCGTATGTATTGTTTTACTGATGTCGATTTTGACTATGAACAGTTTAGCAAAAGCAGAAGAAAAAGTTTTTGCTGGATGGATTTTGCATATGTTTCTCAGTGGGCAGCTTAAAGAATATACCCCAAGAGGAGGCATGAGCGAATGTTTAAAAGTAAAAAGAAAAATAATGCGTTCTCAAGGACAAATGCACGTTGGAGCAAGGTGGGAATGTAAAACAGGTAAACTTATGTTACGAAAATACAAAGGCGGTGTTCTGGGTGAAAAATGGTTGCCGATTGAACACCTAGGAAAATAGCATGGCAGATAAACGCACAATATCCGTAAGTGATACAACAGCCATATCCATGCCTGTAAGAAATCTGTTAAGCATTGTGATTGCTACTTGCATTGGAATCTGGAGTTATTTTGGAATTGTTGAGAGATTAAACCGTTTAGAAACTTTTGAAAAATTAATTCAAAAAGATTTAGCTAGTCATGTAAAAGCGTTGAATATTGATATAGAAAAGAACAATGAGTTTAGGATTAAATGGCCCAGAGGAGAATTAGGACAGCCTCCAGCAGATGGTGAACAATTCATGCTTATTGAGCATTTAGGAAAACAAGTAGAGAAAATACAAACACGCCTTGAACAAGGCATGAGTAACGGTGTGAATATTAAACGGTTGCAGGAAGATGTTAAAGCTGTTCGGCAAGATGTTGAAAAGTTAAAAGATAAACAGAGAGGTTTAAGCAATGGTGCCAATAAATAGCCGTACAGTGGTCTTTGTTATTAGGGGTAGGTTGGGTAGGGTGCCATAAAAAAGAACACCCACAGGCCAAATTTATGCCTATGGGTGCTGGAGTTTATTGGGGTAAACGGCTTATAAAGGGTATTCCGTTGCAGGTATGTAGTCTTTATATGTTTTATTATGAGAATCAATTTCTAAATTAAATATGCCATCAGCTTGTTCAAGGTACTCACTCCACTCTAAAGGTAAAGCAAGGTATCTACTAATTGCTTCTGGTATAGCTGTATCCGTATAAATATTAGCGGAACCTTCACCGCCATTATGGTATACATCCACAGCATATTGACTAAACTTTAACTCATGGTCTGTTTCGTTAGTTATAACAATTTTATTCACGGTAATGTCTGGAGAACCTGTATATGAATAACTAGCCGTTTTGTTATAAAGACTATTTTTACTTAAAGAAATTTTTAACGGTAATAAAAGCTCAATAGTGGTAACATAACAAACTTCTTGTGAACTAAACCTTGGTGTTTCCCAACAAATTTTATACTCACAACTGAAATTTTTTGGTTGCCAGTCATTTCCGTCTGGATCTGTATAAAGAACAGGAACCTTTTTAGGAAACATATAATGGAATTCACCTGCATATTGATTTGACATTATTTCTACCTTTCTATTTAATGTTACTGTTTAACTATACATATACTACACCAGTACACTAAATGTGACTAGCCTAAAATTTGCCAGTTTTCTAAGTATCTTTCCCATACTTTTTTTGTATTAAATTTAAAATGAGTTGTGTGTTTCTTACTGGTGTACGGTTGAAAATACAGGGGTACACTGCCAAGTTTTCCTAATTGGTCAGCAAACCAATTAGCTTTCTTTTCTGCTTCTGAAATTGACATAAGAAAACATTCAGAATCTGTTGCAGAAGTATAACGAACCATTACTAAAAAATCTGCTTTGGTTCCAGGGTTTTTATTAAAAGTTGATTCATTTGGATTCCAAGCTACCGACAAAATTGCTTTTGTTGGGTGGTGTTTCGTTGTGATTTTTAACCTAATTGAGTGTTGGTTTTTGGTAGCACACATATCATAGTTTTTGTTTTTGCGACCTTCCGTATTAGTTTCAGTAATTTCCCAACCATCTTTTAAAAGACGTTCCATAACGATATGTAAACCTCGTGTTCGTACTACTGAACTTTTTATTTTCTTTTTAAATGGTTGAAGTTTTTTATTTTCTTTATGGTTTAAAGTATCTTGTATAATTTGTCCAAGTTTTTGCCAACTTAAATCATAAAACTCACACAGTTTTCGGGCTGTAATAAGACTAGGCATAACAGTGCCAGCTTCATACTGTTTAAGTTGACCAAGAGTAATGTTAGCAACTTTTGCTACATCACTTTGAGTTGCATCATTATCTTCACGAGCTTCTTTAAATATTGTGCTTAACCTACTCATCACTTTCTACCTTTCCATATAAGTCCAACCATCTATATATAAGTCCTTCTACGTTTTTGTTAAACACATCTTTAATTATGCCTCTTTTTAATTTTTTATCCTGCTTACTATTTTGTTTGTTAATTTCGTTTATTTGTTTAGTATCTAACTCACTAAAAGGAGGTTCAATTCCTTCTAAGTTAAACACCATTGCAATACGACAAGCCGTGTGTTCACTTTCACATAAAAAGAAAGCGTGGCCATTTTCTTCAGTTTCATACCCAAAACGACGGTAGTCTGTACGGTTAAATGCAAACACTGTGTCTATTTCAGCTTGCCAAGAAATACCTACGGCTTGTTCTTTAACAGATTCTAAATAGCCATAGGCCGTTCCATATTCTTTATATTTTTCTAACAGCCTTTTAGCTTCATTTTTTAATTCTTTATTAAACGCTAAAAATTTGTTTTCGTTTGCCCTTTTAATAAGCTCTAACTGGTGCAAATCAGTTTCTACTTCTATTTTCGTATACAATTTACCCATCACTTTCTACCTTTCTATATGTTGTTACTGGTGTAGCATAAGTATAAGTACACTACACCAGTACACACTATATGACTAGGGGTTAGTTAATTTTTTATTTAATTCTTCCTTTATCATTTTAAATAAGGCGGTTCGTTGTGATTCTGGAACGCTTTGTAACAATTTTTCTAATTGCCTATCCATTATTTCCATTTTCCTTCTGTAACAGGATAAAAACCTAAAAACAGCAAGCTCCCAGTAATTGAGTTCGAGATCTTCAGCAAGTGCCTTTAAAACATTATCTCCAGGGTTGGCTCGGCCACTAAGCTCTATCTCAGAAAGATAGGCTTGGGATATTTTACACCTTTTAGCTATTTTCTTTAAGGTGTAATCTTTATTAGAATTCCTTCTTAGTTCCATGCGTTTACAATTCAAGTATTCGCCTAATGATTCGCTTATGTACTTTTCCATCACTTTCTACCTTTCTATATGTTGTTACTATACTTATACTACACCAGTACACATAGGGTGACTAGGGGTTAGTTAATTTTTTATTTAAATAATAAATAAAGCGGTTCGCTGTTTTCCTTTATCTTTTTAAGTAAGGCGGTTCGTTGTGATTTTGGAACGCTTTGTAACGAACTTTCTAATTGCCTATCCATTATTTCTATATTTGTATTGTAACGGGCAAAAAACCTAAAAATAGCAAGCTCCCAGTAATTGAGTTCGAGATCTTCAGCAAGTGCCTTTAAAACATTATCTTCAGGGTTGCATCGTAAATTATTTTCTATAGAGGACATATAGGATGAAGATATTCCACACCTTTTAGCTACTTTTTCTAGGGTGTAATCTTTATTCCTCCTTTTTAATTTTATTCGTTTACAATTCAAGTATTCGCCTAGTGATTCGCTTGTGTACTTTTCCATTACTTTCTACCTTTCTATTTGTTGTTACTATGTAAATAGTACACCACTACACAACACATGACTAGGGGGTTATTAAATTGAATTTTAAGTAAAACTTACCCTGTTTTGAAAAAAAGTACCTTTAAATTTAGCCCACAAAGTGGCTCTAAACGTGTTTATATAGTAACGGTACCCAAATAAACTAAGACGCTTGTATGTGCTTTAAAATGGCAAATATGGCTAAGTGATTGTTTTTAATGAAAAAATAGCCCCTAGTATCAAAACTAGGGGCTTAGTTTGTCTCAAGGAGGAGATAGAATATAACACAAATTCACAAGAGTTTGTAAGAAATATTTTTATTTTGTATGATCTTTATCTTTTTCCCATTGTGCTATGATCGCCCCAGCCATCGTTCTACTTATAGCAAATTCTTTGGCTACTTTATTTAGAGCTGAATACATGTTCTCGTTGTCTCGTTGAAGTTTATACAAATATTCATATATCTTTTTAACCATAATCATTCATCCAAGCCGTTAATGCATCTCTTGCTTCATACTTGCTAAACCCAAATTCAAGTTCTAAATATTCTCCAGCTCCAAACATATTCGTTTCACCAGATTCACGTAAATCATTTAAGTAAGAATGTACTTCTTCTTTTATTGTTTTATCCATAACAATACTCCACATATAAAAAACTGTAAAGAAATGGGGGAAAACAGGTTAAAGAAAGGTAGCAAAAACCCATTTTCCCCCTCGGGGGTAAACTAAGCGACTTTAGCGTATTCCATTGCTAGCTCAAGGGCTTGCTCTTTACGACGTGCTCCACCACCTAATAAAGCCGAACCAATTACATTGGTCTGGTCGCTATGGAAAAACCGCATATGGTCTTCTTGATAAGTTACACCATTGTAAACTCCCCACCATGTACCTTTGGCAGATTGTAACCCTGCCCCAGGAGCAAACTTCATTGCTTCCCATGTGTTGGTAGAAGTTGGTGTAAACTTTTCCATTAATGGCGTATTGTCATTACCGGCCATATATTCTTTAAAAACATTCGGCTGGTATAGTTGAGCAATAAACTTTTGTGCTTCATCTTCCTTTGCTTTTTTGCTGGCAAGGAAAGTCGCAGCTTCTTTTAGTTTAGCGTTTTGCTCATTTGCCATTGTAATTGCATTTTCTGCAGATTCTTGTACATCCTTATCAAATGCTCTAACGTGGGGCATTCTAAAGGTGCCGTTATTTTCAGAACGTAGAGCAGCAGTCAATGTGTTATTGCAAACTACTCGCGTTGCTGTATTACGGAGGGTGTTACTCTTACCCCAGATGTGTGCATTGTGAAACAATAAGTAACCAATGGCTGTATCGCCTTTAGTTAACTCAAATTCAGAATACTTAGCTAATGCCCAAATTTCTGTACCACCTTTAAGAGCACCACAGGTTTCCATTGTCATTTTACCTGCTTTGCAAAACTTTTCCATAAAGGTAAATACTTCTTCGTTCTGGGTTGGCACCCAGTCTGGGCCTACGGGACCAAACACATCTTCTTTAGCAAACTTTTTGTTGCCGTGGTCACGCACCAGTACACCATACTCTTCACCGTTACGTCCAAGTACGGTAGTGTTTTCACCGTTGGGTAAAGTAGTGAACATGGGCCTACGTTCAACTTTCCAATCTAAGTTTGCAGCTTTCATCCATGCTAATGCCCCGTCCTTCGGATCCATTTGCGTACCTAGTCCATGCCAACATGGGGTGTCTGCCCATATCATGTTTGCCATGCCGTCTACTATTTCTA
>TARA_R110002167_G_scaffold47554_7_pt1 | contig 10384 bp, 8 predicted proteins | sample TARA_R110002167 | Tara Oceans TARA_R110002167 (sample SAMEA4398238) | marine metagenome | biome: Polar Biome; feature: [MES] marine water layer (ENVO:01000295) within the mesopelagic zone...; material: water (ENVO:00002006), including particulate matter (ENVO:01000060) such as...... | reverse complement strand
ACGGTGGTGTGAGAGGACGGCGGGAGTAATCCCGCCTCCTACTCGATACGCCGGTGGGGTCAATAGATACCGGCTTCCAGCCCGGCCGCCAAGGTCATACCCAGCTCTTCACAGCGGGCGACAAAGTCCTCCTGAAACGGGCCGCGCATAATCAGCGGCGCCTGTACCGCTTTCCAGCGAAGCCCGGTCACAATCTTTTCAATACTATTTTTAGCCCCCTGACCGTCATTGCCTGCACGGATATAAAGGGCGTAGGGCAACCCCTGTTTCAGTTCCAGGCAGGGGTAGTAGATGCGATCGAAAAAATCTTTCAACGCGCCACTCATGTAGGCAAAGTTCTCCGGTGTACCGAGCAGAATTGCATCGGCGGCCAGTACATCTTCGGCATCAGCGTCTAACGGCGCTTTGCAGATCAGCTCGATGTCTATATCGGGGTGACTGGCGCCGGCGATAACCGCATCACGCAGCCGGCGTAGATTGTCAGAAGGGGCGTGGGCAATCACCAGGAGTCTAGGCATCAGTCGTTTTCCGAGCAGTTGGTTTCTGGCGATCTGGCGAACCCTTGTTGATCTAGCCAGCTGAGATATTGCTGGCGAATCTCTACCGATTCGTTCGCCAGCTGATGGCGGGCACGGGGAAGGGTCAGGGTTTGCAGGCGGGGAAAGAGTCGCTTCAGTCTTGGCAGGTTATAGCGCCAGTCGACGGTATTGTCCTGCTGGCCCTGAATCAGCAGCGGTTGGTAATCAAGGCTTGGCGGCAACGCTTCGAACTCGGCTAGCCAGCGTTTCATGGCGCCCACCCAGGCGGTGGTGATGACAGGCGATTGCAGAGGGTCGGTGGGCAGAAAGGTGTTGAACGCAGGGTCGGTGCTGTTGGCGGCAAAATCGCGTTGCACCGAGGCTTTCCAGGGGCTCAGCAGTGCGTGTGCTAGTTTGACTCGGTACCAGTGATGGGGACGCAGCAGCGGCGCCAGCAATGCCACCTGGCCGTCGGGTTTTAGCGCGTCAGTTGTACTGGGCAACTCCAGCCTGGGTTGCGCTAATAAAAAATGGTTGATGATGGCAGCGCCGGTACTCTGGCCGAGTAGATGAAGCGGTCCGCTGAGTCTCCACTTAGGGAGGTGGCTGAGTACGCCATGTAGCACCTGCTGATAGTGGTCAAAGCTATCGATCGCCGCCCGAGTACCCGATGACAGGCCGTGGCCGGGCAGGTCAAAACCAATAACATTGAGCTGGCGCTCCAGACCATAGCGGATCAGGTGCTGGTAAAGCCCGTGATGGTCCAGGTAACCGTGGACGATAAGCAGGCTGCCCCGAGGTTGGGGGTGGCGAAACAGGTGAACAGCGATCTGCTGGCTGGCAACCGAGATTTGGCCTAGATGCTGGGAGCTGGCTAAGCCGTCATAGCGAAGTTGGTAGCGTTGGCAGAAGTCGTGGTAGCCATTGAAATCTGAGCGTTTATCCGGATCTAGAGACGGCAGTGATGCGATCAGGGAACAGGGATTAAATGACATGAGCTTAATCGTTCCCTCAGGTTTGTCGGGCTAAAGCCCGACCCACAGGTGACTATACCCCTGTGGGTCGGCACACCCCGTTCCCGACGGGCTTGGCGCACTTCCCACATCCCAGTGGGTCGGCGCACCCCGTTCCCGACGGGCTTGGCGCACTTCCCACATTATCCCTGTGGGTCGGAATTCATTCCGACAGTGGTGCTAAACCGCCTTAGTTGACTTTGGGATCCAGCTCGCCCGACAGATAGCGCTCGGTCATCGCTTCAAGCGACAGCGCCCGAATCTTGCTGGCCTGGCCGGCGGTGTTGAACGATTGGTAGCGAGCGCTGGCGATATCACGCATCGCGGTGATGGTCACCGCCAGGAATTTACGCGGATCGAATTCGGCAGGATTCTCGGCCATAAAGCGCCGCACTGCACCGGTCGAGGCCAGACGCAGGTCGGTATCTATATTGATCTTACGCACGCCGTTTTTGATCCCTTCGACGATCTGCTCGACCGGCACGCCGTAGGTTTCGGGGATAGCGCCACCGAACTGGTTGATCACCTCTAGCCATTCCTGCGGCACCGAGGAGGAGCCGTGCATTACCAGGTGGGTGTTGGGCAGGCGCTGGTGGATCTTTCTGATGGTGTCGATAGAGAGCACATCACCCGTGGGTGGCCGGGTGAATTTGTAGGCGCCATGACTGGTGCCGCAGGCAATTGCCAGCGCATCACAGCCGGTCTGGGAGACAAAGTCAGCGGCTTCGTCGGGGTCGGTCAGCATCTGCTCGTGGGAGAGTACCCCTTCGGCACCGACGCCATCCTCTTCGCCGGCTTGACCGGTCTCCAGAGAGCCGAGGCAGCCCAGCTCGCCTTCAACCGAGACACCGCAGGCGTGTGCCATCTCGACGGTGCGACGGGTCACTTCGACGTTGTACTCGTAGCTGCTGGGGGTCTTGCCGTCTGCCATCAGCGAGCCGTCCATCATCACCGAGGAGAAGCCCAATTGGATCGAGCGCTGGCAGATCGCCGGTGAGGTACCGTGGTCCTGATGCATACAGACCGGGATATGCGGAAACTCTTCGATCGCCGCCAGAATCATATGTTTGAGGAAGTTGGAGCCGGCATATTTACGCGCACCGGCGGATGCTTGGACGATCACCGGACTGTCGGTCTTATCGGCCGCTTCCATGATGGCGCGCATCTGCTCGAGGTTATTGACGTTGAATGCAGGGATGCCGTAGCCATTTTCTGCTGCATGGTCGAGCAGCTGTCGCATACTGATTAGGGCCATAATTGCCTCTCTTGATGAGTTCTGTGCAGGGGTCGCCAGTGTCGATCCCTACAGCTTAGTCGGTTTTTATTGAATAGATGCAGCTGCGCTTAGCCGCGCGCCCGCTGCTCTAAAATTTCTACAGCGGGCAGGACCTTGCCTTCGACAAACTCCAAGAAGGCGCCGCCACCGGTCGAGATGTAAGACACCTTATCGGCGATGCCGTATTTATCCACAGCCGCCAGGGTGTCTCCACCGCCAGCGATGGAGAAGCAGTCGCTGTTGGCGATCGCCATTGACAGCGCTTTAGTCCCTTCACCAAACTGGTCAAACTCAAACACGCCGAGTGGGCCGTTCCAGATCACCGTGCGTGCTTTGGCCATCAAAATGGCCAGATTGATTGCACTCTCGGGGCCGATATCGAGAATCATGTCGTCCTCACCCACATCTTCGACCCGTTTAACCGTTGCCGTTGCCAATTCAGAAAATTCGGTGGCTACCACCACATCGGTTGGCAGCGGTATCGAGGTCTTGGCCATCAGTGCCTTGGCCTCTTCGATCAGGTCTGCCTCATACAGCGATTTCCCGACAGGATAGCCTGCGGCGGCCAGGAAGGTATTGGCAATACCACCGCCAACGATCAGCTGGTCAACCTTGTCTGAAAGAGTTTCCAGTACCGTCAGTTTGGTCGATACCTTGGAGCCGCCGACAATCGCCGCCAACGGCCGCTCAGGATTACCGAGCGCGCGTGTCAGGGCATCGAGTTCGTTAACCAACAAGGGGCCAGCACAGGCGACAGGGGCGTATTTGGCGACACCGTGGGTCGAGGCTTGGGCGCGGTGTGCGGTGCCGAAAGCATCCATCACGAAGATGTCGCAGAGTGCGGCCATGTCTTGGGCTAGGCTGTCAGAGTTGGCTTTTTCGCCGTGGTTAAAACGCACATTTTCCAGCAGCACTAGATCGCTATCGCTGTTAATGCCCTCGACCCAGTTCTGGATCAGTGGCACAGGGCGACCCAGTAGCTGGGACAGGTGCTTGGCAACAGGTGCCAGGGAGAAAGCCGGATCGAATTCACCTTCGTTGGGGCGGCCCAGGTGCGACATCAACATCACCTTGGCGCCTTTTTTCAGCGCCAGTTCGATGGTGGGTAGCGCGGCGCGAATCCGAGCATCGCTGGAGACTTCACCCATTTTGACGGGGACGTTGAGATCTTCACGGATCAGAACGCGCTTGCCGCTCAGGTCCAGGTCGGTCATTTTCAGTACAGTCATGAAATTATCCTGTCAGCCTAAAAGTTAATAAATTCGGTTGTCTCTGCCTTGTGCCACCTCGGGTTGGAGCCAGACCTGGGCGACATCCAGCATCCGGTTGGCAAAGCCCCATTCGTTATCGAACCAGCACATCAGCTTCAGCAGGCGATCGCCACTGACGCGGGTCTGCGTGCCGTCGACGATGCCAGAACGCGGATCGGTATTGAAATCGACCGAGGCGTGGGGTTCATCGGTGTAACCCAGCAACCCCAGCAGGGGGCCTTGGCGGGTGGCATGGCGTAATAAGTCGTTGACTGCGGCTGGGGTTGTCGGGGTGCTCAGCTGCAGCGACAGATCCATCAACGACACGTTAGTGGTGGGCACCCGTAGATGGTTGCACTGGAAACGTCCGGCCAGTTCGGGCAGTAGGCGGTCGATACCACGGGCCAGACCGGTATCGATGGGGATGATCGATTGCAGCGCGCTGCGGCTCAAGCGTAGATCGGTACGGTGGTTGCTGTCGATCACCGGTTGATCGTTCATCGCCGAATGGATGGTGGTGGTCACCCCCTGTTCGATACCGAAGCCACGGTGCAGCAGGTCCAGTACCGGCACCACGCAGTTGGTGGTGCAGGAGGCGCTGGAGGCGATCCGGTGTTCGGGACGTAAACTTTGGTGATTAAAGCCATAGACCACGGTGGCATCTATATCAGCGGCGGCTGGCTGGGAGAACAGGAGCCGCTTAGCCCCTGCTTGGAGGTGGATCTCAGCGCTGGCGCGATCGCAAAAAGAGCCGGAACACTCCAATACCAGATCGACCTCTAGTTCGCTCCAGGGGAGCTTGCGTGGGTCGGGTTGGTTCAGCGCCAGGATCCGATCGCCATCGATCAGCAGATGGCTGTCGTCGTTTTCGACCGGCAGTGGGAAGCGGCCGTGGGTGGTGTCGTAGCGAGTGAGGTAGGTGAGGGTGTCGAGGTTGGTCAGCTCATTGATCGCAACAACCCGAAAGGGTCGCGCTGAATCCTTGCTCCGGTCACCCGAGTAGAGGGCGCGCAGGACGCATTGACCGATACGGCCATAACCGTTGATAGCGATGTTAAAAGTCTTCAAAGGCTGGATCTCAAAGGCGGGTTCTCAGGGTTAAGCTTATTATCTCAAAGGGTGGTTTTTTAAAATTCTGTGTTAAAAGTTCGGTGCTTAAAAGTTCTGTGCTTAAACCTTCGGTTGTACGTTGGCGTGTAAGAGGCGTAGAGCCTACCGAGTCCGTTTAGGAGCCCGGTAGGCGGCGCGTTAGCAACCCAGTTACAGCAGTTCGTTAACCTTGGCGACAACGTTGTCGACGGTAAAGCCGAACAGCTTGAACAGTTCACTGGCCGGCGCCGATTCACCGAAGCTGGTCATGCCGACAATGCGGCCGTTAAGGCCAACGTACTTGTACCAGAAGTCCGCGTGTGCGGCTTCAACAGCTACCCGTGCCGAGACTGCGGCGGGCAATACCGACTCGCGATATTCGGCCGACTGGGCTTCGAAGGCTTCGGTGCAGGGCATAGACACAACCCGAACATTGCGGCCTTCGTTGCTCAGTGCTTCGGCCGCATCCATCGCCAGGCCGACTTCGGAGCCGGTCGCGATCAGAATCGCATCGGGCTGGCCGCTGCTGTCGCGGAGGATATAGCCGCCGCGCTGGATATTATTCAACTGCTCAGGGCTGCGCTGCTGGTGGGGCAAATTCTGGCGTGAGAACACCAGCGCCGAAGGACCCTCAACACGCTCCAGCGCATTCTTCCAGGCCACCGCCGATTCAACCGCATCGCAGGGGCGCCACAGATCCAGATTGGGCGTGCTACGCAGGTTGGCGAGCTGTTCGATCGGTTGGTGGGTTGGGCCATCTTCGCCCAGGCCGATGGAATCGTGGGTATAAACAAAGAGTGTGCGCTGGCGCATCAGTGCTGCCATCCGCACCGCATTCCGGGCGTACTCCATAAAGATCAGGAAGGTCGCGCCGTAGGGGATGAAGCCACCGTGTAGGGCGACACCGTTCATGATGGCAGACATGCCGAACTCGCGCACGCCGTAGAACAGGTAGTTACCGCTGGCATCGTCCTTGGTTACACCCTTGCAACCGCTCCAGATAGTCAGGTTGGACCCGGCCAGATCGGCCGAACCGCCGAGTAGTTCGGGCAGTTGCGGGCCATAGGCGTTGAGGGCATTTTGCGAGGCCTTACGGCTGGCGATGGTCTCGCCTTTCGCTTGCAGCTCTTCGATATAGGCTTGTGACTGGGCGGCGAAATCTTCGGGCAGGTCGCCACTGATCCGGCGCAGGAACTCGGATGCCAGTTCCGGGTAGGCATCGGCATACTCGGCAAATTGCTCGTTCCAGCTGTTTTCGATCACCACGCCGTGTTCACGGGCATCCCACTCGCTGGAGATCTCCTCCGGGATCACGAAAGGCGCATGCTCCCAGCCCAGCGCTTTGCGGGTCAGGGCGATCTCGTCGTCACCCAGCGGCGCGCCGTGGCAATCTTCTTTGCCCTGCTTGTTGGGGGAACCGAAACCGATCAGGGTCTTGCAGCAGATCAGGGTTGGCTGGCCAGTATTTTCACGCGCCAGCTCGATAGCCGCATGGATCGCATCGGCATCGTGGCCGTCGACGGCAGGGATTACCTGCCAGCCGTAGGCGTCGAAACGTTTGACGGTATCGTCGGTGAACCAGCCCTCGACCTCGCCATCGATGGAGATGCCGTTGTCGTCGTAGAAGGCGATCAGTTTACCCAGCCCCAGGGTCCCCGCCAGTGAGCAGACCTCGTGGGAGATCCCCTCCATCATGCAACCGTCACCCAGGAAGCAGTAGGTGTAGTGATCGACAATCTCGTGTTCTTCACGGTTGAACTGACCGGCCAGGGTCTTCTCGGCCAGCGCCATCCCCACGGCATTAGCCAGACCCTGTCCCAGCGGTCCGGTGGTGGTTTCAATCCCTGGGGCGTAGCCATACTCCGGGTGCCCGGCCGTTTTACTGTGCAGCTGACGGAAGCTTTTCAGGTCGTCGATGCTCAGCTCGTAACCCGACAGGTGCAGCAGCGAATAAAGCAGCATCGAACCGTGGCCGTTAGAGAGCACGAAACGGTCGCGGTTAATCCACTGCGGATTGGCGGGGTTGTGCTGCAGGTAGTCATTCCAGAGTACTTCGGCGATATCGGCCATGCCCATGGGCGCACCGGGGTGTCCGGATTTGGCTTGCTGGACTGCATCCATGCTCAGGGCACGAATCGCATTGGCTAGGTCTCTGCGGGATAGCATGAGGAAAACTCCTGGCGTAAACGGGGTAGGGTTTTAAAAAAATAGGTGCGTATTCTCTCGCACTCGGTCGATAGCAGCAAATAGGAATGGCAATAAAATGAGCAATGGGCAACTAAAGCTCACCAAGGATACGGCCGAATTAGGTCCATTGGGATAATAAATGCGGTGAGACAGAAGTGCGAGATGGTGCAAATGAGGCTATCATAGCGCCCCCACTCTGGAGTCGAACAGCTGAGGGTTGTCTTGTACACCCCGCTTTTTGCAACATTCCCCAGCTTGGTAATTAAGTCACTGTGTTTTGAGTACACCCATAGAGTGCTCGTAACGCATTCAATTATTAAGGAAAAACTATGAGTAACTATTCTGTTTTCACCTCCGAGTCGGTTTCTGAAGGGCATCCCGATAAGATGGCCGATCAGATCTCCGATGCGATCCTGGATGCGATCCTGGCCGATGACCCTAACTCCCGCGTTGCGGTAGAGACCCTGGTTAAGACCGGGATGGCGATCGTCGCCGGTGAAGTCCGCACCTCGACCTACGTTGATCTGGAAGATATCGTCCGTAACGTGATTCTCGATATCGGTTACACCAGTTCCGATGTTGGTTTCGATGGCGCGTCCTGTGCCGTGATCAATGCCATCGGCAAGCAGTCGGTGGATATCGCCGTGGGTGTCGATGAGGCAAACGACAAGGACCTGGGCGCCGGTGACCAGGGCCTGATGTTCGGCTATGCCAGCAACGAGACCGAGGTGTTGATGCCTGCACCGATCTACTATGCCCACCGTTTGATGGAGCGACAGGCGCAGCTGCGGAAGAAGGGGATCCTGCCCTGGCTGCGTCCGGATGCCAAGTCGCAGGTCACCCTGCGCTACGAAAACGGTAAGCCGGTCGCGATCGATGCGGTCGTAGTGTCGACCCAGCATGCGCCCGGCATCGCCCAGACCGATATCCGTGAAGCGGTGATGGAGGAGATTGTCCAACATGTATTGCCGGCGGAGTGGTTACATAAGAATACCCAGTACCATATCAACCCGACCGGGCAGTTTATTATCGGTGGCCCGATGGGCGATTGTGGCCTGACCGGACGCAAGATCATCGTCGATACCTACGGCGGCATGGCGCACCACGGCGGCGGGGCATTCTCGGGCAAGGATCCCTCCAAGGTTGATCGCTCGGCAGCCTACGCCGGTCGTTATGTGGCGAAAAATATTGTCGCGGCGGGTCTGGCGGATCGTTGTGAAATTCAGATCTCCTACGCCATCGGTGTGGCCGAGCCAACCTCGATCAGTGTTAACACCTTTGGTACCGGGAAGCTTGATGACGACAAGATTGTGCCGCTGATCCGCGCCCATTTCGACCTGCGCCCACGCGGCCTGATCGAGATGCTGGATCTGAAGCGTCCTATCTATCGCGCCACCGCTGCCTACGGTCACTTTGGCCGTGAAGAGCCGGAGTTTACCTGGGAGCGGACCGACAAAGCCGATGCCTTGCGTCAGGCTGCCGGGCTTTAATTCAGGCCATCCTCTATGCGCTTACCTCGCGTCTATGAACCTCAGCCGCTGCTTGCAGGGGCTGAGTTAGCGCTTAACGACAGTGCCGTTCAGCATCTGGGACGGGCGCTGCGGATGCGCCCGGGCGATCAGGTACTGCTGTTTGATGGTGCTGGCAATGAACATCAAGCCGAGTTACTGGTGCTTGGCAAGCGTGCGGTGACGGTTCGAGTCGGCCCTGCGCTTGAGCGCAGGGCCGAATCTGCGCTCAGCATCGAGCTGGGGCAGGTGATGTCCCGCGGCGAGCGGATGGATTATGCGGTGCAGAAGGCGACCGAGCTCGGCGTCAGCCGGATCGTGCCGCTGTTTAGCGAGCGTTGCGAAGTCAAACTCAGCAACGAACGTCAAGACAAGCGCGTCCAGCATTGGCAACAGGTAGCGATCAGCGCCTGCGAGCAGAGCGGACGCAGCCGGGTGCCGGAGATACTGCCGCCGCAGCCGCTGTCGAGCTGGCTGGCGCAGTGCCAACGCGAGCTTAAACTGGTGCTGCATCCAGATGCCGCGATGCCGCTATCGCAACGCCAGACCCCGGCGTCTGTCGCCCTGCTGATCGGGCCGGAAGGCGGTTTGAGCGCCCAGGAGATCGACCAGGCCCGCAGTGCCGGGTTTGAGTCGCTGCAGCTCGGACCGCGGGTGCTGCGCACCGAGACCGCGCCCGTCGCGGCGCTGTCGGTGCTGCAGTATCTGTGGGGCGATCTGGGCTGAGCCCGGACTGTTTTTTGTGGGTCGGACTTCAGTCCGACGATGGCTGCTCCTTGCTAGCATTGCTGGACTAAAGTCTAGCTCACAGGGTTTTTCAGGGATCTTTAGCACGGCGCTATTTTTCCTGCCAGCTCTGTTACTATGGCGTCCTGTTTATCTTTGCTCCTGAGGAACTGATGCATGAGTCTTAAACTCGGCGTGGTCATGGACCCGATTGAAGCGATCAACTACAAAAAAGACAGCAGCATGGCGATGCTCTGGGCAGCCCAGGATCGAGGCTGGGAACTGTTCTATCTGGAGCAGTCCGGGCTCTATCTGCAAGATGGGGTGTCGATGGGGCGGATGGCGCCGTTGAGCGTTAAGCGAGATCCTGCAGATTGGTTTGCTCGGGGCGACTATCAGCAGCTGCCGCTGGCTGATCTGGATGTGATCCTGATGCGTAAGGATCCGCCCTTTGATAATGAGTTTCTCTACAGCACCTACCTGCTCGAGCAGGCCGAACGGGAAGGGGTGCTGGTGGTGAATCGGCCGCAGAGTCTGCGCGACTGCAATGAAAAACTCTTTGCCACCCGTTTTCCTCAGTGCTGCCCGCCGCTGCTGGTCAGTCGGGATCCGGCGCTGCTAAAAGCCTTCCATGCGAAACATCAGGATGTGATCTTTAAGCCGCTGGATGGGATGGGCGGCGCGTCGATCTTTAGAGTCAAGGCCGATGATCCCAATCTCAGCGTGATTCTGGAAACCCTGACCGGGCATGGCAGCCAGCAGATCATGGCGCAGCGCTATATCCCCGAGATCGTCGATGGCGATAAACGCATTCTGC
>TARA_R110002167_G_scaffold366431_1_pt1 | contig 10387 bp, 12 predicted proteins | sample TARA_R110002167 | Tara Oceans TARA_R110002167 (sample SAMEA4398238) | marine metagenome | biome: Polar Biome; feature: [MES] marine water layer (ENVO:01000295) within the mesopelagic zone...; material: water (ENVO:00002006), including particulate matter (ENVO:01000060) such... | reverse complement strand
ATTTTTACTCCGGCCAGTGGTGGATTTTTACTCCGGCGTTGACATCGGCAAGCACGTCATCGGGATGGATTCCCCACGGGGTAACAAAGACATATTCTGCTTCCGTTGCGGGAACGATAGCGTCGTCTCGATACTTTCTCGCATACGACAAAACCGAGTTTTGCTTCGTGCCAATGAATTTCGGATCTACGAGGTCTTTGTAGCCAATCGAGCCGTTGCCCCGAACGTGCCATTTGCATTGGAAAAACTGCCCGCGGACCATACGCCCAGCGGAGCAAATCGGATTTTTGTAAAATACCCATAGGTCATCGAAGCCTGTTTCTCTGGCTTCAAATTCAATCTCGCTTACCGGGCTATCTTCCTTGAGAAGGCGCGGCGCGTTAAACCAGAAATACCGATCTTGATAGGAGATGCCATCAAGAATCGCACCAAGCGAAGGCGACATAGTGTATTCCAATAATTAATTTCGACTATATATAGTTATTTTGAGAGCAAAATACAAATATATTGGTTATTTTAGCGATCTGCCGTTTGGGCCATCGTAAGCCAGCTCCGATAGCGGGTTTTTACCATTCGGTCCCATCCTGCACGCGGATTATGGGCCTGCCGGCTTGCGAAATTCGCCAAGAAAAAGCAGTTTCTCGAGATCAGGTCGATTTCGTATCACTAAACCTACTGTCGAGTTTTCCAAATACTTTCAGTTCTCAATTTGACTGAAGGAATTGGACGCGATCTCTAATTCTTCCCAGTTCTGCTCACACTAAGTGCCATGCTCAGTCTTGATTGCGCAGATTGGAGTTGATTTTTGTCGCCACGCAAGCGACTGAACGTGAGCTACTTACCAAATCCGATTTACGGGGGGTATCGAGGTGTCCGAGGTGAACTTGGGAAACGAAGAAGAAATTTTTCGGCAAAACAGGTTGAAAGCGGAGCGGCGATTTTTGGCTCGTGCACTTGCCAATCGGGATGGTTGTTTGGAATTTATCTCGGGCAGTCAAACTTGTAATTTTGCACTTCCTCTCCACGAGCAGCTCTACAGCGACCTCTTGAAGTGCCAGCATCATGGAATCGAGGTCTCAGCAAAGGCGCTGATAAAGCGGGTTAATTCCGCGGACGAGGCACACATGAATCTGGTTTCCAGTTATATTTGTGGGTTGGAGGAATTGGGCGCGCTGATGCCTGACGAACCCTGTTCACGTGATGAGGTCCGCGACTATGCGATCAGAAGTTGCCTCCTAGACATCGGACAGAGAATGGCCAAGGCTGCATTGAGCAACTATGGCTTCTCCGGAACGGATCTGATCGAGTGCTTCGAGCAGGAATTGTACGATTTTTATCGCCAGGCAACGGAGCGGCAGGCCATAATGATGGCCACTTCATTGGGCGAGTTGCCAGTAAAAAACGACCCACAATTAGACATACGTGTAGAGGCGCAATCACCAGCAGAGGAAAATTTGTCTGACGTGGCTCGACAGATTTCGGCCGGAAGACTTATTTGTATTGAAGAGGTCAACGAGGGTGCTGGCCTTCAGTTGATGGGTGATCTTGTCGCGAGGCAATATCTGCATGGGCTCGCTTTATGTTCTGTAGGGCTATCGGCGGGCGATGTTCTTCGAGGCCTATTTGGTCACGATCGTGCTGAGGAGACAATCGGAAACAAGCGCTCGACTGGGAGGATCGATTGCGCTCGAAAGACAGAGCGTGATGGTATGCGGCATTCCCCGACATGCATATACGTCGACGATCAGGAGCCAGTCTCGATAAGTGCATTGCGTCAGAAAAACCGCCACCAAAAGCGTCGATATGATATGCCTGTGCATGTCATTTTAAAAATCGATCAGGTTTCACGATTTGTCGGCGATGAGCAATTAGATCAAGCAACGATCCGCTCCAGGAACCTATCGGACTTGAAACGCCTTGCAGGCGAAATCGATACTGCGATCGTGCTCATTGAGACATGCGCCAGCATTCAGTCCTCAATCGCAGATGAGAACATCGATGCGATCATTCAGGTGGTCGCAGGTCAACGGGACTCCAAAAACGACCCAGGGGAAGAAATCAGAATTCTATCCAGAGCCTGAACTAGCTATCCTTGAGTTTGTGGTCGGTGACGAAGGCCCGTGTTGAGGCCTCCTTCTGACTAGGGCTTTCTCTTAAGCCGCGAGCGAGGTCTGTCCGTCATCTAAATACGCGCCTGCGCGTTCGGTCTTTGTGAGCAACTCCGCTCTGACAGATCGATCAGGAATATGACTGCAAATCTCTCTTGCCGATTTGTCGAGATTACAAATTTCCGTGAGCGCCTGATCCAATCGCAAGACTAAACTGTTCGTATTGATCGCGGCAATATCGCGAGACAGGGCCGCCTGAGTAAAATGTATGGCCGCTTTCTCATCAGCTGAGATGGATGTTTTTTTCTTGAGCAGCTTAAGCGCGCCCTCGATCGTCAAATACGTCGGCGAATTCGCATCTGCAAGGATCTTGTCGCGGTTCGCTGCGACCCGCATCAATTTCTGGGCCTGACGATGGCCGACGGTGAGATTCGTTTCGACCCAATTCAACCAGTCGCCGTGAGGCACTTTTTCCTTTGCTTCATTGAGTAACTCTCCACACTTAATCGCGAGCCGCAGCGCTTCGAAGGACACTTTTCGGCATCGCTCGTAGGTTTCGTTGATTTCAAGAATGATCGGCTCTTCGGCCTGGGGTAGGTCGGGCATTAGTTTCTCCATAAGCAATTAGCGCCTAAAAGACGCATAGAAAATGACCAAAATGGGGAGGCGGTCATGCTCCGGAAGATCGGAGCTGCTTATGGGTTCCTTGCCTCCCGGTGAGATATGTGCCCGTGAGTTCTGGGCGTCAACGGCTTGATCAAATTTTTTAGCCACATTTGACTTTATGTTCGGACACATTCGATTAATGTCGTAACCGGTGCCACCACGCACGGCTCTGGGGCTTAGTAACCCCTTACTAGGCGGTCTATTGGACCGTAAAAACCTTGACCACTGCGGTCGGGGAGCCTGTGACGTATGTCCAGGACCCCGGTCTAAAGGTCATAGGGATCGTCCTAGTACGGTTTACTAACTCCCCGATCACCAAGGTCAAATACGCCACCTTCCAGCGGGCGCGCTGGGGGCTCTGGCGTACAGACGAAGGGAAATTTCATGAATATCAAGTATGCTGCGATTGCGGCGATTATCTTGCTGGCGGGGTGCCAAACGACAAAAGACGCACCCAATTTAGTTGCGCTCGGGGTCGACTTCACGTGGCACGGAACGCAAGCGTGTAGTTCGGTGCCACCCGCATTCGAAATCGCTAATATCCCGGAAGGGACTGCGACCCTCGAATTCCGTATGACCGATCTCGACGTTCCGTCTTTCAACCACGGTGGTGGAAGCGTCAAGTATACCGGCTCCGGGTCAATCCCAGCCGGTTCGTTCTCTTACACCGGCCCGTGCCCGCCGGGAGGCACGCACGATTACGAGTTCGTGGTCTCTGCAGTCAATGCAGCGGGGGACACTGTACTCGGACGCGGTTCAGCGACGAAGTCGTTTCCGCCGAAATAAACAGTAACCACTTCGAAAGATGCGAAGACGCTACCCCCGTGATCCATTGGACACGGGGGTAGCCCTTCGTTCGTTGGCATGGATTTATAAGAATATTTCTCCGCTTGATGGCAGAGACTTTGCCGATCTGCCGATTAAACCCCTATGCGGGCTACGAAGCGTATTCCCAGCCCGGCTGTACAACGCCGATGGCAAGTCGGTCGGTCTTCCGGTTGGTCTATGGGGCCGGCAGACCTTCGCTAAATGACAACCTTGACGGCAACGGGAGAGCGTGATTCGATTCAGTTATTGGAAATCATCTTTTTTAGGCAGTTTGCGGCCATAAATTGGTCTTCACCCGCCGGGGTCCCCATAAAAAATTGTCATTCCGCCCCGAAATAGGGGGGCGAAAGTGTTCGACACGTTGTGATGGCGTTCCTGTGCAGCCATTGCTTTTTCGGACGGCTACGGGGAGATGGCGTTATCGTGCGGTCGGCTGTGCATGAAACGCTGAAAATGAGCCCCGTTGACGTCCGAATAATTAAAGGACGTCAAAATGTCAGAGGAATCTTCACGAAACGATCACCAGCAACACGGCAAGATCGGCCACAACAGCAAATTCGTCAACAAGCGTATGCTCGAACGCATCGAGTATATCCAGGCCCATGAGCTAAAATTCCACGAAAACAACCCGCGGAAGCACTCGAAACGGCAAGAAAAAGCTCTCGATCATAGTGTCGCAGCAAATGGCATCGTATTACCGATCTTGATCGACGGTGACGGTGTGATTATAGCCGGCGAGGCCTTGGCGAAATCGGCGATACGCTTGGGTTACACGGAAGTTCCGGTCATTCGCTTAACCCATCTCGACCGTCCGGCCGTTAAGGCTCTGAGGATCGCGTTGAACCGGCTTCCGGAGCTAGGGGAGTGGGACGATGAAAAGCTCGCGGTTGAATTCCAGGACCTTATCGAAATGGATTTCGAAGTCGATCTCACAGGGTTCGAGATGGGTGAAATCGACCTAATCATGGAAGCCGAGCATGACGTCATCCCGCAGAGTCCTGAGGACATCGTTCCGGAGGTAGACGAAACCGCTGTTTCGAAAGTCGGTGATCTCTGGTGTCTTGATGAGCATCGCGTTTACTGCGGTGATGCCCGAGACCCAGTCAGTTACAGAGTCTTGGTGGCGGAACGAAAAGCCGAAATGGTTATAGATGACGCTCCCTATAACGTTAGGATAGCCGGAAACGTATCCGGGCTGGGCGCGGCAAAACATGATGAGTTTGTGATGGCGTCCGGTGAGTTGTCCGAAGCAGAGTTCGAGGCGTTCCTTGAGGGTTTCATTCGCAATGTCATCGACTTCTCCTTATCGGGATCAGTCCACTACCATTTCATCGATTGGAGGCACCTACATGTTCTAGAGCGGGTTTGTCATCGGTCCTACGCGAGCCAGCTAAATCTCTGCGTTTGGGCCAAGACGAACGGTGGCATGGGCTCAATGTATAGGTCGCAGCACGAAATCTGTGTCGTCTTTAAGAACGGAAAGGCCTCTCATGTAAATAACGTACAGCTCGGGCGTTTCGGCCGCAACCGCACGAACGTTTGGCGTTACGAGGGTTGTAACTCACCGTCCAAAGATAGACGTGCAGATCTGAAACTTCATCCGACAGTTAAGCCGGTCGCCATGATCGCGGATGCTATCCGCGACGCATCCAATCGGGATGGCTTGATACTCGACGCGTTCTTGGGGTCGGGCACCACGGTCATTGCTTGCGAACAAACGGGCCGTGTGTGCGCCGGCTTGGAGCTCGATCCGAAATACGTCGACGTTATTGTCCGCCGTTGGCAGGCATATACCGGCCATCTGGCGGTCCACGCAGGAACCGGGCTCACCTTCGATGAGATGGCCGAAACTCGCTCAGGCAATCAACTGCTGTTGCCGGCGCCCTCTAAAGCCGAGGAGGTGTGATATGTCCGATAAGTCGTATGACGTCGGGTTCGGAAAACCCCCTAAAAACTCTCGTTTCAAGCCCGGTCAAAGCGGGAACCCAAAAGGACGTCCAAAGGGCGCGAAAGGGCTCAGAACCGAGCTCAAGGAAGAACTGAGTGAACGCATCAGTGTCACGGAAGGGGGCTCCGTCCGTCGCGTCTCTAAGCTTCGAGCCATGCTTAAGGCGATGACCGCCAAGGCACTCAAAGGAGATGCGCGTGCGGCGAATGTGATGCTGAACCTCGTGCAGAGCGTTTTAGAGGATGAACCGAACGAACAGGACGTGAAGCCGCTCACGAAAGCTGATGCTGATATTCTCGCAGAGTTCGAGCGCGAGCTTCTTGGGAATGCAAAGAATGTGCAGGAAAAAGATGACTGATCATCTTAGGGTTTTGTCCGCGCGCATGCGGACCAATCTCCGAGCCTTCGTTCGCAAAGGCTTTGAGATACTCAATCCGGGGACACAGTTTCTGGACAACTGGCACATCGCTGCAATTGCATATCGGCTTGAGCGATGTATGCGTGGCGATATTAATCGGCTTATTATCAACATGTCGCCGAGATCGCTGAAGTCTGAAATCACGTCGGTGATATTCGTCGCGTGGTTGCTGGGGCTCGATCCGTCGAAAAAGATTATTTGCGTATCTTATTCAGACGATCTCGCTCGAGTCTTCGCGCGTATGCGTCGAAAGTTGATGGAGAGCGCGGAATACCGTGACTTATTCCCTAACACTCGAATCAGTGCCGAGAAAAACACTGAAGCCGAGATTGTAACGACTCGAGGTGGCGGATGTTATGCGACCGGGATCGACGGGACGCTTCGTGGTCGGGGCGCGGACGTGATCGTGATTGATGATCCGGTCAAGTCTGGGTCGATGTTCTCGATGGCTGAGCGGAAGCACGTAAACGATTGGTACAGTGAGACGCTCTACTCGAGGCTCAACAGCAAACGCGATGGTATCATCATCTTGGTGATGCAGCGGATCCATGCGGAAGACCTGACCGGCTATGTGCGGTCGCGGGATGCATGGGACAGACTTGAGTTGCCGGCCATTGCCCGTGAAACAATTGAACATCGCTTGGGGCCAAAGCCTGAGGACGTTTATGTCTTCAAAGCAGGCGAGCCACTGCATCCTGCTCGGGAAGACTTGGGTGTCTTGGAAGACATCCAACGGACCATTGGAAACCGGGCGTTCGAGAGCCAATATCAGCAATGTCCCACTCCGCCGGAAGGCAACATCATTAAAGTGGATTGGCTCAAGCGTTACGAGGGTGCGTTAAGCGGGGAGAAGGGCGATCAATGTTATCAGAGCTGGGATACTGCGTCGTCGAGCGCTGAAGCTGCTGCCTATTCGGTTTGTACGACTTGGCTGGTTCGTCGCGACACATTTTATCTGGTTGACGTGTTCCGAGGCCGACTTGCGTTTCCGGACTTGGTCAAGAAGGTCAAAGAGCTATCTGGACGTTTCAAGCCGCAAGCGATTTTGGTCGAGAAAGCGAGTACGGGACAGTCTGTGATCGATACGCTGAAGGGCGATGCAAGCTATCCTGTGAAGGGCATCCTGGCAAAGGGCGGTAAGGTTGACCGCTTAGAGGAATCGTCCCTATTGTTCGAGCAGGGGCGGGTGTGTATCCCCCAGGATGCACCATGGCTGGGCGACTTTGAACATGAACTTCTGGGGTTTCCAGGAGCCCAATATTCGGACCAGGTCGATAGTGTATCGCAGTTTTTGCGGTGGGTCCGGGAAAATCAAAAACATCGATACGTCACATCGGGTGCTGGCCCGAATACTATCTACGGCAAACCGAAAGCCAAGTATTTCGGAAAGACGCACTCTCAGCGAAATCCGAACGCCCCGAGGAGGCGACCTCCCCGGTAATGTGGCAAACCGGGTCTAATCAAGCCATCAGGCGTAAAGACGGTGATTTTTAGACTGGACATTCGCTGCATTCCAAGCAGTACATGGGGTGCGGTTCGGATATAGAAATTGAGGTCTCCGACTACTGCCAACCCGACCAGGCACGAGCCTAGCCGGGTCGGGCTGGTGCAAGCGCCCGCATCCCGCGGACGCTATCGAAGGAGGCAGATATGATCACCAAGACCGCACAGACGAAGCCCGGTCCGACCATGCTCGACATCATCCTAAAACAACTGCGTCTCAAGAACCGTACGACCATTACCGCCCTCGAAAAGGCGACTGACTGGCAGCCGCACAGCATCCGTGCCGCTTTGACCGGATTGCGCAAGAAAGGCCATGAAATCGAGCGTTCAAAGGACCGCAAGGGTGCCACCATTTATCAGGTGACCGAATGATGTGTGGGGATGAGCGCAGGGAGGGGAGCGAGGATATATCTGTGACCAGGGCTTCCTGCGATTTTGAAGCGAGTGCTGGCGCCAATGGTAAAGACGAGATCGGGAAATTTGCAGGACTTGAAAACCTGAGCTTGAAGGATATCCGTAAGCGCTGGTCCAGGTTATTCAATGCGTCTGTGCCGAGCGGACTGAGCCGGGATCTCATGGTCCGGGGCATCGTCTACAAGATACAGGAGAAGGCCCATGGTGGATTGAGCCAGGCAACGAAGCGGAAACTCAACACCATTGCGAAGAAAATCGACGGTGATGACCGGAGCGAACTCGACACTGGGCCAGCACTTAAACCCGGCGCCAAACTGATCCGTGAATGGCAGGCGCGAACATATACAGTCACCGTCCTTGATGATGGATTTGAATACAACGGCAAGCGATACGGCTCGCTCTCCATGATTGCCCGGGAAATCACGGGGGTGCGCTGGTCCGGCCCGAGGTTCTTCGGATTAAAGAAGGGGAAAGTTGATGTCTAAAACCAGTAATACGAAACCTGATAACCTTCGATGCGCGATCTATACCCGTAAATCCCATGAGGAGGGGCTGGAGCAGGACTTCAACTCTTTGGATGCACAACGGGAAGCCTGTGAAGCGTATGTCCTGAGCCAGAAGCATGAAGGATGGCAGGCGCTTCCGGAATACTATGACGATGGTGGCATCTCAGGGGCGACCATGGAGCGGCCTGCGCTTATACGGTTATTGGCAGATATCAGTGCGGGCCGCGTCGATGTGGTTGTGGTTTATAAAGTGGACCGGCTCACGCGTGCCCTCTCCGACTTCGCCAAAATTGTCGATACATTTGATGAGAATGGTGTGTCGTTCGTATCCGTGACACAGCAGTTCAACACGACAACATCGATGGGGCGATTAACGCTGAACGTGCTGCTGTCGTTTGCCCAGTTTGAACGAGAGGTCACGGCGGAGCGAATTCGGGACAAGATCGGGGCATCCAAGCAAAAGGGGATGTGGATGGGTGGCAACTTGCCCCTTGGATATGACACCAGGGATAGGAAGCTGATCGTTAACGATGAAGAAGCAAAAACGGTTCGGCACATCTTCCGTCGTTATCTTGAGCTTAAATCCGTATTCGGACTGATGGAGGTCCTCAGATCAGAGGGGATCGTGAGCAAAACCCGCATCAGTGAAGCTGGGCGGCAGTCGGGCGGGATGCCATTCAATCGAGGCGCACTATATCATCTCCTTAAGAATCGAGTTTATCTGGGTGAGATCACACATAAGGATATGAGCTATCCAGGCTTGCACGACGCCATCGTTCCCAAAGAGCTATGGGACAGCGTGCAGGCGCTATTATCGGAAAACCGGGTTGAGCGACAGTCGGGCCGTCGCACCAAGGAACCAAGCCTGTTATCCGGACTTATATTTGATGATCATGGCGCGCGGATGACGCCGAGCCATGCGGTGAAAAGTGGCAAGAGATATCGCTACTACGTCTCGAAACATTTAACGACAAAAGCAAAACCCACAAGTAAGCCAGGTCGAAGAACACCCGCCGGCGAGGTTGAACGTCTGGTCTCAGATCACATCAGGGAATTCATTTGTGATGAGCGAAACGTATGGAGTGCGGTACAAGCGAGGACGCACGATCCTGAGCAGCAAGACCGTCTCAGGACGAGCGTCAGAAACGTGGAGGCTGAGTGGGACGAACTGGAGCCGTCACATATTCGACGGATGTTGCTGTCCCTGATCGTTCGTATCGATGTTAATCCGAAAAGCGTCGATATCCAATTGCGCCCGAACGCCATTGCATACTTAACGCTTAATGACTTCCATCCTTTTCCCGATATCGAAGGACCAATTAAGACAATAAGCATTGCCGCTCGATTGAAGCGCGCGGGGATGGAGAAACGGATGATTGTCGATGGGCCATCGGCTTCAGGCAAAAAGCGTAAGCCGGACCGGAGCCTAATCCGTCTGATACTCACCGCTCAGCGGTATCAGGATAGAATCATGAAAGCTGATGGGCAATCCATCCAGCAGCTTTGTGACGAAGAAGGAGTGACCAGGTCCTACTTCACTCGTGCCTTACGTCTCACCTATCTTGCACCTGATATCATCAAGCTCATTCTGGCCGGTTCTCAGCCTGCGGATATGAAAGCGTCTACGCTCAAGAGGGCATCCCGCCTACCCCTCGACTGGGCAGATCAACGAGCGCTTTTCGGTATCCAGTAATTCACACCCCCTCCAAACCCTACGCCTTGCGCAAGCCAGGCGTTTTCTTGTGCCTGAATTCTCGACCGAACCACCGTCAGGTACCAAAAAACACGTCGAGGGAGATATCCCGCGCTGTCCGCCCTTATCGCCGGGACCGGATCGGTCTCTCCGAACCTGACACGCAGCCGAGATCGACCGAAAAGCCCGGACTTCTGGGCCATTTTCAGGCCGCTCAAAATGTCATTTTATATAATAATAACAACGAGTTAAGGGGTGGCGGAGAGACAGGGATTCGAACCCTGGGTACGCAAGCGCACAACG
>TARA_R110002167_G_scaffold113227_1_pt1 | contig 10397 bp, 6 predicted proteins | sample TARA_R110002167 | Tara Oceans TARA_R110002167 (sample SAMEA4398238) | marine metagenome | biome: Polar Biome; feature: [MES] marine water layer (ENVO:01000295) within the mesopelagic zone...; material: water (ENVO:00002006), including particulate matter (ENVO:01000060) such as...... | reverse complement strand
AGCTGCTATAGGAACTGTAATGGCTGTTAAAATGGCAAAAAGTGCAGCTTCATTTGCTAGTAGTATAGGCAGTTCAGTAAAATCTTCAATGACACTTCTTAAAAATTTAGGTAGCTCAGGTTCTATAATGGGTAAAATGTATAAAGGAGGACAATTTATGCCTGGAGGTGGTAGAGCTGCAGCAGGTGGTCAAAGAGCAGGAGGGTTAATGGGTAAAATAAAAGGTGCCTTTTCAGCACCTAAAGGATTAGATAAAGGAGCTAAATCAATAGCAGGTTCAGCAGACAAAACAAAAGGTATAGATCCTAAACAAGGTTTAGGTATTAAAAAATTCTTACAGGGATTAGGAGATGGTTTAGCTTCTATAGGCCAACAAGCTGGAAAGGTGATTTTGGGTGGAGTAGCTTTAGGGATAGCTTTAGCTGCAATGGGTGGTGGACTCGCTGCAGCTATGCTTATGATAGCAGGCTCAGATCCAGTATTAATGTTAGCATTTGCCGGAAGTTTATCTGCAATTGGTCTTACAATAGCCTTAATGGGTAAAGTAGGTACAGATATAATAAAAGGAGCACTTGCAATGGGTATTATGGCAGTAGCATTAATTCCAGCAGCATATGCTTTTAGTTTACTAGCTGGAGTAGATGCCTCATCTATATTAGCATTTTCAATAGCAATACCAATTCTAGGACTATCAGTAATGGCCTTAGGTTTAATATTTACAAATCCAATTACTATGTTTCTATTTGGAGCTGGTATTTTAGGATTAGTATCATTGGGAGCTGCAATAATTCCACTAGCAACGGCGTTTAGTTTATTAAAAGATGTTGATATTCCTACTATAGGAGCAGGTCTTATGAGTCTTGCAAATCCCGGATTAATAGAAGGATTATTAGCCTTTGGAGATGCTGTATCATCTTTAGCTTTCCCTCTTCTTATTGGTTCTGTAGCATTTACAATTTTAGGCCCTGCATTACAATCAACATCAATTGGTTTTGAAATGTTAGCAGCTTCTAATATGATGGGAACAGTAGATAGTTTACAAATATTATCTACTCTAGCCCCTGGATTATTATCAACATCAGGAGCATTATTTGCCCTAGCTGGTGGTTTAGCGGCTGTTGGAGTAGCAGGTTTACTAGCAATACCGGCAATGGCAGCTATGTCGTTATTTGGGGTTATTGGGGGTGAAGAAAGCGGTGGAGGTTCTAGTAAAGAAGATGGAGGAATGGCTAAAATAAATGCTAATTTAGAAAAACTAATAGCATTAGTAGAAGCTGGAGGAGATGTATTTATTGATGGGGCAAAAGTAGGAAAAACACTACAATTGTCATCTTCCACAATGGGTTAATATTTATAATCAAACACAATTAAAATATAAAATTATGGCAACATCATTATTAAACAAATTAACAGTAGGTGGTTCAAATCTATCAAGTTTAGATGGAACAACCCCATCGATTCCAGACTTTGCATTATCAAAGCTTCACGATACTTATTCTATTAATAATATCCCATTCATTCCTTCAAAACCATCTCCATCACAGTTAGACCTAAACGGAGCAGTCCCTGCATATAACTATAGAGACAACACACCTGAGGGAATGACATTTTAAAAAAATAACATATGGCTTTAATTGACTTAAAAACAAATTTCAGGTCATTAAAGTTTGGTTTAGGACAAGCATCAGATAAACCTGGAGGGGGGTATAGCAATCAACCCTATATTGTTAAGCCTATACCAGACTATGATGAAGATTCCTCCAATATATTTAATACTGGAGGTCCAGATTTCTTACTACGTGGGGGGTTAATGGCTCCCCTTAAAGCCATAGATGATGTAAGTCGATTAACTAAAATGTTTTTTGACTTAAAATCACCTAATGGTTTATTATTTACAGCAAAACAAAATGTATTATCTAGAAATTCAGTAAAAACTGAAGCTTCTAAAGGATTAGGTACCGCAGGAGGTACTGTTAATCAAGGATTATATCTTCCCACATCAACTATACTCCAAGCTGGTGTAGGATTTACTGGAACACATTTAAATTTATTAGGAATAAATCCATTTTCTCCAGGTCTTGATAATGATAGTTATCAATCCCAACGAACTACGGGGGGGTTAATGAAGTATGAAACTGTTGCAAAGTATAACAATGAAGCAGAAAGAAATCAATTTTATGAAATTGCACCAACCCCTGGAGTATTAAACCCACTTTTCGATCTTTTTAACACTCAACCCTTACTATTAGGAAGTGAAGCAAGTGTTGGGGTTAACCCCTTCCCTAAATATGATTCCCTACCAACTCTATCTTCTATAGAAGGTAAATTTGAAAATAGGTTATTAGATATTTGGTATAATAAACAACTAAAAAAGAATGATGATACTATAATTTTAGATTATGGTGGGGGTCCAGGTTCTATATTAGGGGTAGGTAAAACAATAATACCATTTGCTTCAGGACAAAGAACAGGAGAAAATAACCCACTAGCAGTTTCCAACCCCCAGTTTTTCTATGGTCTTCCTGGTAGAGAAAATCAAACCCTTAAGGATACATACAAAACCGAAAATAATCTTAAACTTTATAGAGCAACCCAACTAGCGGTACAAGCAAATCTTCTTAATCTTAGTGAATTAACTGATACTTTTGATCCTAATGGAGATACAGGGTATAAAGTAAATAGAAATTCTAATGATTCTGATGTTTTATTAAGAAAACCTAGTGAAATTGATGATTCTAAGTTGGGGAATAAACTAGCTTTAGATGCAACAAGTGATTATTTACAAAACCCTTACTTTACTAAACTTCAAGATTTTCAAACCCAATTTCCATCTTCAAGCTTCACAAATAATGGAGATGATAAAGATATTCTGGAAAAGGGTGGAATTAGCCCTTATGTTTTAAATAATAATTTAATAACAGATGTGTTCACAGTTGGGGAATCGCGACCTATTCCCTCAATTTATGATAGTTTAGATAAATATACTAAAAGGAATAGTGCAACTAAATTATATAAATCTCTCACTAAAGATGTAGATGGGGCATTAGGAATGAATGAGGTTATGGACTTTGATCTGTTACGTTCATCAGAGGGTTTTAGTGTATATGATTCTATACTTGAAGGAAATACTTGGCCTACTACAACACTACTACAGTCAGGTGGCCCTACAACCAATCACTCTAGAACATGGACTCAGGATATGTTAATATCCCAAGAAAACAATGATGGTAAGCTTAGTGGTGCTCCTACAATTCAAGATTTCAGAGCTCCTTTAATAGGCACCCAAGCATCCCCTATAACATCAATTTCAACCATTATGTCTTTAGCTCCTGATTATACTGATCCTAATGTTATTATTGACAATAGAGTAGGTATAGGAAATCCAGGTACATCTAGAAATGTTCTAAATTATGGCATAGATGAGGAAGGAATGGATAAGATTAACGCTAGAAAATTTTACACTGGACAATCTCCAATCCACAGCACATTTACACAACCTGAAACTTTTGGTAATGATTTGTGTAAATTTACAATTGGTTTATTAAATAATGATGGAAGTGGAAATTCAAACTTTATCCAATTTAGAGCTTATATTGATGATTTTTCAGATTCTTATAGTGCTGATTGGGGTGAGGTTCAATATGTAGGTAGAGGAGATAAATTTTACAATTATAAAGGATTTAATAGAAGTATTAGTATGGGTTGGACAGTTCATGCTTCTTCAAGGGGTGAGTTAATCCCTATGTATAAAAAATTAAATTATTTAGCATCCGGTTTAGCTCCTGATTATTCTTCGGGAGGATTTATGAGGGGTAATTTAGCTCGTTTAACAGTTGGTGGTTATCTTTACAACCAACTTGGAATCATCAAATCTATTACGTATACTATACCATCAGAATCCCCATGGGAAATAGGAATAGAAGGAGATGCGGGATTTGATAATGATGTTAAAGAATTACCACATATGATTAAAGTAACAGGATTTGAATTTATACCAATACAATATGATGTAGCCCAAAAAGGTTTAACTAAATTTATACAATTGCAAGCTATTAAAGGTACTAATTGGAGTAAAGGAATGCAGATGCCTAGCAATGGTGTTGCCCCTAAATCAAAAACAAAACAAATTAAAGAGAAAGAAAAAGCAGCAGCCGAGGGTGCTAAGGAACTGGCTGGTTTCATGAACAAACTCACTCCAACCATCTCCCCCAACTTGTATAACCCATCCATGAATTTAGGATCTGGCACAGTGCAGGCAGATAATACTAGAGTTGTAGGCCCCATTATAATGCCTAATAGCATCAATGCTAACATCGGGAACCTCGGATCAAATTAAATAACAATGAATAGATACCAAGGTATAAAAGAACTAAGAAATATCAACCCAATTGCAGGTCCCTTACGTACTCGATATTATAAAAATGTAAGATATCCTGAAATACCTGAAAGTCCTAGTGATGTTTGGGTAATTACAGAATGGGGAGATAGATTAGATATATTAGCAGATACCTTTTATAGTGATGTTACTATGTATTGGATTATTGCAATAGCCAATCCAAATTACATAAAATTTGATTCACTTTATATTAAAGAAGGTACTCAAATTAGAATACCAGTCGATGTGAATGGTATATTAAGAAGTTATAAAAATTTAAACAAAGAATAAATGGGAATTATTGGAAGACCCTTTGAAGATTTTATAAACAAACAAGTAAAATCACGTCAAACAGCATTAGGAGAAGGTTTAACTTCTTCAAACCCAATTGACTTAAAAACCCGAGAGGCTTTTATGACGGCCGCCCCTTTTATTCGCTTAGCTAGCTCAGTTTCAATAACAAACAAAGACGATATAACAAAAGAATCCTCCGGAAAAAGTGTTTACGAACAAATAAAAGATAATGGGTTATTTGATGGTTTAGGTGATGACCAATGGGTTGGGAGTGGTTTATCTCAAAATTGTATTTTAAATGGAGTTCCAACATCATATAAACGTGATAGTAACGGAGATTTTACATCTACTACTATAGCAGGTGCTTTAAATGTGTCAGGTGCTCCTTTTGGTAGCACACCAGACCAACTAAGTGCAGCTTATGGTTGGGGTTATAATGCAAATGGGTTAAATGCGGGTAGAGGATATGTACCACCCCCAGGTATAACTAGTGTAGATTTTGAATATAAAAATGATGGTGCTCTAGCCCAAGCGACAGTAAATATTAAAGCTTTTAGTCCTGAACAATTTGCAATAATTGATATTCTTTATATGAGGCCCGGCTTTACAGTTTTATTAGAATTTGGCCATTCTGTATATTTAAATAATGAGGGTGAGATTGAATATTTAAATACATCTTCTACCTCCCCTTTTGAGTATTTATTTGATAATGCATCTGGAAATTCCTCTACAAAACCTACTTATTCGGAGATGGCCAGGAAGATTCGTAAAGAAAAAAAAGCAAAGGATGGAAATTATGAAGGATTCTTTGGTAGAATAACAAAATTTAGTTGGAAATTCAATACTGATGGAAGTTATAACATTACTGTAAAATTAACAGGAACCGGAGATGTTATAAATTCATTAAATGTAAACCTTTCAAAATCATCCACCTCAGCTATCTCAATATTAACTGGAAAAGGTGCTAGAAAATATGTGGCAGGTAGTGGAGTACCTAAATCTACCCAAAAAGAAAATTTAAAACAAAGTGGAGGATTACTTGAAGCACCCAGTGGGTGGGATTATGATATTGATGAAGCTGAAGAAGAAGGGGATTTTATAATCTCAGATGCTTTTGAATCTCAACTAAACTTTGAATTATATCAAATATTTAATGATAATAAAGCATTCCAAGGTAATGCTCTAAATAAAGCTGATTCAAATTTTGATGCAAAAGGATCCAAAATAATAGTCCATGATATCCCTATTTTGGGGAGAAAATATACTAAAACAATTTACTATGGTGTAGTTAAATATGATGTATCTGATGCCGGGGGTACTGAATATTCACCAATTACTCTTGTAAAATTTGGTGCTCTCCTATCCATGATTCAAAAAATATGTAATGTCAGTGATGGGAAAAGTAATAGTCTAATCCAGTTTGAGATGGTTAGAAATATTTTTGCCAAAGAAATAAGCAAAGATCCAAATCAAAATAACTACGATCCAAATACCGGAAATGTTTTTCAAGAAGATGAAACTTATATGGCCACCTACCCAGGTAACTTTTCATCAGACCCCAATATTTGTTTAAAGGCAATGGGGCCTGCAGATTCAAATGTTATTGGAGGGTTAACAGTATATTTTCCAGAGTTTACAAAACTTAATAATGTACTTAAAAAAGGAAGTGCTCTTAAGGTAGATGGAAATAAGCAATTAGCAAATCCCGATTTAGCATATCGTTTAAGTCAGGTTTGGGTTAATCTTAATTTTGTCACCACTCTTCTAAAAGATCTTAGAGAAAAAGATGAAGATGAAAAACAAACTGTCCCTTTATTAGATTTAGTTCAAGGTATACTTACAGGGATAAATGAAGCTTGTGGGGGTATTAATAATTTTAGAGTTATTTTTAATGAAGATACATCCGAAATTCAAATTCTTTCAGAAGCACCTTGCTTATCTGTTAAAAAGAAAAAAGGAGAAGTATTAACAGAAATAAATACTTATGGATTTGATCAAACCCCTTCAGGAATAAGTCAAGGATCCTTTGTAACTAGTTTGGATTTAAATTCTGAATTATCTGATAAAATGGCAACCCAGATAACTATTGGCACCGCAGCTAATGGAGGTAATTTAGATGGGGATGGAGCAATATTTTCTTCATATAGTAAAGGTTTAAAAGATACAATGTTTGTAGATAAAGTTCAAACTTTGGATGAAGAAACTGGAGCTAAATCACCAACGTTTATAGATAAACTAAGTAAAATCTTTAAAGATGGAGAATTTGCAGAAGCATTTATAGCTATATATAATAACAGAGATTTTAGTGAAGATGGTTATATAAGTACTTTAAAGCAAATAAACAGTAGTGTTTCTCCAAAAATAATGGAGCGATATTTTAATACGGCATCAGCACCTGCACCTTCATTTTTACCCTTTAATATGAGTATAACTATGCATGGTTTGGGGGGTATAAGAATATATGATGCTTTTAAAATTGATGGAAAAGTTTTACCTTTAGGTTATAACCCCGATAATATAAAATTAATAATAAAATCATTATCGCATTCAATTTCTTTAGATGGGTGGAAGACAACAATTTCTACTCTATCAATGCCCGATAATGAAATCACTTTAATCCCTCGTTCAAAAACATCAATTTATGGTGGAGCTTCTTCAGCAGCATCAACAACAGGTTCTTCTAGAACTTCGTCAAATAAATCCTATCAAAACTTCTCAGGACCTACTCCTAATGCTGATAAGTTAAGGGGAATTATGACTTCATATGGCATTAAGGAAAAACCATATGGTCAACCTGCTCCAGGTAAACCATCTCAACAGGGTTCCCAAATTTCAAATGGGGGGGATATTACAGCTGATACAGCAACCGGAGCCGGAGCAATTTTAGCAGAAATTTATAAACAGTGTGGGAGTGGTGCGGTTAAAATAACAGGAGGTAATGATTTATATCACCAAAATCTTAGTTATTCTAGCAATCATACAAGGGGGAGGAGTATAGATTTAACTGTTATTAAAACATCTTCCAAACAAAAAATTATAGATATATTAGATGGATTTTCAGTAGGAACCCAAAACAAGGGCAATGGAAGAGTATGGTGGATTAATGAATATGCAAACCAAACTTCTGCATCTTCTGGGGGTCACTTCCATATAAATATTAAAAAAACGATAGCAAGGGGAAAATTAGCTTATTCACAATTTCAAAAAGCAAAGAATCGAAGCGGTCTAAAAACCTATACTTATTAAACCATGTATATACCTAAAAATAAAATAATAACTAATTTATACACCAGCGGTCAAGGTACAGGTAACCCTGATGGTTCAGATAATGGTTTCATCCGTTCCCCATTTTATATTAAAGATACAAATAATCTCTATAAGGGGTACTATTGGAAAGATTATAAAGGTAAATATTATACTGGTAAAAACCCAAATGATAAACCCACCCAAGAATTAGTATTTCAACGCTCCAATCTCATTAATGAAGACACTTCACCAAGATTTGAAACTACTTTAAACAACGCCCCTTCAAATTACCCATTTCCCGGAGAAGAAGAAACAACTTTATGGGTTCCTTCAATGCCTCAAGAATATATTAATATTTTAAACCCAAATTCAACACCCCCTTTAAATAAAAACCTTCCTACCCAATGCTACCCAAATCCCTCCTCACAAAATTATAAATTAGGATCATTTAGGAGATATTTTTGTGTTAAAGCAAATGAAGATATTTGGTTAGAAATTAATGATAAAACTTACAAGGCATTAAAAACAGAAGACCAAAAATGGAGATGGGATTTATATATTCCTTTTATCTTAGATTGGGTTTTAGTTGGAGATCAAAATGAAGTAGAAAAGACAAATTCCAACTCAACTAACAACATTCAAAAAAATCTAGAAAGAAAAGGATTTCAAAGATTTTTAAAATACAATTATTTAAAATTTTATCAAACTCCCTCCAAAGAGTCAAAAATAGCAGTCCCACCAAGACCATCTAATAACCCTACTGTAAATAATTCTAAAAAGTACTAATTTAACTTGGATGATTAAATATACTTTCGTATATTGATCAAAATAAAAGTTATGTACTGGCTAATTGAGACAGAAAAACAGTTATTAGAATTATCTAAATTTGGTTATGAAGAAGCATTCGTAGAGCTAATTCCATATTCAAATTTAATCCACCCTACTAAAAACCAAATATGTGCTGTTTATATTCGACCGTTAAATTCAACAAAAGGATTTATTACATCGATTGACCACAATGAGGCATTACCGCTTAATATTAACGACGTAAAATCGGTATTAAACGCATTCAAAAAGATATATGTTAGAGATAAAAAAGAATTCTTACATTATTTAATTTTAAAAGAGCTTTATGACATAACACTCAACTCGCCTCCGTATATACAAGAACATACACAAACTCATAACTTTTTTAATAGCAAATATCCTAAGAAAAAAGATGTAAACCGCATTATTCCGATTGTAAAACACTATGAGTATTGTGAGAATATATTTAACGATTTAAAACCAAGAATAAATGAGCCAGTTAACGACTTTTACAACACAAAAACCTCAGTGGTATTCAACGCCATTGAGAGAAGTGGTATACGAATTGATCGAGATGAATTCCAATCGCGTTTTCATGATAACGATGGAGAATACGTCTACACGCAATTCAACTTCAAAACCCTTACAGGTAGACCAAGTAATAAATTCGGAGGAGTAAATTATGCCGCACTTAATAAAGAAAACGGAGACCGAAAGTGTTTTATCCCTCGTAATGATTTTTTGTTTGAGCTTGACATTAGCGCTTATCATCCTACTCTTTTGGGTAAGTTGGTGGATTATGATTTTGGTGATGGAGATATTCATATGGCCTTTTCGGAAATGTATGGGGTGGATTATAAAAAATCAAAAGAATTAACATTTAAACAAATGTATGGGGGAGTATTCGATCAATATAAAGATCTGGAGTTCTTTAAAAAAATGAAGGTATATACTGACGATTTGTGGGATCGCTTCCAAAATGAGGGCTCAATTGAATGTCCTATTTCAAAACACATATATAAAAAGGATGAATTGGAAGATATGAAACCTCAAAAGTTGTTAAATTATGTTCTTCAAAATTTGGAGACCGCAATGAATGTTTGTATATTATGGGAAATGTTTAAGGTATTGAAAGGTAAAAACACCAAGTTAATACTTTATACTTTTGATTCTTTTCTATTAGATGTAGATAAGACAGAGAAAAAAGTTATAGAAGAAATATTAGAAGTTTTTAAAAATAAAAAGTTACAAATAAAATACAATTATGGACGCACCTACGATTTTGAATAAGCCCGTTGATATGTATAAGGTAGACGATTTCCAAGAAATCCTCAACTTAAATATACACGATTTGAACAATAAACTATTTTGCACATTCACTACCTTAGAAGGATTGGATGAATTGCTCGACAATATTACATCCAGTTATAAAGTAATGTACAATAAAATATTTGTACTGCATGTTAAAAGCAACAATGAGTATGTTTGTACTTATAATATTGATCAAGGAAATGTATCAAACATCCCAGACAATACAATTTTAGTACATAGAAAGAAAGATTCTAATACTCTATATACTATTAATGCTTTAAATGAGCTGATTAAAAATCTAAATGGTGGGGTAGTTGATACTAAATTTCCCATAGATTGGCAGCATTATAGAAACACAATTCTA
>TARA_R110002167_G_scaffold61950_5_pt1 | contig 10404 bp, 8 predicted proteins | sample TARA_R110002167 | Tara Oceans TARA_R110002167 (sample SAMEA4398238) | marine metagenome | biome: Polar Biome; feature: [MES] marine water layer (ENVO:01000295) within the mesopelagic zone...; material: water (ENVO:00002006), including particulate matter (ENVO:01000060) such as...... | reverse complement strand
CCGAGCATCAGCTATCCCATCTTTATCTGTATCGATGAATATGGCGAAGATGATGGGTGTAGGCACCGGCTTCTCCTTGATCGGATCGCAGCCTTTTATCTGAGTGTCCGGATGCCAATCAGAAGTCCGAATACAATCACCATCGCTATCACGTAAAAAACCGCTACCTTGCCAGTAAACTGAAGTATCCACTTGCCCAGCCAGGGTGTTGGTTGATACGGCCAGTAGCGGTGTAGACAGTAGCCTGCTGGATAGAGTCATAGCTATAAGGTTTTTCATCAGCTTGTTCTTATTCGAGGTACAAAAAATAGGTTCTACAGGCTCTATTGTTAGACAGGCCTTGCTCTGTATCTGGAAGCAGCTGCAATGTAGAGCAAAGAATTTGATAATAAAAACTATATGTTCTGTCAGTTTAGAAAATATTTTTTGTTGCATGCTGTGTGCTTGGTTTACTACATGCGCTAAGAGATGGGTTGATTTGATCTTAGCTTTGATAAATATTTTTCATGAAATAGTCAGAAATATTTAGTTTTATTTGTATCTATCAAGAAGCTAGAGAGTCTCCCTCAGATCTTGAAGCCAAGGACTGTGGCGTGGCTTGGGATGGGTTAAAAGGAGCTATAATCGGATTTAATTCAGAATCTTAGGCTTTATAGAATTTGCTCCGTATGTCAAAATCGCGCGTTTTTTCGCAACTGTTAATTTCCAGAGGGTCGTCCAGTGACTGATGAATTGAATCAAGCTATCGACCGTCTCTGTGAGGTGGACGATGAGAAAAATCCGGTAGTCATCGATGACGTTGTTGAAGAGCTCGATGAAGAACAGCTAGCGCTGTTGCTGGAGTCGTTACCGCACGAAGAGCGGATTCGGCTTTGGGGAGAGATTCCTGAAGAGCAACAGGCCGATGTGCTGGTTGAGATGCGCGACGAGGCGCGCGCTACGTTGTTGCGTGCCTGCGATGATGAGCAGATTACACGGCTGCTAGCTGGTCTTGATGCGCAGGATTTGATTGAGCTTGCCGATTCGCTGCCGGAGGCTGTGGTTGAAGATGCACTGTCGCGGATGGATGCCAAGCAGCGCGATTATTTTGAGCGTTCGGCACAGTATAGCGAGGAGCAAATAGGTCGTTTTGTAGATCACGATCTGCTGATGCTGCCGGCGAGTGTCCGGGTTCAGGATGCGGATAGGTTGTTGCGGCGGTCATTGCCCGAGTACACCGATAGTTTGTTTCTTTATGACCGTTCTGGCCGCTACAGCGGTACCGTACGCACCGGTCATCTGTATACCGTCCCGAGCCACCAGCACCTGAGTCATCAAGTGGATGAAGAGGCGGAGTGTCTACAGGGCGACACCTCGCTTGATGATGCTGCCGAAGCGGTGATGCGGTCAGGCTGGGTCGCTCTGCCTGTGGTTGATGAGCAGGGGCGTCTGCTGGGGCGGATTACGCTGCGTAATGCAATGGATATTCAGCGTGAAGAGTTTGAATCCCAGTTGATGGCCAGGGTGGGCATGAGTGAGGACGAAGATCTGTTCGCTCCGGTACTGCGCAGCTCGCGGCGGCGTGCTACCTGGTTAGGGATCAATCTACTAACGGCTTTTTTAGCATCCTGGGCTATAGGGCTGTTTGAGGCAACGTTACAACAGGTAGTTGCCCTGGCCGTGTTGATGCCGGTTGTCGCGTCTATGGGGGGGATAGCGGGCAGCCAAACCCTAACCTTGATGATTCGGGGCTTAGCGTTGGATCAGATATCTCAGGGAAACTTCCGCTCTCTATTGCGCAAGGAGCTGGCGGTTGCCGGAGTCAATGGCGTGCTCTGGTCTATCTTGATTGCGATCGTTGCTGCACTGTGGTTTTCAAGTCCCATCCTCGGAGTCGTTATTGGGATCGCTATCATTGTTAATATATTAGCAGCCGCACTGTCCGGAGTATTGATTCCGATGGTGCTTGACCGCATGCAGATAGATCCTGCGTTGTCAGGTTCAGTAATCTTGACAACAGTCACCGACGTGGTCGGTTTTGTGACCTTTCTCGGTCTAGGTTCGCTGTTACTGGTTTGATGTGGTTTGTTCGAACAACCCCAGTAACTCATTGATCATCTCCAGTTTCGGAGTTCTAAGCGGGTAGACGGCATAGGCAGCGTGCTCAATCACTGGTGCTGATTTAACCGGGGTCAGGCGAATCTCCCGCTTGCTGCGGTCGAATAGTTGTACCCCGAGACGATTCTCAAGCTGTTTTATTCGGGCGCTGACAGCCGCTTGTGTCAGCTGGAGAGCTTCCGCGGCCTAGCCAAAATGCCGGGTTCGACAGACTTCAAGAAAGGTGCGTAATAGCGTCATGTCCATCGATTAATTTTATTTCCGTAGGCGTTTAAATGATTTTTATTGTGCTTATAAGCGTCATTAGATGAAAGCCATATAGACCGCATCAGGCGCTTAGACTGAGAGATCAACAGTCGGTCGTATATTGTAGCTGGACTACAAAAAGATAGCGGATATTTAGTGGTTTTAGATGGCTAAAAGCGCTTTGTTGGTCTGTTAAAATACATGTATTGTTTCTAACTTATTGATAATAAGTTATTTATTGTTTTTATGACTTTGAGTGGGTATGGTTTGCGTTGGTGTGCCTGGTGTTGGTAGTGGGCGGAAAAAACGTTATCTTTTAGTAGCAGCAGATCAAAATAGAGCGTTTTTCGCTTTAGTATCTATACCAAGGTGAAATAGAATATGTCGCGAAAGTTTTGATCTAGAGGCCCAGACCTGTGGGATGGCAGCTTCGCGTTGCTTGTACAGGTTCTTGGCTACCAGCCGGAAACTAAAGGGGACACAATGACTACGAATACTCACACTATCTACTACACGCTTACCGATGAAGCGCCTTCATTGGCGACCTGCTCATTGCTGCCGATAGTTCGAACCTTTACTTCAGCGGCTGGAATCGACGTAAAAATCAGCGATATTTCATTGGCAGGTCGAATTCTTGCCTCATTTTCTGATTTCCTGACAAAAGAGCAGCAGGTAGAGGATGGCTTGGCATTTCTGGGGGCGCTGACTCAAGATCCGAACGCCAACATTATTAAGCTGCCAAATATCAGTGCCTCAGTGCCACAGCTGAAAGCCTGTATTGCGGAGCTTCAGGGCCAGGGCTATCCGCTTCCGGACTTTCCCGAGGCGCCTGAGTCTGATGCCGATAAGGCGTTGCTGGTTCGTTATTCGAAATTGCTGGGCAGCGCGGTAAACCCTGTACTGCGCGAGGGTAATTCAGACCGTCGCGCCCCGGCTGCGGTTAAACAGTATGTGCGCAAGTTTCCGCACTCCATGGGCGCCTGGAGCATGGCCTCACGTACACATGCCGACTATATGCGCAAAGGCGACTTCAACTCTGCCGAGCAGTCGATCACCATGGCACAAGCCGGTGAGGCGCGGATCGAGTTTGTTGGTAAAGATGGCAAGGTACAGCTTAAGAAAAAGCTGCAACTAGAAACAGGTGAAGTGCTCGATAGCATGCGGATGAGCGTTAAGGCGCTGCGTGAGTTCTTCGAGCAGACGCTGCAGGATGCAAAAGATTCGGGTGTGATGTGGTCTCTGCACGTCAAGGCAACCATGATGAAGGTATCTCATCCTATCGTTTTTGGTCATGCGGTCACCGTGTTCTACAAAGAAGTATTTGAGAAGTATGCCGATCTGTTTAAAAAACTGGGGGTTAATCCCAATAACGGTTTGAGCAGTGTTTACGAAAAAATTGAATCCCTACCGCGCTCCAAGCGCGAAGAGATTCTAGAAGATATTCATGCCTGCTACGAACATCGTCCAGAAATGGCGATGGTTGATTCGGTTAAAGGGATCACCAATCTGCACGTGCCAAGCGATGTGATCGTCGATGCGTCGATGCCAGCCATGATCCGTAATGGCGGTAAGATGTGGGGCCCCGATGGAAAGGCTAAGGATACCAAGGCGGTAATGCCCGAGAGTACTTACTCGACTATCTATCAGGAGATGATTAACTTCTGTAAGACGAACGGTGCTTTCGATCCAACCACGATGGGTACTGTGCCTAACGTGGGACTGATGGCTAAGAAGGCCGAAGAGTACGGCTCGCATGACAAGACGTATGAGCTTGAGGCTGATGGCGTGATGCGTGTGGTCGATGCTAAGGGTCATGTGCTGATGCAGCACGATGTTGAGAAGGGTGATATCTGGCGTGCCTGTCAAACTAAGGATGAGCCGGTGCGCGACTGGGTCAGGCTGGCTGTGGCCCGTGCACGTCAATCTGAAACACCTGCGATTTTCTGGTTAGACCGTAACCGCGCCCATGACATTGAACTGATCAAGAAGGTTAACTGCTACCTGAAAGAGCATGATACAAGCGGGTTGGATATTCGTATCATGACTTACGAGGAAGCTATTCGTCGCAGCATGGAGCGGATGATACGCGGCCGTGACACTATCTCTGTTACCGGTAACGTATTGCGCGATTACCTGACCGACCTGTTTCCGATCATGGAGTTGGGCACGTCCGCCAAGATGCTTTCAATCGTTCCTATGCTTAAAGGCGGTGGTATGTATGAGACGGGTGCAGGTGGTTCGGCTCCCAAGCATGTGCAGCAGGTCCATGAAGAAAACCACCTGCGCTGGGATTCACTGGGTGAGTTCCTGGCTTTGGCGGTCTCGCTTGAAGAGATGGGGATCAAGCAGAATAACCCTCGTGCAAAAATTCTGGCTAAGACCCTCGACCAGGCAACCGGTATATTGTTAGAAAATAACAAGTCACCTTCACGCAAGGTTGGCGAGCTAGATAATCGCGGAAGTCACTTCTATCTCGGTATGTACTGGGCTCAGGCTGTTGCAGCACAGACCGAAGATGCAGCGTTGGCGGCCGAGTTTGCTCCTCTAGCTAAAGCGTTAGCTGAAAATGAGGCTGCAATTGTGGCTGAATTGGAAGCAACCCAAGGCAAGCCGGTTGAGGCGGTTGGCTATGGTTACTACCATGCAGATCGTGCCACGATCAAAGAGATTATGCGTCCAAGCGCAACGCTAAACGCTATCCTGGCTGCTGCTCGTAGCTAAGCCTATGCGCCCTTGAGGGTGGTCCTATAAAAACCCAGATTCAGCTAAGCTGGTCTGGGTTTTTTACCTATGCCATTAGGGTGTCTAGTGCTTAGTTCCTAGTGTTTAGTTCCTAGTGTTTAGGTACGGCTGCTAGTCAGACGCCTGGAGATGGGGGGAGGTCTATTAAAGCTTGCTAAATATCAGGATCAAAAAAAGGCCCTGAGTAGACAGGGCCTTTTTTGTTTGAGTTCCTTACCGGCTAGGGCGTTGCCTAGTGCGCTGTAGAGTCGGTATGTGTAGACGGTTTCGAGTCTTCGGCGCGGATATTGATAGCGTGAGTCCCTTTAGGGCCTGGTGTGGTTTCAAACAGCACGGGCTGACCAGCCTTCAGGGTTTTGTACCCGTCCATCTGAATAGCGCTGAAATGGGCAAAAAGATCTTCGTCACCCTCTTCGGCGAGGATGAATCCATATCCCTTGGCATTGTTAAACCATTTTACTTTCCCTGATTGCATAGCATTACTCCCTCTACCACAATAACTATATTTTATGCGTGATCCCAAACCATCTATCTGGCTTCCGATAGATAGAATAGACGTGAACTCACCATAGACTATCAATCTCACCTTAGAAATAGGTAAAAAGCTTAAAACAAGCGTTTGAAAGTTTTCTTGAGGGAATCTATATCTGGTTGGTCGGTAAGTGTTTTTAGTGATTGCTAGCTTAGATCTGTGAATGGCTCTTTTTTGGCCAGGCTAGGCTAGGTGGCATACTTGCAGTCAATTGGGCTTCTGGCCTAGGTGTCTTATATCAACGAGCGATGTATTATTTCAGTCTATCTATAATTTATACAGGTTATAACGATGCTATACGTTGATCCAATCCGCCTATCCAGGGAATCGGAAGAGTTTGAGGGTGAAGATGGGGTCGCCATTGAGACTGCGAAGCCAGCCTTGAAGCCGCCGTCCATGTATAAGGTAATTCTTCTCAATGATGACTACACTCCAATGGACTTTGTAGTCGATGTTCTTGCGCTGTTTTTTTCGATGGACCAGGAGAAGGCAACCCATGTGATGCTGGCAATTCATACTCAGGGCAGGGCGGTTTGTGGGATCTATCCGCGTGATATAGCTGAAACTAAAGCGGCCCAAGTGAATCAATATTCTAGAGATAATCAACACCCCTTGCTCTGCGAAGTAGACAAGGCGTGATTACATTCAGAGGTGGTAAAAGTGCTGAATAAAGAGCTGGAGTTAACCTTGAGCTTGGCATTTCAGGAGGCTCGCGATAAGCGTCATGAGTTCATGACGGTTGAGCACCTGCTGCTGGCGTTGTTGCGAAATCATTCTGCAATTGGCGTATTGCAGGCTTGTGGCGTAGATATAGATAAGCTGCGAGGTAGTTTGAATGCATTTGTCGAATCGACGACACCGCTCATTCCCGCTCACGACTCCGAGCGTGAAACCCAACCCACGTTAGGTTTTCAGCGGGTGCTGCAGCGTGCGGTGTTTCATGTTCAGTCATCAGGGAAGTCTGAAGTAACCGGCGCGAATGTACTGGTTGCTATTTTTAGTGAGCAAGAGAGCCAGGCGGTTTACTGCCTGAGTCAGCAGGGGGTTGAGCGAATTGATGTCATTAACTATATATCGCATGGAGTTCCTAAGGTCGTTGATAGCGACCATCAACTAGAAGAGCGAGAGCATGCTGAAGGAGGGGGGGAGAGCCAGGGTGATGCTAGTCCGTTATCGAAATATGCTGTCAATCTGAATGCTCAGGCAGCGCTTGGGAAAATAGACCCTCTGGTGGGTCGCCAGGAAGAGGTCGAGCGGGTTATTCAGATACTTTCGCGTCGTCGTAAGAATAATCCGTTGTTGGTTGGTGAGGCGGGGGTTGGTAAGACTGCCATTGCTGAGGGTTTGGCTAAACTTATTATTGAAGATAAGGTGCCGGAAGTGCTTGCTACGAGCGTGGTCTATTCGCTGGATATGGGGGCTCTGCTAGCGGGAACCAAGTACCGGGGGGATTTTGAAAAGCGGCTCAAAGGGCTTTTGTCTGAAATTGTTAACAAACCCAAGAGTATCCTTTTTATCGATGAGATTCACACCATCATTGGTGCCGGTGCGGCCTCTGGCGGGGCTATGGATGCCTCTAATCTACTCAAACCGTTATTGAGTTCTGGTGAGTTGCGCTGCCTGGGGTCAACGACTTTCCAAGAGTTTCGTGGGGTTTTTGAAAAGGACCGTGCGTTAGCGCGCCGGTTCCAGAAAATTGATGTGCTTGAACCTTCGGTCGAGGAAACCTATCAGATCCTGCGCGGGTTGCAGTCTCGTTTTGAAGAACACCATAAGCTCAGCTATACCCAGGAGGCGCTTCGTGCCGCTTCTGAGCTGGCCGATCGGTATATCAATGATCGACATATGCCGGATAAGGCGATCGATGTTGTCGATGAAGCTGGGGCCTACCAGCAGCTTAAGAGCCAGGAGGAGCGTAAAAATCTGATCGATGTTGTAGATATTGAGGCAATAGTCGCCAAAATTGCGCGTATTCCACCCAAGAGTGTTTCCGCATCGGACAAGCAGGCGCTTGCCAAGCTGGAAGATAATTTGAAAATGGTGGTGTTCGGCCAAGAGAAGGCGATCGATCTGTTGGTCGCTGCTATCAAGCTGTCGCGTGCAGGGTTAAAAGAGCCTCAGAAGCCCGTTGGATCCTTCTTGTTTGCTGGACCAACAGGCGTAGGTAAGACCGAGGTTACAGCGCAGTTAGCGCGCATCATGGGAATAGAGTTAGTACGCTTCGATATGTCCGAATATATGGAACGGCACACGGTATCGAGATTGATCGGGGCGCCTCCAGGATATGTTGGTTATGACCAAGGCGGACTGCTGACCGAGGCTATCACTCGGACGCCGCATTGTATTTTGTTGCTGGATGAGATCGAAAAGGCGCACCCTGATGTGTTTAATCTGTTGTTGCAGGTGATGGATAACGGCACCTTAACCGACAATAACGGCCGTAAGGCTGATTTCCGTAATGTGATTTTGGTCATGACGACCAACGCCGGGGCTGAAGATCTTAGCCGCCGTTCGATGGGTTTCACCCATCAAGATCACAGTAGCGACGGGATGGAAGCGATTCGGAAAATGTTCACCCCCGAGTTCCGTAATCGTCTAGATGCGGTGATCCAGTTCGCATCTTTGGATACGGAGGTGATCAAAGGTGTTGTTGATAAATTCTTGATCCAGCTACAGGCGCAGTTAGACGACAAGCGGGTTCATCTGCTCGTTGATGCGGCGGCTAGGGATTGGTTGGCTGTTCATGGCTATGATGAGAAGATGGGCGCCCGTCCCATGGCTCGTCTGATCCAAGAAGAGATTAAGAAGCCGCTGGCTGAACAGGTATTGTTCGGCGATCTGGTTGAGGGTGGTGAAGTGAGGGTATCGGTAGTGGCTGATAAATTGAGTTTCGTCTACGAGGCAGCCAAGAAAGCCGCCCCGTCAACGGTATAGCTTATGCGGGTATCAACGGGCGCGGTATACAATCCGCCCCTTTGACAGGTCGTAAGGGGTTAATTCTACCTTGACCGAGTCACCGGTCAAGATCCGGATATAGTGCTTACGCATCTTTCCGGAAATGTGGGCGGTGACAACGTGCCCATTCTCGAGTTCTACCCGGAACATGGTGTTCGGCAGCGTGTCGATAATGGTGCCTTCCATTTCAATGCTTTCTTCTTTGGCCATTACAGGACTTACCTCTGGTACTAATTAGGTCTGCTACGGGTGCACTAAGGCGCGGTATTCTGCCGCATTTCTAAGGTTGAAGCAAAATATTTTCGGCTTTTAATATAGATACTTCTCCCTCAGGGAGATGAACCCAGTGTCCGGCAATCAACAGCTGGATTGGCTGGTAGGTGGTTTTATACGCCATTTTCTGACAGTTTTTGACCCAATACCCCAGATAAAGATACGGCAGACTGTCAGAGCGGGCCTGTTCGATCAGTTTGAGGATCGCAAACTTGCCTAGGCTGCGATCTGATAGGTCTGGGTCAAAAAAGGTATAAATTGCGGATATGCCCTGGTCGAGGTAATCGACAACAGCGACCGCTACCAAAGTCTGGCCTATTCTGAACTCTAGAAATTGAGTGTTGTACTGGGTCTGCACAAGAAAGGATTCGAACTGCTCTTTGCTGCTGGGGTGCATATCCCCGTCACTGTGTCGAACGCGTATGTAGTGCTCATAGAGGGCATAGTATTCATCGGTATAGCTGGCTGAGCGGACTAGAGTGGTTACGTCTTTGTTGAGCCTGAGAACCCGTTTTTGGCTTCTGCTCGGATGGAATAGATCAACGGGGATTCGAGCAGAGATACAGGCGCTGCAGTTTTGGCAATGCGGACGGTAAATATGGTTGCCGCTGCGTCGGAAGCCGAGATCAGATAAAGTGCTGTAGTTGTGCTTGTCCAGTTCCGCATCGGGATCGACAAAAATTGTTTTAGCCAGTCTGTTTTCTAAATAGCTGCAGCTATGTTCCGGTGTGGCGTAAAACTGGAGTTGATGCAGATCGGTCACAGTGCCGACGCCTGCGAAAGCGCCCAGCGATGCAATTGCGGCTGGTCAATATGCTGGTTAAGAAGTGTGATAAATGTACGTCTAGGTACCATCTTCGCTCCTAGGGTCGTGAGGTGGCCGCTGTGGATCTGACAGTCAATGAATCCATAACCCCATTGTCGCAGTTGATTTACCAGCGTGACAAACCCTATTTTAGATGCGTTATCGACGCGACTGAACATCGATTCACCGAAAAAAGTTCTTCCTATCGCCAAGCCATAGAGGCCGCCGACAAGGCTGTCCTGCTGCCAAACCTCTACCGAATGGGCGACACCCTGGCGATGCAGTTGAAGATAGGCGTTCTGCATGGCCTCTGAGATCCAGGTGTCTTTAGCACCGTTACGGGGTCCAGCACAAGCGGCGATGACTTGATCAAAGCTGTGATCGAGGCTGACCCTAAAGCGTTGCTGGCGGATTAGTTTGTTGAGGCTACGGGAGACATGCAGTTGATCCGGTTTGAGAATGCAGCGGGGATCCGGGCTCCACCAGAGGATCGGTTGTGATTCGTCGAACCAGGGGAAAATTCCGCTACGGTACGCCTGTATCAGGCGCGCAGGACTCAGATCACCCCCCGCAGCTAGCAGTCCATCAGGTTCGGCCAGCGCTAGGTCGACGGGAGGGAATTGGAGGCTGTCTGGATTTAACCAGGTGATCATAGTCATGGTTCAGCAGGACGCGGGCAGCGTGGATGGCTGCCCGCGGCGCTTTATTTATCCAAGTTGTCTAAGAACCGCTCAGCATCGAGCGCCGCCATGCA
>TARA_R110002167_G_scaffold51814_10_pt1 | contig 10409 bp, 9 predicted proteins | sample TARA_R110002167 | Tara Oceans TARA_R110002167 (sample SAMEA4398238) | marine metagenome | biome: Polar Biome; feature: [MES] marine water layer (ENVO:01000295) within the mesopelagic zone...; material: water (ENVO:00002006), including particulate matter (ENVO:01000060) such as...... | reverse complement strand
TCAATTTGTTTTTATTAAACTATTTGTCAGTTAAATCGAAAGATGGGTTAGCGCACGATTTTTTCCTTTTCGTGAGCTGACCCCATGATGGACAGGCGTTTTCTATATACGTCATAAGCGATGGGTTCCTTGTTGTCGTAACCGATACGCTGGCGACGTTTTTCATCCAGAAGGTGATAGCGCACCACGGCTTCGAGGACCTCGGGTTTTGGGTCTGAATCGACGGAAAATTCAAGGCTATAGGAGCGCGGTTCGCGGTAGGCTAGGCGAGTGTCCCACAGGTCGATGATAAAGGGTCGCCACATCAGGGTTCGTTTCAACGTGTGGCGCACCTCGTTGAGAATGTTGCCCTTCTTGTCCCGTAGTCGCAACGCTACCGTGAGGTGCCGGTCAGGCGTTCCGGTGGGCAGGTAATGGGCGGCGCCTACATTGGTGAGTGTGAGCGTGAAACGTCGCTTCCCTGATGACGAAGTCGTTTCTTCCTCCAATCCAATTTTAAGGCCGCTTCTAACCATCTCTGGGTCATGGCCGCCGCGCCACCAATGGCGACGACTCTGTCGTACTTCACCACCGGGCACGAGGGGGCGTTCGACCAGCGGCATGTGACAGTCCACACAGTTGATTCCCGCCAGGTCATCGGCCACTTCCTCGCCTGAACCATCACCGTGCTCGGCCCGGGTTGACTTGATCTCCGCCACCGTTCCGCAAGGGGGAAAACGGAAGAACGCATCCCACCGCTCCCCCGTTACCACATGGCAGCGCACGCAGACCCGGTTGGGGTTATCCATCTTTTTCACCGGATGGGGCGCAGACTCCGACCCGAAAGGACCCAGGATTTTGCCCTCACGGAAGTGGCAGGCCGCGCAAGTCACGCCCTCGTGTTGTAACCCGGGATCGAAATCGGGGTTGGGCGCCAGGATCGGCTCCCATTTTTCCCTGTCGCGAAAACCCATAACCAACTGTTCCTGCTGAGCGTCCAACGGGATGTGGCAGTTCTTGCAGACCTGTTGCGAACGGTCAAAAAGCCAGTCGGCCTGAAAGTAAGGATCGGTCCAGGCCCGGTTGTGGATGGTGGTTTTCCACTCATCAAAGAACTCGCGGTGGCATACCGCACATTCCTGAGCACTGAGGGTCTTGAACAGCGCCGGAATCTGATCGGTGGGGATCGGTCGTTCAAAGGCCTCCGATACGACGAAAATGTTTATGGGGCGCAGAAAACGCCAACCAAGAAACAGAATCACAGCAATCAGCAGTGTGGTAGTGACGATGGATTTTCTGCTTACCGGTGCCATGGTTCCATCTCCTAGAAATCGAACCGGGCGGACAGGTAGAGATTATCGTTCTTATCGAATTGCCCTAAGAAAGTAGTCTTCTCCTTTCCACCAAAGATGTTGGCACCCAAGGTCGCGGAAAACTCATCAGAAAACCTATACGTGGCCTGGGGTTGGATCAGGTAGTCCTTGTCCGCCGGGCTATAAAAGGTGAACAGACCCAGCCGTAGGGTCTGATGTCGTAGTAACTGTTCCACACGTAGGGTAAGGGTATCGCGGTAACGTCGCTGGACGGGGGAACCGCTGGCAAGTGACTGTATATAAGCACCGTAGTCCGCCATGATCTCCGCGTAATATTGCACGCCCAGTGTGAGGTCCTGTTGTATTTGGCGTTGATAGCCCACCAGGAAACGGTACTGGGAGTTGGGAATAGCGGCGTCATCACCGTCCCGATCACTGCGGGAGTCATAGTAGCCAGCCTCCAGGCTTAGAATGCCGTCAAGCGCGTTTCCCTGAAGGCTGGCGCCGTAGGCGGCCAGTTTGGGATAAAAGGCGGTGACCTGGGAGGGTGCAGAGACATCATCCGGTCGCATCCCCGGCGAACGCCAAAACCCCTTGTAAGCGTAAACCGCTACATCGAAGTCACCGGCGCGACGATAGAGGCGCAGCGCCAGCTCGGTGTTACCGTAGGTCGAGGCGGGCTCTGTCGCGATGCGGCGGGGCACGGTGGCAAAGGGATCAAAGAGAAAGAACCGTTCCGCCGTAGGCAGAGTATCGGGTGTGAAAGAGGGGATCACCATCAACTCGGCGTTGACGGCTGTGGATGAGTAGCGGGCGCGTGCGCCGTCTACGCCGACCTTCAAGTATTCCAGCGGCCTGCCGGCAAAGAACGAGACCCAGTCCTTGGGAAAAACGTCGTTGATGAAGAGCAGGTCGCCGACGCCCCAGGTGGCGATTTGCCGACCAAGACGGAAGTCGAAGCGTCCGGCAGTGTAGTCCACATGGGCCTCCCGAACATCAATATCGACCTGACCGTCAATAGCATCGTGGAGCAGATCGCCCTTGAACCGGACCGCGCCCTCAATCTCTTCCCCCCAGACGGTGAGATCCAGACGCAACCGTTCCTCGGCGAGAAGAAAATCGCTGTCGGCTTCAGCAGGGCGTTGCCCGGTGGTCCGTAGCGAGTAGTCCAACAGCAGAAAGCCGTGGGATTCGATTTCGACTGCGCCCACGCGGGGTGCGCCGATCCCCGACGCCAGTATCAATAGAAGCGCCAGCAGGCCGGACTTTCTTCCCCAGGGTCTCATATCAATCGATCCAGGCTCGTAGCGGGCGGCGCATGCGCCGTTCAATGAAGTCTTCGTCCTCAAGCCCCAGATCGTAGGTGACCGCCTCGAAGCTGACCTCGGTGCGATGGCCGGTCTTAACGCTGGTCATAGTACGGCGTGTGGCGGTCGGCCAACCTGCGATATCCTCGACCCTGTCCGCAGTGAACACCCGGAACAGTGCCTCCTGGGCATCGTAGTACTCCTCTCTCAGTGGCAGGAAAGTCCGCTTGTCGATCCACGAGATCCGTTTGGTATATTCAACCACCTCTTTGGGTGTGCTCTGAATCACATAAGTATCCTGCCCATCCAATAGCTCCTCGCGGACTAAAGCGTGTGCATCCGCCGCCAGATCGCGGCCCGAGATGTCTTCATAGGTGAAGTCCGAGCCCACGAAACTGGAGCGTTTGTCGTCGGCGGCAATACGTCGCACCAGATCCACGGCGGGGATAAAGATCCAGCGCAGGTCCTCTTCCACCGGGTCTTTCCATACCATGAAAGTCATGCGCCGGACGTCGCCGGGTTCATGGAAGTAGATGAAATATTTCTGGTTGCCGCCCTCGGCCGCGTCCCGCCGTAACATGCTCATCATCCGCGAGCGGACCCGACCATCGCGGTCGATGAGCTGCATGATCACACGGGCTTTCATGTCATCGCCGGGATAATAGAAGGCACGTTGGGAGCGCTCAATGATCTCCCCGGCGCTCATCTCGGCCGCCGTTGCCTGGAAGGTCAAAGCCAGCAACCCTAACCAGAGGATCAGTTTTTTCATGGTGTTTCTCCGGAAAGGATACGTGGCCCGAACAGACGCAACAGGGGGGGCAACAGGAACAGGGTCGCTAAGGTGCTGAACAGCATCAGCAGGGCGAAGAATACGCCCACGGTGACATAGGGCGTGAGGCTGGAGAAGGCCAGTGGCAGAAAACCCAGCGAGATCACGATGGCGTTGCGGGCGATGGCGCGGCCCGGCTCGACGAACATGTAGCCATGGGTCTGCTCCAGGTCTTGCGTCTGCCTGTAATGGGCACGCCAACGTAGCAGGTAGTGGATGGCGAAATCGATGCCGAGACCTAGGGCCAGTGAAGAGCAGACCGCGACAGGCATGTCGTAGTCCTTGCCCAGCCAGCCTAGAAGTCCATAGGCAAGCAGGATCGCCAGCGTCAGCGGTACCATGGCCAGCGCACTCAGCGACAACGAACGCAATGACAGCCACATCAGCAGAAACACCACAACGAAACTGCCAAGGATGGCCTTGAGCATGCCTACCACCATCAGATCCTGCCAGACCTTGTTGATGTAGGTCAGCCCGCTCCAGCGTAATGCCACACCGCCCGGTGGCGGATCGGTGACCATAAACGCCGTCAGCCGGTCCTCGATGGCTTGCATCTGCTGGTTGCCCCCCCCCTTCAGCTGCACCCATAGATTAGCGCTACGCGCCTCCCGGTCGACGAAGTTATCCAGATCATTGGGGTCGCCCGAGGACTGGAACAGGAATAGAAACTGGGCTACCGCCTCCGCAGTATCCGGCACCCGGTTCCAGGCCGGATCGTTGTCATGTAACACAAGGTTAATGCGCTTGAGGATATCGGCCACAGAGGAGATCTTGCCCACGAGGGGATCGGCCTCGAGGTGAGACTGGATACGGACGATATAGGCTAGGGTGTGTGGGTCTTTGATCGCCTCCGGTGCCTCCCCTTCGACCACTAGATAGGCCGTGTAAGTGCCGCCGAAGAGGCGGTTCATGACATTGTCCGCTATTCGCATCGGATGCGCTTCCTTGAACCACTTGACCGGATTATCGTTGACCTGAATGCGTGTCACGCCAGCGACCCCCACCGCCAAGATCACCGCCCCAACCAGTAGAATGGCTCGTGGCCGGACGGCAGTGATGTGGCAGGCCGATTGTAGGAAGCGGTCAATGCGAGAGACGCGATCCCCAGTCCTAGGCTGCGCCCTTGTCAATCGCTCATCACTCATCAGGCTGATCACCGCCGGAACAATGGTCATGGAGAACAGCCAGGCAGCCAGGATGCCGAAGGCGACGAACAGACCAAACACCTGCACCGGCGGGATGTCCGCCAGTGCCAACGAGGCAAAACCTGCCGCCGAGGTCAGCGACGTCATGAGCATGGGCCGGTAGAGCGGCTGCATCCCTTCCAGTAGGGCGCGCCGCTTGTCGCCGTGTGCTCGGTAGCGATCGAAGAACTCGCTCAGAACATGCACATCGTCGAGGATAGCAATGGGCATCAGGAACACCGGGATCATGGAACTCATGATATGCACCGACTGCCCGCTGCCGATGAGCAGGCCCATGGTCCATATCACCGCCAGCATGGCGTCTAGACCGATCGGCAGCAGGAAGGCCCCCTGGCGGAACAGGAGGTAGACAAGCGCCAGGATTACCATGAACGCGAGGGGCGCGACCACCGCCATCTGCACGAACATCTCGTGGCCGAAAGTATCCTCGGCCACAGGCAGTCCGGCCAGGTGATAACGCTGCTCCGGTAACAGCGTCTGCTTCAGGATCGTCTCAATCTCCCCGGCAATGGAGTAGCTCATATCCTTGCGTTCGATGGGGATGTAGGCGGCGATGGCTGTGCCGTCAGCGGAGGCGAGCTTCTCGTGCAGAAACGGATTTTCGGCGATCTCTCGCCGGAGGCCATTGATGGCCGTCACCCTAGGCGGCGACTGCATCACCGGGCGAATATCGAGCAGCCCGTCGGCGGACTTGACATTGTTCGTAGTGGTGAGGCTGATTACGTCCTCAATGATAACCCCTTTTATTTTGACGATGTCGTCGATGGCGCGCGCGACCCGCTCCAGAGCCTCGGGTCGGAAGATGCCTGCCTCATCGACGATACCCACCACGATCAGGTCGTGGACACCAAACTCTTTCTTGATGCGCTCATAGGCCACGCGATCTTCCTGGCTGCTCTCCAGCATATTCTCGGGGTCGGTATCGATGGTCATGCGAGGTAGCTGCAGCGCGAAGAACAGCGTGACCAACAGCATCAGGCCGACCACTGTTTTGGGACGGTTGAAGGAGAACTCAGTGAGACGTTTCAGCGACATTGGGGATTCCTGAAAAATATTGATGTTCGATTCAAAAACTATTCGTCTACAAGGTGATGCTTTTTCTGTTCGAACTCCTCTCGATCGATTTCGCCTTGTGCGTAGCGTTCCTTGAGGATTTCCAGGGGGGGATTTTCACTGACCTCCCCCTTCGATGATGTCATCAGCCACTTCACCAAAGCTACGATGCCGAGGATGACCAGCACCCATAAAAAGAGCATGAATACCCCACCGAAACCCATGCCCCAACCAAAATGATCCATACCACCCATCATCTATCTCCATTCGTTACTGTCATGAGTTTCTTCATCTATCAGCCCCCGTACGCCCAGCCAGCTATTGCAAATCTAGAGATCAACATCTCTTCACAGGCATCCAGGCGATGTTTAAGTTTCGGGATGCTCACCCATGGTCCTTTGGCGCAGGCGGCCGACAAAGCGTGGCAGAAAGGCTACTACTGCCAGCAGCGCCAAGGCCAGCAGCCCTTTTTGGATTAATCCTTCGCTATCGGCCACCATTTCACGCCCTGCATAACCGAGATAGGTGTAAGTAATGGAACCGGGCAACATGCACAGATAGGAGGCGATGATGTAGTGGGACAGCTTGATGCGTGTCAGCCCCAAGGCGTAGTTGAGCAGATTAAAAGGAAACACAGGCACTAATCGTACAAAGGCCACAAAGCGCCAACCTTCGCTTTCGATGCCTTCCTTGAGTCGTTTCAGACGGCTGCCGGTCTTATGTTCGACCCAGCCGGAGGCGATATAACGTGCCACCAGAAAGGCAAATATTGCACCGATGGTGGCACCACTGAGGTTGTAAAAGGTACCCAGTACCGGACCGAACAAGGCTCCGCCAGCGAGAGTGAGCAAAGAGCCAGGCAAAAAGAATACCGTGCCTATGGCATAGGTCAGCATGAACAAAATAGGTCCGGCGGGTCCGGCCTCTTTCACCCAGGTTTCCAGCGCTGCGATGTCGATAGCATCGCGGTAGACAAATGTCATAGCAATCCCGCCGGTGACAACTGCCAGCAAGAAGAATCGTCCAATTTTATTGTTCATTTGACTTACCCCATTCGCGACGGTTGATGGTATAGCCTGTGATCTTGCCGATGAAAGGCAGGGCCAGCATGCCTGGCAGCCAGGAGACTTGTTTAGGTTCACGGTAACCGTGGATGCCGATGGTCATACCTTCGTGGCCGCCACGAGGTTGATCGATATAGGTCCCGAAGAGCCGGTCCCAAATGGAGAGGTTGAAACCAAAGTTGCTGTTGGCTTCGTTGTCCTCCACAGAGTGATGCACCCGGTGCATGTCTGGGGTGACGACGAAGAGCCGCAGCGCGCGGTCTAGCCCCAGTGGCAGACGCACGTTGCTGTGGTTGAACATGGCCATGGCGTTCAAAAGCACCTCAAAGATCACCACCGCCACCACCGGCGGACCTAGTACAGCAATGGTGGCGAACTTGATGAGCATGGAGAGGATCATTTCAATGGGGTGAAAGCGCGCCCCGGTGGTCACATCGAAATCCAGGTCGGCATGGTGTACCCGGTGCAACCGCCACAGGGCCGGTACGGCATGCACCAGCACATGTTGCAGATAGATAATGAGGTCCATGGCCAATATCGAAAGCACCATGGCCAGCGGGAGTGACACCTGGAAGTGGTTGAGAAAACCCCAGCCATTGCCGGCGGCAAAGACGGCAACGCCCATGGAGGCGGCAGGAAATATCAGGCGCAGAATGAGGCTGTTGAAAAATACCAGCGCTAGGTTGTTCACCCAGCGCATCGCTTTGGATACGGTCAGCGACCGGCGCGGTGTCAGCACCTCCCATAATGCCATCAGGGCAAATACGCCGAAGAAGAAGCTCAGGCGAATGGTTATCTCATGCTGGGTAATGAAGTCCGAAAACGTCATACAAGCTCACTCTACGATAGTATTCAAGTATTCTCTTGAATACTATAACGCGGCGTATTCTTGTGCTCAAGTAGTTACTTGAATATCCTTGTGGGAAGTATTAGTGGGTAGGAAGAGCATGAGTACGTTCAAGAAAGCCCTGTTTGAGCAGATCGCCCAGATTGCCAAAGCCATGAGCAGTGGTAACCGTCTGGAGATGCTGGAGTTTTTGGCTCAGTGCGAATATTCGGTAGAAGATCTATCTAAGGTGGTGGGATTAAGTGTGGCCAATACCTCTCACCACTTGCAGCAGTTGCGCCACGCCGGGCTAGTGACGACGCGTAAAGAAGGTCAACGAGTTTTCTACCGTCTTAATGGTGATGACGTGATCGAATTGGTCGGTAGTTTGAGACAGGTCGCGGAGCGGCACTCGGCGGAGATGCAGCAGCTAGTCAATACCTATCTCACCGCCAAGGATGATATGGAGGCGCTCCCCCGTGACGAATTGATGCAACGGGCAAAAGAGGGTTCTGCCACCGTATTGGATGTGCGTCCACCGGGTGAATATGCCGCGGGGCATCTTCCCGGTGCTGTCAATGTTCCTTTAGCCGAACTGGAAAAACATCTTGCTGAGTTTGATCCGAAACAGGAGATTGTTGCTTACTGTCGTGGACCGTATTGTGTGCTGGCTTTCGAGGCGGTGAAGCTGTTACGCGGCAAAGGTTTTCGAGTCAGGCGCTTGCAGGACGGTTATCCCGAGTGGAAGAGCGCAGGGCTGCCGGTGGAAAGCGGTATAACTTGAGTTCTAAGGTCCAGTTCAGGGTATCCCGAAACTTCGCTGAATTTATTGGCCGGTTCCGGCTGTCTGTTGTCGGGCGGCCAGCCGTCTTCAGTTAGCTAGCCTGGGTCCAGCACTGGAAGGTGCGGATGGTAATCTCCAGCTCTCAACAAGCTCTTGTTTTTAGCTCCAGCAGCTCGATGGCTTTGAGGCGATCGGGCGCTGATCATTCGTTCTCGCTGCGGCCAAGTTTGTCGCCTACAAATACCAATAAAGCCTTAGCGAACGATTTTTTCCGAATTCTGCGGGCTTCCCTGCGTTGGGTGTTTCTACCTCTCAAGCGTAATCCACGCGTTCGAGGCTGGGCAGGTCAATTCATTATGTCTAGGTAATGGCTTTTTGGCGGTGACCATAGCTACTCCAAATCCGTGCCTAAGCCCCTTGCCTGTAGCGCTTCCCTTTGATTCCTGTTCAGTCCATCATCCGCTTGACCAGCCGGTAGCCAGTGGGGCGGTTATAGACCACAACGACTGATCCAGCCCCTTCTGGCGTTTCTGAAGGGCTCTGATGCCGAACACCCAAGAGGGTTGCGGGCAAAGAAGCCCTGCGTGCGGAAGTGAATGGTGTTGTACGTAAGAGGGTGCGAGGGTCGTTCCCAAAAACAAAAAGGCCCCTCCGAAGAGGGGCCTTTTCGCTAAAACATTTGGTATCTTTGCATCCCGGATCTCGAAAGGTTGACCTAAGTGAACACAAACAAGATGTTAGCCCGAGTGCTTACGTGATCCATTATAGACAAATAGATTGTCGGTGTCACTATAGGCACCACTACGAATTGTCGCGAAGGTATGGAGGTACAATTGCAACCGCTTAATATCCAGCAAACGACAGAGGATATCTCGCTTGCGAGACTTTCTTCGTACCACAATTTTTTCACTTCCCTCAGTCACCACGAGGCTTACGGTCTGTACTGCTGGAACGAAGCGCTCTCAACTACGCTTTTTCGATTAATTTCAATTACCGAAATCGTGATGCGAAATCGCTTCCACGTTGCGCTAAGCCTGCATTGCCAAAGCAACCCGGCCTCTGTTGGAAGGCCTGACGCAAATGACTGGTTCAATCACATCAATTTTCCCAGTAAATCCCAAGATAAAATCAAGGGCATCACCCATTACCGGCACAGGAGGCATGGCTGGCTACCAAGGCAGCCGATGCCTTCATCGAATGATACGGTTTCTCAAATGACCTTTGGATTCTGGCCTGCACTTCTCAATGCTTCAGTACCTTGGGGTACGCTACTACCCGACATCGTACCAGGACATCGACACAAAACCTCTGCCCACTGGAACGTGCAGCGAAACCAGGATGCGCTGTACGCTAGGCTCGACTTGGTTAACAAACTGAGAAACCGAATAGCGCACTTTGAGCCCGTCTGGAAGCAGCGGGGAATTTGCGAAGAAAAGCGGCAAAGACGAAACCAGCCACTACCAGCCATTGTTGTTCCAGCGCCAACTACTCCTTCTGACGCTATTAAGATGCTACATGAACGGCATGATAGGACCACAGAATTGCTGCACTGGCTCTCTCCAAATCGAGCCAGAGACTACGAACAAAGCTATGTCAGAGACCATTTCAAGTGGATCTGCTCAGATGAAGGGCTGGCTGCATACCAGCAGATGAAACCTGGCTACGAACTTCCTTTGTCACGATTCAAAAGGGAGTTAAACGGCATCGTTCGGAGAGGTGACATGATTAGAGTAAACCGATCCGGCACCCAGCATGGGACTTTTTACCCGGTAAGAAGATGAGGTCGTAGGTCAGCCCGCCTCAACCAAATGGCGGGGCGATGCCCCCGCAAAGGCAGCAAACTGCTCGCTTAAATCCTCGTTGAGCCTCCCGCGACGGCCTCCCTCCGTTTAACCCACTGCGGGAGAGGGTTGCAGTCTTACTTTATTCCAATCCTGTCAGATTGATTTGTCCGCGCACTTGTCTCAGTGCCTCTTTTTCCATGTTGACTATGGCTGGTTTGGCTGACTTCGAAACCGTAAGTTTCTGCTCAAATGCTCCCGCTGGTCC
>TARA_R110002167_G_scaffold40894_2_pt1 | contig 10414 bp, 11 predicted proteins | sample TARA_R110002167 | Tara Oceans TARA_R110002167 (sample SAMEA4398238) | marine metagenome | biome: Polar Biome; feature: [MES] marine water layer (ENVO:01000295) within the mesopelagic zone...; material: water (ENVO:00002006), including particulate matter (ENVO:01000060) such as...... | reverse complement strand
AAATGTTGAACACTTAGAACTTATGGTCGCTAAAAGCGATTGGGGAACTGAAAACATGACTGCTGTTAACAGTGCTGTTACTGCTGGTAAAGAATACGTAGCGTAAACAGGAGCCTAAAAAATGGCTTTTGCTTTTAATACATTTGCACAAAGTCCGTTTTCATCATTAGTTAATGACAATACTAATATAACTGTAACCGGCATAGCTCTTGCTATGCAGGAAGGTAATGCAAGTGCATTTACTGATGTTACCACTGAAGATTTAACAGGTATTGGGTTTAATATAAACCTAGGTAATGTTACAGCTCCAACTGTTACTATAGGAAATATTGTAGGTATTGATTTAACAATGCAAGAAGGGCAGATAACTGCACCTGATGCATCTGCTGAGTTGACAGGAATTGTTTTAAATTTAGCAACAGGAACTTTACAAACAGTTATATGGAATCCAATTGATCCAGGAACACCAGGTAATTGGACACCTATTCCTAAAGGAACATCAGGCACTTGGACAAAAATTACAACAGGAACAGCAGGAAATTGGACCCGTGTAAAGTAGCTTGATATTGTCAAGTAAATTGAATATTATAAAATTATTTAAGGAATTTAAAATATGCCAAATACTACATCAACTAGTTTAAAATTAACTGTTCAAGCTACTGGAGAAAACTCAGGAACTTGGGGGCAATTTACCAATACTAATTTACTTATATTAGAACAAGCTATTGGTGGATATGATGCTGTAGCATTAAATGCAACAACAGGAGCGACGTTAACATTTTCAAATGGAATTCTATCAAATGGTAAAAATCAAGTTTTAAAATTAACAGGAACTATTTCTGGAAATGTTAATGTAGTTATACCAGATAGTATTGAAAAATCTTATATTGTAGATAATGCAACTACAGGATCACATACAGTAACTTTTAAAACTACTTCAGGTTCAGGTGTTACCTGGGCTTCTACAGATAAAAGCACTAAATTAGTTTATTCAGATGGTACAAATGTAGTTGATACAGCTTTTGTATCTAATGGTATTACTTCAATAGTTGAAGATACTTCTCCTCAACTAGGTGGTAATTTAGATGTTAATGGAAATGATATTGTTTCAACATCAAACGCAGATATAGATATAATTCCAAATGGAACAGGAGATGTCAATCTAGGTTCTGATACAGTTCAGATAGGAGATAATAATGCAAATGCAACTCTTACAACTCAAGGGACTGGTGATTTAATTTTAAATACAAATAATGGTACCAATGCAGGTAACATAACATTAGCAGATGGTGCTAATGGAGATATTGCTTTTACAACAAATGGAACTGGTAAAGTTAAATTTAATGATGCAGCTTATAACCCAGAAGTTGCTTTAACAGATGCATCAACTATTTCTTGGGATTCTCAAGCAGCACCTGTTGCAAAAGTAACACTAGCTGGAAATAGAACAATAAGTGCAGCATCTAATGGTGTTGCTGGTCAATTTGTTTCTTTACTAGTAATTCAAGATGGTACAGGTTCTAGAACTCTAACGTGGAATGCTGCGTATGAATTTAAAAACGACACCGCTCCAACATTAACTTCTACTGCAAGTAAAGGTGATGTATTTGTTTTTAGATATAATGGAAGTAAATGGTTAGAGATAGGTAGAAATCAAAATTTAACTTTAAGTTAGGAATAATATGTGGGCTTTAGTAAAAAACGAACAGGTAGTAAAAACTTTTAATAATTCAAAAGGGTTTGTATTTAATGATATGCAATACTCTTCTGACATATTTAGTAAATGGACTAAAGAAGAAAAAGAAGCTATTGGTTTATATGAAGTAGTTATAGATAATTCAAACTATAAAGATCCAGAATATTATAATAACTCAAATTCAACAATAGTATTTTCAAATGGTCAAGCGACAGAATCTTGGCAAACTGCTGTTGAAAAAAATTTAGAAGAAGAAAAAGTTAAAAAGAAAAAAACTATTAAAAGACAGGCAAGCTCATTACTTACATCAACCGATTGGTATGTAATTAAAGCAAGTGAAGTTACAGAGTATTCAATACCAACAAACATATCAAATTTTAGAACATCAATTAGAACTAAGTCAGATGAAATGGAAACTGCAATAGATGCAGCAACTAGTATAGATGAATTAAAAACATTATATACTTATACAGATGACGGTAATGGAAACGTTACTAGACCTTTAGGAGAGTGGCCAGAGGAGGTAGCTTAGTATGGCTATAATCACTGGTGGAAATCAAAGTGGATCTTCGTCTTACGAAGTACTTAACTCAGCTAGGTTTGATGATATTACTCCAGATTATTTACATAGAACTCCTTCAAGTGCAGGAACACGAACTAAATATACAATTTCTGTTTGGTTAAAAAGAAGCAACGTTGGAGAAGAAGCTTATGTAATAGCTGCAGATAATCCAGATAACAATACAGAAGATGCTTTAAGATTTGCTCCTAGTGGAACTGATCAACTTCAATATATGTTTGGTGGAAGTAGTGCAGGTAGTTTAATAACTAATGCTGTATTTAGAGATATTTTTGCTTGGTATCATGTAGTTGTTGCAGTTGATACTACTCAAAGCACAGCTAGTGATAGAGTTAAAATATATGTAAATGGAAGTCAAGTTACTTCGTTTGCAACAGAAACTTATCCTGCTCAAAACTATACTGGAGATATGACAGACGCTGGCTTACATAGAATTGCTATGGATACCACTAATACTAGTCATGGTTTTGATGGCTACATGTCAGAATTTGTTTTAATAGATGGTCAACAATTAACTCCTTCCTCTTTTGGAGAAACGGATACAAATTCAGGAATCTGGAAACCTAAACAAATAAGTGGATTAACTTTTGGAACTACTGGTTTTTATCTTGAGTTTCAAACTGCAAGTGCCTTAGGAGATGATACATCTGGAAATAATAATGATTGGACCTCAGTTAATTTAGCTACTACTAATCAAGCAGCAGATGCACCTAGTAATAATTGGTGTACTGGAAATCCATTGTATGTTCCAACTTCTGGTTCTAATGGTGTTCCCTCTGAATGGGAAGACGGAGCTACAGTTGCTACAAATAGAAATACAAGTCTTAACTGGGGAGGAGAAGCTACTTTTAGAATGCAATCAGGAAAATGGTATTGGGAAGTAAAGGTAGGAGCAAATATGGCTAACGGAGCTTCCTTTGGTATATTTACAGATGGTGCTCATCTTTATAATGGTTCTCCCGGAGGGGAAGCCTGGTATCTAAACACAGGAAATAAACAAATTGATCAAAGTAATAGCTCTTATGGAGCATCTTATACAGACGATGATATTTTAAGTTTTTCTTATGATGCAGACAATGGTATTCTTGTTGCATATAAAAATGGAGTTTCTCAAGGTAATTTATTTACTGCGGGTTCAGGTAAAATTTATGTACCTTCTTTTGGAATAGCTAATGGTTCATTACAACAAAACTTTTTTAATTTTGGTAATTCAGCTGCAACTATTGCATCAGGAAATAGTGATGGTAATGGTTACGGAAATTTTGAATATGCAGTGCCTTCAGGATTTTATGCTTTGAATACAAAAAATTTAGCGGAGTTTGGATAATGGCTTATACAACAATAGATAAACCAGACGAATATTTTAATACAGTTCTATACACTGGTAATGGTGGAACACTAGCAGTTTCAGGAGTTAATTTTCAACCTGACTTTGTGTGGTTAAAAAATATAGGAGCTACAGCACATCATAACTTATATAATGTAGTAACTGGTGCAACAAAATATGTACAAAGTAGTACAGATTTATATGAACAAACTTCTTCTACAGGGTTAACTGCTTTTAGCAGTGATGGTTTTAGTTTAGGTTCTGACTCTGTAACTAATACTTCTTCTAATAATTATGTATCATGGAATTGGAAAGCTGGTGGAAGTGCATCATCAAACAGTAATGGAAGTATAACAAGTTCAGTTTCTGTAAATACAGCAGCTGGTTTTAGTGTTGTATCTTATACAGGTGTAGGAGCTGCTAGAACAATTGGACATGGTTTAGGTGCAACACCTACTGCAATACTTGTTAAAAATAGAAACTACTCAACAGGTGGTGGTGGACACGGTAGAGATTGGGTAACATGGAATAGTGGTTTAGCTGCTAATCAAAGTTTACGTTTAAACGGAACAGCAGCAGCTGCAACAGATGCTGTAGTATGGAATAATACATTACCAACCAGTTCTGTTTTTAGTGTAGGTAACGAATTAGGTTCAGGTCAAGCTTATAATTATATTGCATATTGTTTTACAGATATAAAAGGTTATTCAAAATGTAGTACCTATACAGGTAATGGTAGTGATAATGGTCCATTTGTTTGGACAGGATTTAAACCCGCTTTTCTTATGATTAAATCTATATCTGCAGGTGGAACATATTATAATTGGGGGATGTGGGACAATAAAAGAAGTCCATTAAATGTTAATAATAAAATATTGGCTGCTAATAGAAATGATGATGAAAGTGATGCATCAAATTTAGGTACTGATAGAAACGTTGATTTTTTAAGTAATGGTTTTAAACAAAGAAGAGGAATTTCTGAAAATTATAATGCTTCAGGAGTTTCATATATGTATATGGCTTTTGCAGAAAACCCATTTGTAACTTCAGAAGGAGTGCCTGCAACGGCAAGATAATTATGTTACAAAAACTTAACTTTAAACCAGGATTTGATAAACAAATTACAGACTCAGGAGCTGAATCCCAATGGGTAGACGGAGACTTTGTAAGATTTAGATATGGTCAACCAGAAAAAATTGGTGGATGGCAACAGCTAACAACTACCAATCAAACTTTACCGGGAGTAGCTAGAGCACAACATGCTTTCACTTCTATAGAAGGTGAAAAATATGTAGCAATAGGAACATCGTCAGGTTTGTTTGTTTATTATTCTGATAAAATTTATGATATTACCCCATTAGATACAGGAATAGCTGGAGCAACTTTTACAGTTACTTCTGGATCAGCAACTGTAACTGTAAACAAAGCTTCACACAATTTAGCAAATGGTAGATATGTAACATTTTCAAGTGTAACTATACCAACAAACTCTGGTTATTCAGTAACTGATTTTACAGATAGTACATTTGAAGTTTTAAATGCACAGCAAAATACTTTTCAAATTACAATGCCTACAAACTCAGCTGGTGCTAGTACAGCAACAGGTTCAGCACAAATTGACCCTTATGTATTTATTGGACCTACAATTCAAACCGCCGGTTTTGGCTGGGGTACATCTACATGGGCCGGTGCTTCAGGAGTTAAAAGTACATTGAATGGAGCTTTATCTGACAACACAGCAGGTACAGGTGGATCTGGAACAACTATTGCTTTAGCCTCTACTTCTGGTTTTCCAACATCTGGAGTAATTAAAGTTGATGCAGAATTTATTTCATATACAGGTGTGGCCTCAAATAATTTAACAGGTATTACAAGAGCTGTTGCCGGAACTAGAGCAGCACATAGTTCAGGAGCATCTGTTGAATTTTATACTGCATGGGGACAACCTTCATTAACTTCATCTACCATACTAGATCCGGGAAACTGGTCCCTTGATAATTTTGGACAAATTTTAACAGCAACTGTTTTTAATGGTAAAACTTTTACTTGGAATTCAGGTATTAGTGGTGCAAGAGATATTAGAGCAACAGTTATGGCTAATGCTCCAACTAAAACAAGAATCACCCAAGTGTCCGATAGGGACAGACACGTATTTCATTTTGGAACAGAAACAACTATTGGAAACACATCTACACAAGATCCAATGTTTATTAGGTTCTCGGACCAAGAAAATTTTAATGAGTATCTGCCTACAGCAACCAACACTGCAGGAACTTTTAGGTTAGATAAAGGTAATTTTATTGTAGGAGCTGTTTCTGGTAAAGATTATACTTTAGTTTTAACTGATAGTTCAGCATATGTTATTCAATATGTGGGACCTCCTTTTACGTTTTCAGTTAGACAGGTAGGTACAAACTGTGGTTTAATTTCTCAAAACGCGTTAAGTTATTCTAATGGACAAGTTTTTTGGATGTCTGGTGAAGGAGGATTTTTTATGTATGATGGTACTGTAAAAACCATACCTTGTCTTGTTGAAGATTTTGTATTTACAACAAATGGAGATCATTTAGGAATTAATTACGATGCAGCAGAAATAGTTTATGCAGAACATAATACTTTATATAATGAAATTAATTGGTTTTATCCAAAAGCAAATGCTATTCAAAATGATAGATGTGTTACATATAATTATGCAGAACAAGTTTGGACTACTTCTTCATTGGGAAGAAGCACTTATGCAGATCAAGGTGTTTATGATTTACCTTATGCAACAGAATATAGTACAACTGCAACTCCTGTTTTTGATATACAAGGAGTAACTAATATAAATGGAGCTTCTATTTACTATGCTCATGAAATAGGAACGGATCAAGTTAATAGCTCAGGTACAACTTCTATTGATGCATTTATTCAATCAGGAGATTTTGATATTACTAATTCGAACAATATAGCCAACATAGCTGGAGATGGTGAATATATTATGTCTGTTAAAAGGTTTATACCAGACTTTCAACTATTAACGGGAAATTCAAAAATTACTTTATTGGTAAATGATTATCCGAGTGGAACAGCTTCAAGTTCTTCACTAGGACCCTTTACAGTAACTTCTTCTACTGATAAAGTAGATACACGTGCTAGAGGAAGATTAGTAGCACTTAAAATAGAAAATGATAGCACAGGTGAAACATGGCGTTATGGCACATTTAGACTTGATGCAAAACCAGATGGTAGAAGATAATGGCTAAAATAACTGCATACATACCTGAACCAAAAGAAGAATATGAAGTAGAAAACCAAAGACAAATTTTAAGGTCTTTAAACACTGTTAAAGATGAATTAAATTTTTCTTTTCAAAATGATTTAAAAGAAGAACAAGATACTTATAATTATTTTTTATCCTAATGACTATACAATATAAAAGCGAAGTTTTTGATTTAACCACAAATAATTTAACTACAGTATTAACTATAGCTACGTCTGCTATAGCAATTGTAAAAACTGTTCAAGCTAGTCATATAGATGCTTCAAATGTAAATGTTGATTTGTATATAAAAAAAGCTGGAGGAAATGATACAGAAATATCACACGCACAACTTAATAAAAGTACGGTAAATCTTATTGTAGATACCTTGAATTTAGAAGCAGGGGATGCTATAAAAATACAAGCAGCTTCAGCAAATGAAATAACAGGTGTTGTAAGCTACGCTTTAATAGACAGGTCACAACAGAATGGATAATGATATATTAAAAATTAATTGCACAACTATAATTACAATTAGAAATACAATAACAGGGTATATTTATAAAGATGACATGGAGAAAAATTCTGATATAGATAATCCTAATACAGAAACAAAAGCAGAGCATGTGGTACAAGACTTACGAGTTCAAGTATCGTCGAAAGGTTTAAACATTTTACAGAAAGTTATGAATGATAATAAGAAATCTAACACCTAAAGGTGGCACAGAACTTCAATTAAGTTTTTTAAATAAATACGTAGATAAAAAATTATTGGATCAAGTACAGATATGTACAAGCGTTCCTGGTAAAATTCCTATAGATCCTAATAAAGTAAACATACTTTGGCAAAAAAATTCATATGATCAGCCTAATCTTTACTCATGGTTCAAGGACAAAGCAAACCATAATAAATATGATTGGTACGTATTTAACAGTCATTGGAACTATGAAAAGTTTAGAATGGTTTTTAATATTCCTACAGAAAAATGTTTAGTTATTAAGAATGGTGTGGAGAAAATAAAACCTACAATTCCTTACGTAAAAGGTCAACCCATAAAGATTATACATCAAAACACACCTTGGAGAGGATTATCTATATTATTGGGTGCTATGCAATTAGTTAAAAACCCTTTAGTTACCTTAGATGTTTATTCTTCTACAGAAATTTATGGTAAAAAATTTATGGAAGAAAATGATTCTAAATATAAAGCACTTTATGAACAAGCTGAAACTTTAGATAATGTAAATTACATTGGTTATAAACCCAATGAATATATTAGAGAACATATGAAAGATTATAACATGTATGTGTACCCAAGTATCTTTGAAGAAACTTCATGTATATCTTTATTAGAATCTATGTCAGCAGGTCTTTATTGTGTGGTGACCAATTACGGAGCTCTTTTTGAAACTGGCGCAGAGTTTCCTATGTACATTTCATATGATAATAATTACAAAGCTTTAGCTGAAAAATTTGCTTACGGTATAGAAGCTGCAGCAGCAACTCTACATGAAAAAACAATTCAAAATCACTTAACCACTCAATCTAATTACACGCAGCTATACTACTCATGGGAAAAACAAGCTGCTGCGTGGACTAGATTTTTACAAGGAGCTATTAATGTCAAAACCAAATGAACCTATATGGTTTAATAAAGATAAAAGTGTAGTTGCTAATGACGATACTTATCAAACTATTAAAACCAATAAAGTAAATTCAAATGAAAATGTTACTGAAATAAATATAGGAGATATCTCTCCTCACAGAATAATGGTTTGTACTCCATGTCATAGCGATGTTAGTATGCACTACACTCAAGCAGTTTTAAAATTTCAACAAGAATGTTGGAAGAAAAAAATACACTGTAGCTTTACTCTATTAAAATCTTCATTGGTTACCCAAGGTAGAAATTTGTGTGTTGCCGAAACTTTAAATCATCCGGATAAATATACACATTTATTATTTATAGATTCTGATATTGATTTTAATGCTAAAACTATTTTTAAAATGTTAGATTTTGATAAAGACATTATAGGAGTACCTTATCCCATGAAAACATTAAGTTGGGATAAAATGTGGAGAAGAATTAATTTTAAAGAAAATGCAGTTAGTAGCGCTAATGATTTAGCAAAATCAGGTTTTACTTTTCCAGTTAAAATAGAAGACCCTAATTCTATTACAGTTAAAGATGGACTAATGGAATTAACGCATGCCCCAACTGGATGTATGTTAATTAAAAGAACAGTTTTAGAAAAAATGATTAAAGAATATTCTCATTTAGAAATCTTTCAACCTACTATTATAAATGGCAAAGAAGTTAAAAAAGAAAATATGTATAACCTATTTGACACCCTTCATGACCCTATAACTAAACGTTATTTTGGAGAAGATTTTGGTTTTTGTCAAAGGTGGGTAGATATAGGTGGTAAGGTTTATGCTTATATAAACGACTATATTACTCATGTGGGAGAACACTCTTATTGTGGTCGTTTTAGAGACGATTTGGAACAAGCTACAAAACCTGTCAAAGCTATTGACGACGTTAAAAAAATCAAATAAAGTACAACTTTTACAGGATTTCTATGCCTGCTTAACAGTATAAATATATTTAAATTATGGCAATATCTAGATCTTTAATGAACAGACAATTACAAGCAGACGGTGGAATAATGCAAGTTGCACCTAGAGAAAAATTTGGCTTAGGTAGTAAACTAAAAAAGTTTGTTAGAAAAATTATACCTAACGAAATAGCTGATGTAGCTACTTCAGCAGCACCGTTTGTTGCTCCTTTTAATCCTGCTCTTGCAGGAGTAATGTCTGGACTAGGTTCTTTTGATCAAACAGGAAGTATTGGAGACTCTTTAAAAGGAGGAGCTTTAACTTATGGTTTAGGTCAAGCAGCAAGATATTTAGGTGGAGCAGAATTACAAACAGGAAATCCTTTTACATCTGGAGGAGCATTTACTCCTTCTGGTTTTAAAGCAGGATTTAGTATGCCCTTTGCTACATCTGTACCAAGTGTTGGAGAGGGGTTAAATAGTGCTGTAGAAAGTAATTTGTTAATGGGTGATCCAACTGCTACAGGAATGAATTTGACTGGTAGTTCAGCAGTTTCTAGTAGTCCGGCAGCCAGTGTAGGTAATCAAGCATTAAATCTTTTAAAAAAAGGAAGTAAAGCTGTATTTATGAAACCTGGTCCGAATGGTGTACCTATAGTAGACAAAGCAGCAGTAATAGGTGCTGCAACTTTTGCACTTTCTTATGCAGAGGCTAAAGCTTTAGCTGGTGAAAACGGTGTTGAGTTAACTGAAGATGAATATAATCAAGCTCAAGCAGATGATGTACAAAAAGAGTATGCAGGTTATTTAGAAAATTTTTTAGGAGAAACTGAAGAAAATAGAGCTAACGGTGGCAGAATAGGATTCGAGTCTGGTGCTAATGAAATGATTAAAAATGAATTAATGGAAGGCATAATGGGAGAAATCACCGAAGACGAAATGATTACAATCATGACTGAAAATGGTCCAATACAAATTAAAAGATCAGTTTATGAATCTATGCCTCAAATG
>TARA_R110002167_G_scaffold137291_1_pt1 | contig 10418 bp, 6 predicted proteins | sample TARA_R110002167 | Tara Oceans TARA_R110002167 (sample SAMEA4398238) | marine metagenome | biome: Polar Biome; feature: [MES] marine water layer (ENVO:01000295) within the mesopelagic zone...; material: water (ENVO:00002006), including particulate matter (ENVO:01000060) such as...... | reverse complement strand
GGCTGGTGATTTCTGAGTGGTCACTTCTTTATGCGGAATGGTATAATTGAGGACTGGGGGATCTGTGTTATTGAAATCCGGAGACAAATGTTTTATCGGGCAATTAACGACTAATTACCCCATATTAAATAACGACTAATCATTACCTCGTATTTTATTAAGTTCAGCAAGTAGCTCGCCAACAAGCAAAGGATGTTTTTTGACTAAGTTGGTTGTTTCAGCAGGATCATTTTTCAGATTATATAGTTGCATTGAGTTGCCGTCAGGCTTAATACGCGTAAAACCACCACTTCCCGCCCCTTCAACTAGCTTCCAGTCTCCTTTACGGATGGCAAACATGCCTTTGAACGAATGATGAATTACAGCTCCTCGCTCATAGGTAGTTGTTGGCTCTGATAATAGCTCTGAGGAAAAATCAACACTGTCTAAAGCATCAACACCTTCGATATCAGTGTCAGTAATAGACGCGATGGTCGCCATCAAGTCATTCAGCACCACTAAGGATGAGTTGACCTTACCCGCATCAACCTTACCAGGCCAATTGATGATAAGAGGCACTCTATGCCCTCCCTCATAGATGTCCGCTTTCTGACCTCGAAGTTTGCCATTTGCTAAGTGTCCATATTTTTGTTTATCAGCGTCAGACCAGTGAGCCCCATTATCTGAGGAGTAAATAACGATAGTATTCTCAGCTATGCCTAGTTTTTCGAGTTGATTATTAACTTGCCCAACTACATTATCCACATCAACTACAAAATCACCGTAATAACCGGCGCCAGTTTTGCCTTGAGACGCTTTACTGGGAAGCCATGGTGTATGAGGTGCTGGCAGAGCGTAATACAAAAAGAAAGGTTTTTGCTCGGTAGATTGAGAAGCTAACTGAATTTGATCCATGGCTTTTTCGGTGAGAGTGGCTAAAACACCTTGGTGTTCGAACCCCTCGCCAATCAGTCCTTTACGCCAAAATCCTTCACCTCCTTTTCTACGGTTTTTACTAGCGTTTATAACTCTACCGGTTAAAGGCGTGGCCAAAGATTCGTTTTCAATATACACGTAGGGCTCCATATCAAGGGATGCCGGTATACCATAAAAGTAATCAAAGCCCACTGAATTGGGACCGCCCTTTAACGTCCCCCAGTAATCAGTCTCAGCGGCGCCAATACCTATATGCCACTTCCCCACGGCTATCGTTTTATAACCTTGAGACTGTAACATTGAGGCAATTGTTACTCTGTCTGGTTCAATAAGCGCAGCCGAGTGCCCCCTTAATACACCATGTTTTAAATGAGTACGCCAAGCATATCGTCCAGTCAAAATAGAGTACCTTGAGGGCGTGCACACAGCTGAAGAAGTATGAGCATCGGAAAAAGCCATGCCGTTTGCAGCCATCTGATTAAGGTTTGGAGTAGCTATTTTACTGTCTGGATTGTATGCCTCTATATCACCGTACCCCATATCATCAGCAAAGATAATAACGATATTGGGTTGAGTCTTATCTGTGGAGCCTATTGCCCATGACGCACTGCTAACTGAGCCAAGGATCAATAAAGCAACAACTGAAATTGATTTAATTTTTATCCAACTTAAATACATAGTTACTTTTACTCTTTAATTTATGACTTCACATTTTAAACATACAAATTTTTGCTGGAATTTTTTTGGTTAACTCTAAATGTCTATGGCTTGGTATCGATAAAACCAATGCGGTTTAAAAAAACATGGGATTTGAGTAAGGTGTCACGAAAAGACTCAACTGATTTATTTCTATTAAAAAAAGCATGTTGGTGTCCTTCATATAAATGCAGTTCTGCTAGACCACCATGAACTTTAATTGCCCGTTGATATGCCTGAGCAGTTTCTACTGGAACAAACTTATCGTCAGTGCCAAAAAAAATAATCGTAGGTGGATGCCCTTTTTTAATGTTATGCAGTGGCGAAAATGCCGACCAATAAGGTTTAACTCGATTGTAACCATAACCTGTTGGCCCATTATCAATAACGGGATTAAAAAGTATCAATGCACTAGGCTGGGTACTGATATCAACATCATCGCGATGATCATCAAAACCTTCAATAGTGGCTAATGCCGCAGCGAGGTGGCCCCCCGCAGAACCTCCGCCAGCAGCAATTTGTGTTGGCTCAATATTCAAACGTTCAGCATGACTACGTACCCAACGAAAAGCCGATTTTGCATCCATAAGCGACACTAAAGGCGGCGTCGCATGGGTACTTTGCAACCTGTATTGTACCGAAATGACCAAGATGCCTTGCTTCGAAAAATAATCAGCCTGATCATACATAAGGCTGGGTTTACCACCTACCCAACCGCCACCATGAAAAAATACAATAGCGGGTGTTTTAGCATGAGTGTGCTGTACATTTTTCGCTTCAAAAACGTGTAATTCAAGCTCACTAGTCCCCACTTTTTTATAGACAATTATTTCATCCGGTTGCACTTGGGTATTGATCTCGGTGGATCCGACCAAAAAAGTGTCTATGCTGGTTATATTTGCAGTGGATCCAGGTGTTGGCGTTGCCGTGCAAGCACTTAAGAAAAAGCCCCCCGATACAACAACCAATGCTAAGCGAAGAACAGCTGTTATTTTACTCATATTTTAACCTTTGACTTGACATCTAACCTAGCTAAACAAAGCTGAGACTTTATATTTAAAGCACAAGGCATAGCTTTTTTAATACCAGCCCTTGAGCTTCAATGTTCAATGTATCCCTAGCAGCTCATTTAGCCATTCGTTGGCTAATAGGTAACTTGTCACCGAGATGAATGTTGCTTGAATGACCTTTCCCAAAAACAAGTTAAGTATTGCTATTTAATTTAAAGGACGAATGGTCTTAATTCGGTGTCCAAGGAGATTTACCTGATTTTTCTTGTAAAAATTTAGCGTCCACATCCACATACCAATGGTGCAAAATTTTGGTTAACTCATTCAGTTTTTGCGGGTTTGTTTCTACTAAATCAACTAATTCTCCAGGATCCTTGGTTAAATTGAATAAGTTTTGACTGCCATCTTCAAATCGCTCAATCAATTTCCAATCGCCTAACCGCACAGCACTACCAGGGAAACCTCCTTGATTCGAATAATGTGGATAATGGAAAAATAATGGCCTAGTTAGATCTTTGGCTTTGTCATCACCATTTAACAATGCCGTTAACGAAATGCCATCAATAGCATCTTTGTTATCACGTTTTATTCCCACTAGCTGGGTTAAGGTTGGGTAAAAATCAGTGCCAAATACGGGGGTATTGACTTCAATACCGGTGCTAGATGTGTTTGGAAGTTTGACAATATAAGGCACTTTAATGCCACCTTCATATAACCAGCCTTTACCACCACGCAACGGTAAATTTGAAGTAGGAGAGCCTTCTGAGGTTGACAACCCACCGTTATCAGATGTGAACACTATAATTGTATCTTTATCTAAACCTGTTTGTTTTAGTTTGTCTAATATGCGCCCCACGTTATTATCCATTTCTTCAACCATGGCAGCATATGTAGCATGATTTTGAACAGTTCTGACTTTACGAATCTCATCCACCGGCCACACTTGTTCTTCCACTTTAAAATCACTATCTTTACTTGTTAAGCCTAGCTGTTTTGCTTTATTTTCATATTTAGCTACAGTTTCCTGTGGTGCGCCTAACGGTGTATGTACTGTGTAATAAGCCAAGTACATAAAGAAAGGTTTATCCTGTTTAGAATAACCATCAAGTAAATTGAGCGCTTCATTGGTCAGGCGCTCTGTTAAGTATTCACCTTCTTCGCCATCACTTAAACGTGGGTTTTTATGGGGAGAGAAATAGCCACTTGGACTCCCTGCAGCATGACCACCAACGTTCACATCAAAACCATTATTTTCAGGCCAATGTTTTTCTTCACTGCCTAAATGCCATTTACCTAAAAATGAAGTTGAATAACCATTTTCTTGAAAGGTTTCTGCCATAGTTTGCTCCTCTAAAGCGAGAAAGCCCTTAATAGGAGCAGGTTCAAAATTTTCAGCGCGGCGTTTACGCTTATCATGTCTGAAAAAGTCAGTGCTATCGACTCTTGAAGGATGTTTCCCTGTTAATAATGCATATCGCGAGGGGCTACAAACTGGATTTGCAGAATAACCATTGTTAAATTTGGTACCGGTTAATGCTAATTGATCAACGTTAGGAGTTTCATAAAACGAGTTTTGGTTGTAGGCCTTAATATCTGAATACCCAAGATCGTCGACTAAGATAAACACAACATTACTATTTTTATTTGCCTCAATTAATGTAGATGTTTTATCAACGTCCTTAGTCTTTATATTAGCTTCCATATTTCCACTGCAGGCAACAAGTAAATAACTTATTAGGACAGGTACGGCCATTTTTTTCATGTTTAAACCTTAATTTTATTCAAATATTATGAAATGTTTAAATCTGTATTGTTCAGATCATTTTAATCTCGCGTATTCACTCGAAGCAGGAGGATCAGCCTTTAGGGACCCAAAGGATGAATATAATCCGCTCAACCGTCCATACCAACATTCTTATATTCAATTTATTGTTACCGGTAGATCAATAACAAAAATAAAGGGTAAAACCGTAAACAAAATGTAAACATTTTATGTTTGCTCTTAATATTAAGGTTTATTAATAATTACACTTGGTGAAACATCATATGTTCCAATTAGATAACGGGGAATCATCAAGACACTCTGCTAGAGGAAAAAATATAAAGCTGTCTGCATGACAAACTGACGCAACAGGGCTAACCATTCTTGTACACAAAATATAATATTTGTTTACCATTCGATTACATTGTTAAATACTTGTGGGCAATTTTACGGTAACAGTGCAAAACACTGTTTAATCATTAATTGGCGTGGCTAATTCTGACAATCAGGATCAATATAGACCACAAATACTTGATAATAATTAGGAAATTGGATGAATTTAGCAAATATCGACATCGGTATATTTGTTGTGTATGTAGTAGGGCTTTTGGTTTTAGCTCTATACATTTCACGAGCCGAAAAAAACCACGAACGTGACACCAAAGATTACTTTTTAGCGAGTAAATCCTTACCTTGGTGGGCCATTGGAGCATCCCTTATTGCCTCTAACATTTCAGCTGAACAAATCATTGGTATGTCAGGTTCAGGTTATGTACTAGGACTAGGTATTGCCTCATATGAATGGATGGCCGCTATTACCTTGATTATTGTTGGTAAGTATTTCCTGCCAATATTTCTAAAAAACGAAATTTACACTATGCCGCAATATTTGCAGCAGCGTTTTGATGGTCGTGTTAAAACGATCATGGCGGTATTTTGGCTAGCCGTTTATGTGTTTGTGAATTTAACCGCGGTGTTATGGTTAGGTGGTTTAGCCATCACGACTATCACTGGCGTTGAATTAGCCTACGGAATGATATTCTTAGGTTTATTCTCTATTGCTTATTCATCTTATGGTGGACTAAAAGCAGTGGCTTATACCGATATAATTCAAGTAGTTCTATTGGTATTCGGTGGCTTAATGCTGACCTATATCAGTTTAGATTTGGTGTCCGAAGGCAATGGCGTATTGGCAGGTTTCTCAATATTAACCGAACAAGCACCTGAAAAATTCGATATGATTTTTGCCGCTGACAGTCCACATTACATAAGTTTGCCTGGCTTATCGGTCTTAATTGGCGGCATGTGGGTCATGAATATTTCTTATTGGGGTTTTAACCAATATATTATTCAGCGCGCATTAGCAGCAAAAGACTTAGCTGAAGCACAAAAAGGTATTGCCTTTGCTGCTTGTTTAAAAATATTAGTGCCTTTCTTTGTGGTTGTTCCAGGTATCGCTGCTTCCATTTTGTTTACCGACTTAGACAAGGCCGACCAAGCCTATCCAAGTTTAATGAATTTGATGCCAGTAGGCTTAAAAGGTTTGGTTTTTGCCGCATTAGTCGCGGCGATAGTTTCGTCGCTAGCTTCAATGTGTAATAGCGTATCGACTATTTTCACCATGGATATCTATTCACACTTCAAAAAAGATAAGAGTCAAAGTCACTACGTTAAAGTGGGTAGAATTGTCAGTGTTAGTGCGTTAATTATTGCCATGATCTGCGCCAGACCATTACTTGGTGAGTTCGATCAAGCCTTTCAATATATTCAAGAATTCACCGGTTTCTTCACTCCGGGTATAACAGTTATATTTTTATTGGGCATGTTCTGGAAAACCATGAATTCGATGGGCGCAATATCGGCTGCAATTGGCTCAGCCGCATTATCTATCGTATTTAAGATTTTACTCCCAACCATGCCCTTTATGGACAGAGTTGGATATGTATTCTTAAGCTGTGTGCTTTTGGCCGTAGTGGTTTCTTATGCGACCCGAAAAAATTATGTCGCCGGTGGAACAGGTGTGGTGTCACTCGATGAAGTGGACTTCAACACTAAAGGTTCATTCAACATACTATCCATCAGTATCATCATCATTCTAGTCGCGTTATATGCCACTTGGTGGTAACAACAGCTAAACGTTAAATCCCAAAGGCAATGCTAATCCCATTGCCTTTTTTTTGTCTATTCAAATATCCAGTAATGACGCCTAATTAAACAACATTCTATTCGCAGCACATATGTAATACCCATCCCTATAAAATGGTAATTAATCACCTATACATTACTTCGATAGGTGTCATGGGATGCAATTTCGGAAGCAAACATCATAAGCGTCTTAAGACAATACCGTTCCAGTGTTCATAAGTACTTTGCTATATCGCCAATTTAGTATTGCGGATTTGGTCGATATTTTTGTTTTATTGTTAGATGACCCACTCCATTGAGTTCAAAATGAAAAATAAAATAAATCATTACATGACAGTACTGATGTTTATCGTCAGCACTGTACTTTACGTCACACCAGCCCATAGCGAACGTTTAAATATTAACTTCAATCATGATTGGCAATTTAGTTTAGACGAGCAACCCAACGCTCATCAGCCTGATTATGACGATTCCGGATGGCGAACACTCGCGGTACCCCATGACTGGTCATTTGAAAATGGCGTTTCCAAAGATGGCAGTCAAGGCGCCAATGGCGGTTACTTTGATAGTGGATTGGGCTGGTATCGTAAGTCATTTCAAGTACCAGATAATTGGAGTAATAAACGTATTAACATCGAGTTTAACGGTGTTTATATGAATAGCGAAGTGTGGATTAATGGCCAGTATTTAGGCAAAACAGCCTACGGTTACATTTCTTTTCGCCACGATTTAACAAAATACCTAACCCCAGGTTTAAATGTGATTGCCCTTCGTGTGGACAATATAAAAGATCCATCAGCACGTTGGTATCACCCTAGCGGTATTTATGCGCCGGTTACATTAGAAGTGACTAATCATACCTATATTCAGCCAAACGGTGTGTATGTGACTACCCCTAAGGTGAATAACAAATCGGCACTAATAAGTATCCGTACAGATATGATTGCATCACCTGAACGCCAAAATTTGTATCTTGAATCCGCTGTGTTTGATGCATCAGGTAAATTGTTATTAAAATCTAAGCAAGCGGTATCCAATTGCGATAAAACATCAAAACAATGTGTGTTAACTAAGGATATCGAGTTGGATAGCCCTAAATTATGGAGTCCAGCTTCCGCTCATTTATATAAGTTAGTCAGTCGTATCACTCAGCAAGATAAAATACTCGATCAAGTTGAAACGCATTTTGGCGTACGTTCAATTGAATGGCATGCCGATACAGGGTTTTGGCTAAATGGCAAAGTCACAAAACTACTAGGGGTGAGCGAACATTATGAAGGCGGTCCTCTAGGTGGCGCTTGGACAAAACCCTTCTTAAAATGGAAGTTATCTTTATTAAAAGATATGGGCGTTAACGCCATACGTACTGCACACAACCCCTACCCGCCTATGTTTTATGAACTATGTGATGAACTTGGCATTATGGTCATGGATGAAATATTTGACGGCTGGATGAAAAAAGCTGAATTCGATTATGGCTTCCAAGCATTTGATCAGTCATGGCACAAAGATTTAACCGAATGGGTTAAACGCAATCGTAATCACCCCTCTATTATTATTTACAGTATGGGTAACGAAACTCGCGGCGAAGAAATAGCCAAAAGCTTAGTACAACTAACTCATGAATTGGATCCCACACGACCGGTCACCTCAGGCCACAGCGCCTCCGACCAAATGGATGTTTTTGGGGTAAACGGTGGCAGTGAAAAATATCAATTTTTTGAAAATAAACGCCCTAATAAACCTTTTGTAGCCACCGAAGCGCCACATACGTGGCAAACCAGAGGTTACTACCGTTCTAAAACTTGGCTTAGAGATGGTAATCGAAATGCCGAACAAGGTATTTTTCCATTACCAGACTTAACCGAAGACGAAATATTTGACTACGAATGGGCGGATCCCAAGTCGTGGACAAATACTAAACAGCACTTTAATTCATCTTACGATAATGCCACCGTGCGTATTTCAGCCCGTAAAAACTGGGAATTAATGCGTGACTTACCTTGGTTTAGTGGGCATTTCCGTTGGACCGGTTTTGATTACTACGGTGAAGCTGGTTACGTCCATGGCGGATGGCCTTTTAGATTGTTTATGGGTGGTGCATTAGATGTGGCAGGCTTTAAAAAAGACCTCTTTTATTTTTATAAAAGCCAGTGGACAGACAAACCTATGGTGCATTTATTACCTCATTGGACCCATCCCAACATGCCAATAGGCACCAAAATACCAGTTTGGGCTTATTCAAATTGTCAACAGGTGGAGTTATTCCATAATGGCCAATCACTAGGTAAAGATAGCCCAGGTACAAAGTGGGATGAAATGCAGGCAGAATGGTCAGTGCCATGGCAACCAGGCACCATCAAAGCTGACTGCTACATCGATGGAAAACTAGTGACATCTACCGAACAAACCACATCAGGGGCGCCCACAAGTCTTACTCTTAAAGCAGATAATGAGTTTGTTGCATCTACACGGGATAAAGTGGCGGTCGTCACAGCTGAACTTATAGATGCAAAAAGCGTGTTTTATCCATACGGCGAAAACAAAGTGTATTTTCATCTGGAAGGCGCGGCAACAATACGCTCTTTAGAAAATGGCGACCCTGTTGATACCAATAAAAATTACGGTGTTGATAACCGCAAAGCCTTTATGGGAGCCACCCGAGCCTTTATTCAAATTAAAGACAATGCCAAAAACGTTAACTTAACCAGTGCGGCTATTATTGGTGATAAACACCTGACGTTATCCAACAAAGTATCAATCGATGTACAACAGTTAAATATTCTAGGTGCAACAAGCAAAGGGGAACTCAGTGCTTATTACACCTTAGATGGCAGTCAACCTGCTCCTAACAGCCAAAAGTATTCAAAGCCATTTGTAGTTAAAGCTGGCTCCCAAGTTAGAGCCATTGTTGTACAGGGTGATAAGGTTGTTTTTAACATGCGCGAAACCTTTGCTGATGGTTCAGGATTATACTGGGGCAATGCACAAACAAAGACAACACCACAAAAACCAAACCAATCAGGCATGTTGGCTGTAGATGCAAAATATACTGGGGCAATAAAAAGCGCCAGCCATCTCGACTTTAAAGATCAAGAAGGCACAGTAAAGTGGTATCAAGAAAACGATGGCGAAGCTGCAAATTTTAGCCTTACATTTATCTATGCATCTAACGACTACAATTCACAACGCCCTATGGATGTATACGTAAACAATAGCAAAATAGGCCAAATCATCTTTACCAAAACCGGTGGCTGGAATGTTTGGAATGAAGTAAACATAACAGCAGCACTTTTTGCGGGGGCGAATAATATTGAGCTTAGAACAACAGGTAAAAGCGGTCCAAAGATTAGGTCGTTAACGGTTGACTATGTAGAGGGTAAATAATCTAAACTCTATAACTCTTAGAGTCATAAGGGTCCATTATACTTTGCTCGTGGTTCATTTTGGAGCTACGAGGTAATGAATTAGACCTTCATTCAATAACAGTAAACATGCCTATACCACTAAACAGATATAGGCATGTTTGAGATTATTATCATTTATTCTTTCGATTATGGTATTTCCCCTTAAAGTATCACCCCACAACTTTTAAGTGATACTGAGGAGAGGCTTGATTATTAAATCTATGTAACCTGAATTCAGGATAAGCCATACCATCCAGCACCGCTATTATTGCGGCTATCTTCGTTGAACTTGCTCTCAATAGCTGGCTATTGCTTCACAAGCTCGCCTTGATAAACACAATAATATCGGTACTGGATGCATTAAATAAGCGACCAAATAAATAGTAACCTTCTAACCTATTGTTTTTATTACAGTTACTTTAGAAGATGTGGCACCTCTTAACCCGTATATGGACTCCACCTGTTTAGCAACAATAAAATCTA
>TARA_R110002167_G_scaffold261316_17_pt1 | contig 10437 bp, 12 predicted proteins | sample TARA_R110002167 | Tara Oceans TARA_R110002167 (sample SAMEA4398238) | marine metagenome | biome: Polar Biome; feature: [MES] marine water layer (ENVO:01000295) within the mesopelagic zone...; material: water (ENVO:00002006), including particulate matter (ENVO:01000060) such... | reverse complement strand
ATGAAGTGCTTCGGTATGTTCTATGATCAAATATGCTCCCTTACTCATGGAAGCGGTACGACCAAACGAAGTTTTGATTTGCCGCTCTATCCCATACTTTTCAAAAATGGGGACAGGGGATTTGTATAATTTTACAATAGACTCTTTTCCTGGTGCAATCTCTTGCACATAATCCTGAATTTGTCCAAAAAGCGATTCACTATCAACGTGTATTCCTGTAAAGGAATCGTTGAAGACATCCCTAAGTATGCTAGAGGCCCGATTGACCTCAACGAGTACTTTTGATGGGGTAGGCGCTTTGTACAATTTTTTACACATTGCTGTCCATTTGTTCAGCAAGTTTTCTAGATCTTTGTCGAGTTCCGCTACTTTTTTGCCTTCTGCGACGGTGCGAATGATAACCCCAAATCCTTTGGGTTTAATACTCATCACAAGCCTTTTTAGCCTTTCCTTTTCTTCTTTGCTGGCTATTTTTTGGGAGACCGAGACACGGTCTGAAAAAGGCACCATGACCACAAATCTACCTGCAAAGGAAAGCTCCGAACTAATACGGGGCCCCTTTGTAGAGATGGGCTCTTTTACGATTTGCACCAATAGTGATTGGTTGGCCTTAATGACATCGGTTATTACCCCGTTTTTGTCAATATCTTTTTCAAAAGGAAAGTTTTTAAGGGAGTAATCCCTAAGTTTTCCAGTACTCACATTTTTTATGAATTTTAACATTGAGGACAATTGTGGGCCCAGGTCATGATAATGCAAAAAGGCATCTTTTTCATAACCAACGTTAACAAATGCGGCGTTTAAGCCGGTAACGGGCTTCCGTATTTTGGCCAGAAATATATCGCCAACGGAAAAATTATTGTCATCCTCGTCTTTGTGTAATTCAGTGAGCTTACCATCTTTCAGTAAAGCAAAGTCAACAGCATCCGAACTAGATCTTACGATTAATTCTCTATTCACCTGAATGTATTTATAAATATCCGTGTCCGATTCTTTCGAATTTCATCGAAATCGGGCGTGGATAATTAGATTAAACAATGCTATAAACAAGCCTTATTGACTTGCCGAAATTCCTCTTTTTTGAATTTCTATGTCAAAGAACGTACAAAAATGAAAAAGTAGTCGGAACAACTACTTTTTCTTGTGTCGGTTAGCTCTCCGTCGCTTTTTTCGCTTGTGGGTAGCTACCTTATGTCTTTTACGTTTTTTACCGCTCGGCATGAACTTCTACTTTAAATTATTGATTATTTTACTTGAACGTTGCTCTTAACTCCTTCAACGAAAACCTTGGCAGGTTTAAACGCCGGAATATTATGGGCCGCAATTTTGATGGTGGTGTTCTTTGAGATGTTCCTACCAGTTTTTTCGGCCCTGGTTTTGATGATGAAACTACCAAAACCTCTTAAATATACATTATCGCCACTCTCCAAAGAAGATTTTACCTCTTCCATAAAGGATTCAACAGTCGCTTGTACCTCAACTTTTTCCATTCCCAGTTTGTCTGAGATCTTTGCTACAATTTCCGCTTTCGTCATCTTTAATTATATGAATATGATATAGTTTGTTTTAAGGGTTGCAAATATATAAATTAAATTGAATCTTTTTCCTTAATCGGATAATTTAAAGTCTATATTCCACTACTTTAGCACTTTATGAAATAATTTGATGTCGTTTTCCCAAAAAATCCTACAATGGTATGCCGAACACAAGCGGTCTCTTCCATGGCGCAGCACCAATGATCCCTACAAGATTTGGCTTTCTGAAATCATGCTACAACAAACAAGAGTGGCCCAGGGCATGCCCTATTATCATATCTTCCTCGAAAATTTTCCAACGATTACCCATTTGGCAAACGCTTCTGAGCAAAAAGTCCTTAAGCTATGGCAAGGCTTGGGATATTATTCCCGTGCAAGGAATTTACATGCTACCGCAAAAATGGTTGCATTCGAAATGGGCGGTCAATTTCCCAATACCTATTCCGGGTTGTTGAAGCTTAAAGGTGTTGGTGATTATACCGCCAGTGCCATCGCATCAATTTGTTTTAATGAGCCGCAACCGGTAATCGATGGTAATGTATTTAGGGTGCTCGCGCGTTATTTTGGGGTAACGGTGGCAATTAACGGCAAGCAAGGGCCCGCCTACTTCAAGCAAATGGCGGGGGATGTTATGGATGCTGCGAACATTAGGGACTACAATCAAGGAATAATGGAGTTCGGGGCCATCCAATGTACGCCGAAAACGCCGCTTTGTTCGAAATGCCCTTTGAACGATGGCTGTACCGCTTTGGCGCAGAACAAGGTGCACGAGCTGCCAGTGAAATTGAAAAAGGCCAAGGTTAAAGACAGATATTTTAATTATTTGGTCCCTTTGTCATTAGGCCGGGGTGGCAATTATAATACCATTTTGAGACAACGACAAGACAGTGGAATATGGCGGCATTTATGGGAATTTCCGCTGCTGGAATCAGATAGTGAGATCAATTTGGAAGGGGTATTGGAGCATTTGTCACAAGTGTTACCTTTGACGGAAACGCCGGAGGTTTATCTTTACAACGAAGCGGCGATAATCCATAAATTAACACACCAACACCTACATACTAAATTTTGGATCATACAAGTAAATGAACCCCTAAAAGACGGAATTCCATGTTCCGAACTGGAAACTTATGCAGTGCCGGTTTTGTTGGCGGAATTTATAAAAGCATTTAAATTTTAGTACTTTTGTCCATTACCATATTATTATGAGCGGAACATTGAATAAAGTGATGTTGATAGGACATCTCGGAGATGAGGTAAAAATGCATTATTTTGAGGGTGGAGGCTGTATCGGGCGCTTTCCGATCGCCACCAATGAAACCTATACCAATAAGCAAACAGGAGAACGTGTCACCAATACCGACTGGCACAATATTGTTGTACGGAACAAGGCGGCCGAGATTTGTGAGAAGTACTTGAGCAAAGGTGATAAAGTGTATGTCGAAGGTCGATTGAAGACCAGACAATGGCAGGGGGAAGACGGCAATATGCGGTATTCGACCGAGGTTCAGGTACAGGATTTTACTTTTTTGACCACCAAGAAGGAAAGTATGGCCAATGTTCAGGAAGGTGCCAAAGGGCGACAACCAAGTGTGGGAGCGGTACAAGAGCCTCCAGCGATAACTGAACCCGATCAAGAAGATGATTTGCCGTTCTAGTAAATATAATTAAATAGCAACTGTTGGATCCGGATCCCTTAAGTCTACTTTTGAATTTTATTGTTTTTGATAGTGCACTGGCGGTAAAAATCGGCCTTATGGTTGTACTATTGGGCTGTTCTGCGGTTATTTCAGGCGCAGAAGTGGCATTTTTTGGTCTATCTTCAACGGACGTTAATGAAATTGAAGAAAAAAAATCTCCCAAGGGGACAGTCATTGTCAAGTTGTTGGCACGGCCGAAGAAATTATTGGCTACAATCCTGATCGCAAACAACGCTATCAACATCGCTGTAGTATTGCTGTTCAGCACGATTGGAGATGTATTGTTCGCCGGTATCGACCAACGATTGTTCAATCTGATTTCGATACGATTTCTTATTGAAGTGGTCCTGGCCACTTTTTTGATACTGATGTTCGGAGAGATTCTTCCTAAGGTCTATGCCAATCGCAACCGCATTGCCTTTGCACATGTAATGGCCTATCCGGTCAAAATTCTCGATGTCCTTTTTTCCCCCCTAAGCTTGCCGATGCGCGCCGCGACCCTATACTTGCATAAAAAATTGGGCAAGGAAAAATCCAATTTGAGCGTGGACCATCTTTCACAGGCCTTGGAGCTCACCTCGGAAGGCGATACTTCCAAGGAGGAACAAAAGATATTACAGGGCATAGTAAGCTTTGGCAATACCGATACCAAACAGGTAATGCGGCCCCGAATCGATATTTTTGCATTGAATGAAAACATGAAATACCCGGAAGTATTGGCAGAGATCAAAACCCATGGTTATTCCCGTATCCCGGTTTTTTCAGAGAATATGGACAATGTACTGGGGGTACTTTATGTCAAAGATCTTTTACCGTATATCGAACGAAAGACCTTCAATTGGATGTCCTTGATCAGGGAGCCCTATTTCGTTCCGGAAAATAAAAAACTTGATGACCTCCTTTTGGAATTTCAAGATTTGAAAAACCATTTGGCCGTTGTTGTCGATGAATACGGAGGCACTTCCGGAATTGTAACCTTGGAGGATATTATTGAAGAGATTGTTGGAGATATCAGTGATGAATTCGATGACGAAGATCTTATTTTTTCAAAGTTGGATGAACGGAATTATGTGTTCGACGGAAAGACGACCCTAAAAGATTTCTACCGGGTAGCCAAAATCGAAAACGAAGAAGAATTCGAGGCAAGAAAGGGAGAATCTGAAACTATTGCGGGTTTTGTCCTCGAGATTGCCGGTAGCTTTCCCAAAAGAGGTGAAAAGATCATATTCAATGGATATCTTTTTGTGGTTGAAAGCCTCGACAAGAAACGTTTGAAACAAATCAAAATTACCTTGCCGGATGAGCCGTAAAAAAATGCTTTTACTTATGTTGGTGTTTATGGCAATTCTTGGTTGTAAAGACGAGGTACTTCCGAAACCCAAGGCACAGCTTCGTTTGGAATATCCCCAAGCGCAATTGGACAGATTGGTATCCGACCATTTCGAATTCCAGTACAATAAAATGGCCGTAGTCAAAGATAAAAAAGGCCAATCGGTGACCTTGGATTATCCCTTGATGAAAGGAACGATCTTTATTAATTATAAAAAAGTGGACGGCAATTTGGAAAAGTTGCTCCGCGATGCACAGAAGCTCAGTTATGAGCATGCGGTAAAGGCCGATGGCATACAAGAAAAACGCTTCATCAATGAGGCCGATAACGTTTATGGGATGTTTTACAATGTTAGCGGTGACGCTGCTTCCCAGGCCCAATTTTACGCCACCGATAGTCTCCATCATTTTGTGACCGGATCTTTGTACTTCTTTGCCAAACCGAATTATGACTCCATCTATCCCGCAGCGGTATATTTGCAGAACGATATCTTGACCATCATGGAAACGCTGCACTGGAAGGAGTGAAAGCTTTTTCTTGCAAGGCTCTTTCATAATAAATTGGGATTATGAAAAAACAACAACTACTCGATTGCCATACCCGTATTAAGCCTTATGTACATTGGACGCCGGTACTGACTTCCCGTTTGATAGATAGGGAGGTAGGGGCCAATATTTTCTTTAAATGTGAGAACTTCCAACGTATGGGTGCCTACAAGATGAGGGGTGCCGCCAATGCCATATTACAATTGTCACTCGAACAACGAAAATTGGGTATTGTCACACACTCCTCTGGCAATTTTGCACAGGCCGTAGCACTTGCAGCCCAATCATTAGGCGTTAGGGCGCACATCGTAATGCCGACCTCGGCACCGGAGGTTAAAAAAGTAGGGGTATTGGAATATGGAGGAGTAATCTATGAATGCGAACCAACTTTGGAGGCCAGGCAAGCTATGGCAGATGCAATCGCACAAGAAACGGGAGCTACTTTTTTACATCCTTCCAATGACCTGGAGGTAATACTAGGTCAGGGAACCTCTGCCATGGAACTATTGGAAGATCAGCCCGGACTGCAAGCCATTTATTGTCCTGTGGGAGGTGGTGGCCTAATGGCGGGCACGGCTTTGGCCGCTCATTTTTTTGGTAGGAATTGTGCTGTTTATGGCGCTGAACCTTATGAGGCCGATGATGCATATCGTTCTTTAATAAGTGGAAGAATAGAGGGAAACGAGACCGTAAACACCATTGCCGATGGCTTGAGAACGACCTTGGGCGACAAGAATTTTCCGATAATAAAGGAACACGCCACCGGGATTGTGCGGGTTACCGAAGCAGAAATAATTACAGCAATGCGAATGATATGGGAACGGATGAAAATTATCGTGGAACCCTCTAGCGCTGTTGCACTCGCCGCGGTGTTAAGAGATAAAGCGCGCCTCAATGGCCAAAAGGTGGGCATCATCATATCCGGTGGCAATGTCGATTTGGGAATGCTACCCTTTTAGGAACGCCCCGAAGTATTGTGGATAAAATGTGTGCCGATACCCCGACATCGGTATTTGAAAGGACGACTAGTTGGCTTCTTTCAGCAACTGCTTCCCCCTTTCAATACTACTATTGAATTTTTCCTTGAGGGCCTCAATGCTTTTACCATCCTCCCCCAATAAAAGCTGCTTTTCCTTGGTAAGGGCCTTTCCTTCCATGATTTCATCGACTTCAAAATGCGTGCCGAAGGTCTGCATCCAGACCATCATTTCCTGGTTTGCCTCTTGTAGATCCTTCATTGCTTTTTCATAGACCTTGCCTTGTTCGGTAGTGTCTACCTTTGTCTTGAGTTGGCCCACTAATTTTGAGATGGTTCCCATTTTGTCCATCAATTCGTCATGAACTGCAACTACCGATTTCATGGGGTCCGAATTCGTGTCCTCCTTAACTTTATTATTATCCTTGCAAGAAAAAGCCAGCACTGCGAATATTGGTATAAGGCACCATTGTTTTATTGAAATCATAGTATTTAAATTTAAGACGGGTATAAAAATACAAAATAAGAATGCAACGGTTCATTTGAAAAGTATCACTTTTACCAAAAATTCTCCCGCTTGTGCCTACAAAATAAAAAATGGCTTTACCTGATCGTGTTGTCGCTAATCTGGGGATCCTCATTTATTTTGATCAAGAGGGCATTGGTCGGACTTACCCCCATGCAACTAGGTAGCTTGCGTATTGTCATCGCATCGATTTCATTGTTCATTTTCGGCTTTAGAAGCCTAAGGACAGTGGGGATTCGGGATTTGAAATGGCTTGTTATGGCAGGCCTTCTAAGTTCTTTTTTCCCTCCTTTTTTGTTTGCGATCGCCCAAACCCAACTCGATAGTGCGGTCACCTCTATTTTTAATTCTACAGTACCATTGTTAACCACTGTAGTAGGCATAACGCTATTTGGTCTATTCATCTCCAAACGGCAGGTCTTGGGGGTGCTGATCGGGTTGTTTGGAACACTGGGACTTATCGTTGCAGGAATGGCGTTCGACTCAGGGCAAAATTATTGGTATTCCATTTTTATCCTGTTATCCGCTCTTGGATATGCCCTTAACATCAATATTATAAAAACCAAACTATCCCATTTGGGTCCGTTGGCCGTGACTACTGCCAGTTTTGGAGTGGCGGTCGTCCCTGCTTTTTTGATGGTCCTCTATTCCGGGTTTTTCAAGGCGTTCGCGAATAATGCACCCCTTCAGACTTCTTTGTAGTACTTAATGGTGCTAGCCCTATTGGGGACCGCGCTTGCAAACATCATATTCAACAGGTTGATCTATGTGTCAAGTCCTGTCTTTGCTGCTTCGGTGACCTATCTTATTCCTTTGGTCGCTATTTTATGGGGGATTTGGGATGGGGAGTCCATTAATGGGTATCAATTGTTCGGGGGATTGATCATCCTGTTCGGGGTTTGGCTTGTGAATAAGGGAAGGCGTTGAGGTTTTTTTCGCAATTTTGATCTTCTAACTGTAACAAATGGCCAAACTCCTTATCTTTAATAGAGAACAATCAAAATGTATGAAATGAAAAAATCTATATTCTTTGGACTTGCCTTAATAATGATTGTGCTCGCACCTACGGTCGGTAAGGCCCAGTTGGCACCTATATCGGTGCGTGCTTTTGACAAGGTGATAATAAGTCCGCATATCGAAGTGACCCTGATAGAGGGAGACCAGGAATCTGTGTCGATAGACAATGCCAAACTCCCCGTGGAAAAGATCAATGTGGAGGTAGAGGGCAAAACCCTACGTGTTTATTTGGATGGCGCCAAAGTAATAACCAAATCCGAACGTATCGACAATGGGGACTGGAAAGGACATAAATCACTGTACAATGGTACTATGGTTACTTTGACCATTACGTTTAAAAAGCTGAATAATATATCGGTCCGTGGGGAAGAAATCGTACATATTGCCAGCGCTTTACAGGAAAAGAACATGAAATTGACCATCTACGGGGAATCGAAGGTTTATTTTGATAATCTGACCGTTGAAAAACTTAAGGTCGCTATCTATGGGTCTAGTTATTTGGAGATTACCGACGGGGCGGTACAGCATCAAGTGTACCGGGCATATGGTGAGAGCGTGGTCAATGCCGCGGAGATCCGCAACAAATCGACAAAAATTACCGCTTATGGAGAAAGTGATTTTCGTGTGAAGGTATCGGACAACCTAAGGATAACATGCTTTGGGGAAGCGACGATCAACTATATGGGAAGTCCTAAGATCGATAAAGGGATTGTAATCGGGGAGGCGTCAATCAGGAAAATAGGTTGACCAACGGCAATTTTGTCTTTGTTATGGGTTTGTTTACACCAGGCATGCTTTAACACATAATTATTGGTAAAATTGCGCGTAATTGCCTAAATTAAGGGTTTTTATTGTAAACGTTACTTACATGAAACAATACGCCCTACCCATTCGATTTGGCATTGCAACCAGTGGTTGTTTGATCGCCTATTTTTTGATACTATCCCTTTTCAGCCTCCACACGAACATCTTTTACAGTCTGTTCAATGGTCTTATTACCGGTTTTGGAATCTATGAAGCGATTAAATATTTCAGGTTAAAGGACCAAGAGGGTTTTAGGTATGGGAGTGGTTTTACCGCTGGCCTGGTTACCGGGTTTGTTGCGACCATGGTCTTCACCCTATTTTTTACATTTTATTCCACAGAAGTAAACCCGCTCTTTCTTAAGGATGTTTCTGCGGTTTGGTTCAAAAATTACGGGAGCTTCGAGGCTATTGTTTTCTTTACCGTGGCCATAATGGGCTTTGCAACGACTTTGGTACTTACACTTGCCTTTATGCAACTTTTTAAGGCTTCGAATAATATCAAAAAGAAATCGGTCTAAAATCTTCAAAAAACTGCTTGTAGATTAATGATTTAGCAGTATATTTGCACCCTCCTATTGAGAAAAATGGAGCAATAATCAATATAATATACACGCTATGTACGCAATTGTAGAGATGGCAGGGCAGCAATTTAAAGTTGCGAAAGACCAGAAAGTGTATGTTCACCGATTGCAGACTGAAGAAGGTCAAAAGGTAACTTTTGACAACGTACTTCTTTTGGATGACGGAAAGAACATCACCGTAGGCGCCCCAGCTATAAGCGGTGCGGCCGTTGAGGCCAAAGTCGTAAAACACCTGAAAGGTGACAAGGTAATCGTCTTCAAGAAGAAAAGACGTAAGGGCTACCAAAAGAAAAACGGACATCGACAATCGTTGACCGAAATCGTAGTGGAAAGCATTATCGCTTCCGGAGCTAAGAAAGCAGCTCCTGCCACTGCCGAAAAACCCAAAGCGGTTGCAAAACCAAAGGTAGCGGCCAAAGCCGTTGCTGAGAAGGCTCCCGTTGTGAAGAAAGCACCCGTAGAAAAGAAAGCAGTTGTTGCCAAGAAGGCAGCTGTTGCCGAAAAAGCTACTCCTGCCAAAAAGGCTCCCGCTAAAGCGGCCAAGGCCGATGACCTGAAAAAGATCGAAGGTATTGGACCAAAAGCGGCCGAAGCATTGGTTGCAGCAGGAATCGAAACATTTGCGAAGTTGGCGAAGGCCAAACCGGAAAAGATTAAAGAGATCTTGACAACTGCGAGTTCAAGAATGGCTCATTTGGAGCCGGCTACTTGGCCGCAACAGTCGCAATTGGCTGCCGACGGTAAATGGGACGAGTTAAAAGAATTACAGGATAAATTGAACGGCGGTAAATAAGTTTTCGCCAGAATCTAAAAACGGAATAAAATGGCACATAAAAAAGGTGTAGGTAGTTCCAAAAACGGTAGGGAATCGGAATCGAAACGCTTAGGCGTTAAGATATTTGGAGGACAGGCCGCCATTGCAGGAAACATCATCGTTAGACAACGTGGTACCAGGCACAATCCAGGTGAAAATGTATACGCCGGGAAAGACCATACCTTACATGCCCGTGTAGACGGACTTGTAAAGTTTGAAAAGAAAGCTGGTGGAAAATCATTTGTTTCCATTGAGCCCTTCGAGGCTTAACAAAAAGCTTCTTACAAACAAAACCCTTTCCAATTTCGATAACTATCGGTTGGAACGGGTTTTTTTATTGGCGTATGCCAAAGGACTATTTGCCCAAGATATCCCGCACAATCTTCAAATGATGTTCGTTGTGTAATCTTATAAAACGCTCGCTTTGTGTTTTGTTCAAGATTTTAAAGTAGGGATGTTTAAAGTTTGCATTTTTGTCCAAACCAGCCAATACGACTAGTTTTTGCCGTGCCGTAGACAATTGGTCCAATATATCCTGGGTTTTTATGGTGTCGGGGGGTCGAACGGAGCGCGGTGCTTTAGCCATGCCCCTAGGAATATAGTTAAA